>Ga0247831_1005885_pt1 | contig 14959 bp, 12 predicted proteins | sample LaCruzMarch2015__9_FD_192406 | JGI IMG/M metagenome (GOLD analysis project Ga0247831, IMG submission 192406) | Freshwater microbial communities from meromictic Lake La Cruz, Castile-La Mancha, Spain - LaCruzMarch2015_1m | ecosystem: Environmental > Aquatic > Freshwater > Lake | place: Spain... | reverse complement strand
CTAGGACGAATCGACATTCACCGCATCCAGAGCGTGGAAGCGGCGATGTGGACGAAGGCGAGGTAGTGGCTTGCCAGCCTGTCGAACCGGGTGGCGAAGCGGCGGAAGTGCTTAAGCTTGTTGAAGCAGCGCTCGACACGATTGCGCAGCTTGTAGATCAGGGGATCGTGCGGGATCGGGGTCTTGCGCGAACGGGTCGAGGGGATGACCGCCTCGGCTCCGATCGTGGCCAGGTAGGCGCGCAGGCTGTTTGCGTCATAGGCGCGGTCGGCGAGGACGGCGCGGGGCCGATGTCCCTCCAGAAGTGCTGGAACGGCGAGAATGTCGTGGCTTTGACCCGGCGCGATCAGGAATCGAACCGGCCTTCCAAGCGTGTCACAGGCCATGTGGACCTTGGTCGTCAGTCCGCCTCGGGAACGCCCCACAGCCGGATCGAGGCCCCCCTTTTTGAGCCGCTGCCGCGGCCCGTCGTCGCCTGCTGGTGAGCCCGCACCAGGGTCGAGTCGAGCATCAGATACTGGTTGTCCTGATCCTCCACGAGATCGGCGAAGACCTTCTCCCACACCCCGGCCGCCGCCCATCGGCTGAAGCGCTTGTGCGCCGTCTTCCACTTGCCGTAGCGCTCAGGGAGATCCTGCCAGTGCGCGCCGGAGCGAAGCACCCAGAGAACCCCGTTCACGAACAGACGGTTGTCGGACCCTGTCCGACCGGGGTCCGACGCCTTGCCCGGCAGCAAGGGCGCGATCCGAGCCCACTGCGCCTCGTCCAGTTCGTAACGCTTCACGCCCATCGATGACCTCCGCCAAAGCGGAGACCTATGAATCACGCATCAGGCCGCACGTGAATCCCTGAATGTCGATTGGACCTAGCCCAGTTTTGCCGCCGGTGCGGACACAATATTGAATGCGAGCGCCTCCAGAAGATCGGCCCGCGCCGCGGCATTGGAGGACCGGGCAAAGCCAATCCCGGCGAGGCCAATCACATAGCTCCGCTCTTCCTCATGCTCGGGCATTTCCCAGGCCCCTTCGACTTCCAGTGTCACCCGACAGAGGCCTCGTGCCCCGACGACCCCGCGCAGCACGATACAGGTCGACCGCTCAAGGTCAGACGCCTTCAGGGATCGAACATCAGCAGTGCGCAGCTCACCGACCAATGCGTTCGTGACGCAGTCGCCGTACCAGGGTGCAAGATGGAGCCTGAGGTAGACTGATACATCGTCGCCCTCGGTCAGGCCTGTGTGGAACGCCAGCTCCCCGAATCGCCCACGCATCCAGGCCCCGAGGGCATCCGGCGGATAAAAGCTGTCGACGATCATGAACCGGGTCGGGTTCGTCACGTAGCCGCCCAGGCGCACGGTGGGGTCGATCAGGTCTGCCGGCTGGAAAAACACACCTTCGCGAAGCCTTGGCGGACTGGCGCTGACAACCGGCAGAGGCTCATGCTTGCGCATCTGATCGACGAAGATCCGGGCGACCTCCGGCCATGTCCGGGGCTGGAACCGGTCGGCGATGTTCTGACGCCGCTCCGCAAGGTAGGCCCGATCCTGGATCAGCCGTCCGATGGCGCGAACCCCGTCGTTGATATCCAGGGGGTCGATGTAGTCCACAAAGTCCCCGCCGACTTCAGGGATGGACGATGTCGAGGATGCGACGCAGGGCGTGTGGTGCATGAGGCTCTCACCCACCGGCAGGCCCCACCCTTCGACAAAGCTCGAAAAGACCGTGAACAGACTCCCCGCATAGACGGCGTTCAGTTCGGCATCCGTCAGGTCATGAACGATGTGAACACGCCCATCGAGGTTGCGGGTACCGTCGAGCAGATCGAGCAAGCCGGCGATCCGCCAGCCCTTGCGGCCGACGAACACCAGATCCGGCACCTCGACGCCGTCGTCGATCAACCGGCGCCAGACGTTGACGATATAGGCGTGGTTCTTGCGGCCCTCGATCGTGGACACATAGGCCACGAACTCGCGCCCCTTCAGGCGCTGCAGGGCGCGTGGCCAGACCGGTGCGAGATCGTGCAGGCCCGTAAGCGAATGCGCCAGGGGAACGGTCGCCGTCGGGATCGCGCGGATGCCGCTGTCTGCAAGGAACCGGTCGAGCGTGATCCGCGTGAAGTCCGAGATGGTCAGGATATAGTCACACATCAGGGCGAGGTCGCTCAGCCCCATGGTGAAGTCGTGAACCAGTCTCGCGTCACAATACTCGGGATGGGAGATCGGGATGATGTCGTAGATGTAGGCGGCGATCCGCGCGCCCTCGCGCTTGGCGGGCAGGTAGCGATCGACGGTGTTGTTCATGCCCCAGAAGGCACCGAGCAGCACGACGGTATGGCCCTGCCCGGCCATGACGGCCGTCGCGGATTGCTCGCAGTCTGCCATCAGCCGCCGGAGCCTGCCGTGGTCGACATGCTCGCCCGATGCATAGTCGATGACGTCCTTCAGCGCTTCGGGGTCAAGACACCAGAACGAACCGGCCGGCAGGGCCTCGGTGAAGTCCGTCAGGATAAAGCCCGCGTCGACGTCGTCCATCGCCATGACGGCGAGGGTGATGCCGGCCTGGACCCGCTGGATCCCGGACATGGTGGTATGGTGCCGGAGATAGAAGAAGAGATCCTGGACGGAGAACAGATAGGTTTGCCCGGCCTCGACGGGGATAGCGTCCTTCTGGATCAGCCGGACGAGACGGTCGATCTCGCCCGCGACATCACCGGTCGCACCCAGCGCCTCGGCCTGGAGGAAGGCTTCCAGCGCATGGGCGGTCTTGCCGCGGCGCTTCAGCAAATGGGCGAGGTGATCGAAGGCGTCGACGTCGTCCGGTAGCAGCGTCGCGGCCTGCCGGTAGGCGTCTTCCGCGGCGTCGAGGTTGCCGCGTTCCTTCTCGGCATGGCCGTACTGGACCCAGACGGCGGCGTCCGAAGGGTTGGCTTTCAAGTGTTTCCGGTAGGCCCGCGACGCAAGGTCCCAGCGACGCGCGTCGCGGTGGCCGTCTCCCTCGGAGAGGTCGCTTTTTGTGCCTGTCCAACGCATAGACCGTTCCTGCCCCGAGGGTCCGGCCCACAATCATGGCGCCTCGCGGATTTGGTATGCAGCGCTTGGGCGCTGTTCAAGAGGAAAGTGATCAGCCGCCTGAAACCGACCCCGCCAAAGGCCGCGCGGGCCTCGTGCATTATTCTGGATCGGGCCAGGTCGTTCGGGCGGCCCTTGAGGCCTAAGCGACCGGAGTGCGCCTTGTCTGCCGGCGGGCTTTGGCCGCGGGCGGCGACGGGCGTGAGGCTGCGGCAGGGGCGGCCGCAGCGAACATCGCATCGTATCGTCGGGCCCCGACATCCCAGTCAAACTCGCGCTCGACGATCGCCCTGGCCTGTTTCGCAGCCGATACCCCGGCCGGGCTCGCCCATGCCCTGGCGGCTACCAGCGCCCTCAGTTGCTGGACATTGTCGGCGGGCAGCGACCACCCGTCGTCGGTGATGCTTCTTGCCCCGAAGGTGTTGGCGACAATCGGCAAACCGGCGGCCATATACTCGAACACCTTCAGATTGGTGCCGCCACCGGAGGTGACGATCTGAAGGGCGAAATCCGAGGACCGCATGAGCAGGATCTTGGTTTCAAGATCGACGAAGCCCAGCCAGCTTTCCGAGAAGCCCACCGTGGGCCAGTTGCTCTCGCGGCCTTCGATCATCCGCCCCAGGATGATGATTTTCCCCGTAAAGCCGGCGGCATCCAGCCACAGCCGCGCCTGTTTGTAGCTGTCGATGTTGGGGCCGTAGGCGCTGCCGATGAAGATGCCGACGCCGCCGGGGGCCGCGAACGCCTTGCGCATGGACTCGATGGCCTCTGCCGGGACGTCGTCATAGTCCGCCGAGGTCACGCCATTGGGGATGACGACCAGCTTGCTGGCCGGATAGTCATGCAGGTCCGAGAGCCGCTGCGCATCGGCCGCGCTGACGGCGACGACCACGTCCGCCGAGCGGACCGCGAGGCTTTCGGCAAAGCTGACGGTCTCGAGGAACCGGGGCAGCAAGGCGGGGGCCCGGGTGCCCTTGAGGTAGCTGGTCTTGGCGTCCAGCTCCACATTGTGGGCTTCATGGACCTTGAGCTGGTTGCGTCGGCACAGGGGGTAGACGAAGGGGGCGAGATAGGGGTGGGATACCACCACCGCATCCGCCCAATCGACGGCGGAGCGCGCCTCGGCGCGGAACGCGTCTGTGAAGCCGTAGTCCTCGATGCAGAGGATGTCGTGCAGATAGCGCCCGGTCTGGGCGAACAGCGAGTGCAGCCGCCACTTGTCGGGCTCGGAAATCCCGCACACCACATTCGTGAATCCTGGCCCCAGACGCTCGGTCCTGGAGGAACGGCTCGTGTTGGCATGGTAGGCCACGATCCGGACGTCGTGGGTTTTGGCCAGGCGCGAGTAGAGGGCGAGGTAGCGCGCTTCGCCGCCGTTCTCGCCCGGGCTGACGTCGTAGGTTGAGAAGACGGCGATGCGCATCAGGTCGACAGGCTCGAAAGGTCGTCCAGGATCAACTGGGCCGTGCGCTCCCAGGTATAGTCCCGGCGACGACGCTCACCCTTGGCTGCCAGGCTTGTCCTCAGGCCCGCGTCGGTGCTGAGCTTGAACAACCCCTGCTCGATCGCCGCGATATCGTAGGGATCGACCGTCAGGGCCGCGTCCGCGGCGATCTCTGCCATGCTCGAAACGTTCGATGTCAGCACCGGCGTTCCGCAGGCCATGCTTTCCACGATCGGCAAGCCGAAGCCCTCGTAAACGCTGGGATAGACCGAGAACAGGGCACCCGAGTAGAGGCACGAGAGGTCATCGACCGACAGGTTCGACAGGATCATCGCGTCGTTGGTCAGGCCGTGTGCCTCGCGGAAGTGGAGGACCTCCTGGAAATCCCATCCCATCTGGCCCACCATAACCAGCCTGGGACAGGCCGGGAGCCGCTGTCGCAGTTTCAGATAGGCCTGCAGCAGCCTCATGTGATTCTTGCGCGGCTCCACGGTCGAAACCATGATGATGTACTGGGACGCCTTGAGGCCGAACTTGTTGACCGCCTTCTGAACCTCTTCGGGCTCGCGCCGGTAGATGTTCACGTCGGCGGCGATCCCGGCATAGCGAAGATGATCGTGGTCCAGATTCAGCGTCTCGGCGAGGTCGTCGAGCGTGGCGTGTGAGATTGTGTAGACGCGATCGGCGGCGCGGAAGACGTCGAGGTTCGCGTCGAAATTCCTCCGCGCGTCGGGGTGGAAGAACTGCGGAAACAGGACGGGGATCAGATCATAGGCCCAGGCGACGCGCCGCTGATGCGGCATGATCGCAGGGATGAAATGGTTGGTGAAATAGATGTCGCAGCCCTCAGTCTTCAGCTGGGCGGACAGGTCGTGGGTCACCATCTCCCCCCGCGTCGATCCGAGCTCGCGCTGGAAGGCCTTCACGCTTTCAAGCAGGCGGCCGGGCGAAAGGGGATAGCTGGGGAGCCGGTTATAGGTGATGTCGAACCGGATCTCATCGCCGAGGCCCTCAAAGAACCCGACAGGAATGAAGGCACAGCCATCGGTCCAGCGGAACGAGGACTCCACGGCATCGAAGCCCCGGTGCAGCCGCCGGTCGTCGAAGGCGATCGAGCGCGTCTGCGACCCGTCGGACACGGTCATGCCGGTGATGGCGATGCCCAGCCTGCGGGCGTCGGGGGACCCGTCGATGTCCATGGGCCGGGCGGCGCGGCTCAGGATGACGAACTCCCGCTGCGGACGAGGCCCCTGATAGGTGGCTGCTCCGTCCTGTGGCTCCGGGTGAACCAGTTCGCCGTCGACATAAAACCGGACGGCCGGATCGAGCGTGCCGAGGGGACCGTCCTCGTCCGGCCCGTAGGCGGGTCCGACGGGGGCGGACACCGTCTCGGGCGTCCAGCTCAGCTGTTCCATGGCGACGGGATTGAGCGGTCCCAGCCGGGGGTCGAGCACCAGGGTGACGTCAAAGGACGGATCCAGACGCCGGCATGCGTTCAGGAAGTTGACGGCGACGCTGTGGATCCCCCCGAGGATTCCCTGCTGGAAGGACCCTCCGTCGAAAGCGATACGCATATTCAGGCGTTCCTTAGCTGAGGGACGAAGTCTTCGAGGATCATCCGCCACTTGTTCCAGGTGCGGCCCTCCGCGAAGTCCTGGGCGCGTCGGCTCTGCGACCGGATGAGGGCCATACGGCTGTCGCGATCCCGCTTGAGGGCCACGGCCATGCCGGCCACGGCCTCGATGTCGGCGTGCGGCAAAAGGGCACCGGTCGGGCCGCAGGTCTCGGTCACAGCCGAGGACTTGAAGCCGACGACGGGGCAACCGGCGGTGAAGGATTCCAGCAGCGGCACCATGAAGCCTTCGTGCTCGCTCATGGTCACAAAGGCGTCGGATGAGGCCAGGGCCGCGCGCAGTTCCGCGCCCGGCTGGTTGACCTCGAACCGGACATGGTTTTCCAGACCGAGGTCCAGCACGATCCCCTCAAGGTAGCGGAAGTAGTCGCGATCCCAGATCTTCCCGAAGATCCTCAGGTTCGGCCTCATCCCGATGGTGTTCTTGATCGCGCCGGCGACCCGAATGACGTTGTCGATGCGCTTGTTCGGGACCAGCCGCCCGATGAAGGTCAGATTGACCGCGCCACTGCTGCTGGCGTTGAGAAAGCGTTCGTGGTCCACGGCCGAAGGACGGAAGAACCGGTCATTGTAGAAGACGGGTATGGTGTGTTCGATCCGATCCGGCGCTTCGGGGAAATCGGACCGGTTGTAGTCCGAGTCGCCGATGCAGATGTCAGCACGCTGAACAATCCCGGGCAGCGCGGCGCGTCCCGCATCACAAGCATCTGCGAGTCCCGCCATGCCCTGTGAACGAAAGAAGTGGCCGGGTGTAATGTTGTGGTAGACGAGTATGATCTTGGAACTAAACTGATTGATCAAATCAGCGTTCTGATCTGCAAACGAATAGTGGAATATTATGACGTCGCGCTTGTTCGGAAGTAGTTCCTGCAGATCTTTGACGACCATTGTGCCTGCCGGTGCCCGGTCGAGGCTATTTGCGTCGCAGACCAGCAGAGACTCAACGCCCGCAGTCAACAGGGCCCTGTGAAGTCGGACTGTGGAATAGCCGATCGCATCACGCGAGGTGATTGACGGGCAGTAGTGAAAGACCCTCATGACGCGGGGCTTGAAGGCTCGTCCTCCGGGGTCGAGAGGCTTGAACCGACCTGCTGGATGTCGGCAATCACCATTTCGCGCGCCGCCTGGGCGTCCAGGATCATGGCCCGGCACATTGCCATCAGCGGACCGACTTCCGCCGCCACGCTCGTCTTCATCTGTTCGAGCTCGTCAGCCTCGGCGATCCGGGACAGCGCATGTCCGCGCCGGAAATCGTCGAGATCCGACGTGAGGGCGTCGACGCGACCCTCCAGAGTGCCGAGCAGCCGTTCCAGCCGTTCCACCACTGCCTCATAGGTGCTCTCGCGAACGACAAACAGGTTCTGGAGATGACTGACCTGGGCGACCAGATCATCGACGATGATCCTCATGGACGTCGGATCAGACGCCGGTGGCACCTGGATGTTCGGTACCCGGATCGGCGCGCCCTGTTCTGCCGCCGAGATGTTGAACTGACGAACGATTCGACGCGCCGCCCGGACCAGGGCCTCGTCGTCAGGTGCCAAAGCGCCCGTTGCCATATTCCACTCCCCGATGTCAGCCTCGGCCGGACGCTATAGACGGGTGAAAGGGCTTCGCAAGACAATTGTGGCATCGTCATTGTCCTGTCGCTAATCCTTTGAGTTTTACGGGGTTACCGCCAAGCTCAGAGTGCCGCACGGATGGTTTCCGGTGTCACCCGGCACCGGGCCGCCCCGCTCGCCACGCGGAATGTTCCCTGCTAACCACGCGGGCTGACGCGTAACCGGGAGCTGCGCCGTGGACGACAGACCAATCCAGGAGGCCCCCGAGCCGGCGTCCCTCGAGACGGCGCTGGCGGGTGACCGGACGGTCACGCTTGCGGATCTGGTCGCGGTCTTCACCATCTTTCTGGGTCGCGTCCCCGAAGATCCGCAAGAGCAGAAGGCCTACTGGGAGACGCGCCAGCTGTCGGAACTGCTGCGTGTCTTCGCCGCCTCGGTCGAGTTCGGCAACATCCAGAACATACTGGTCGACGACGGCATCCTGGCCGGTGGCGAAGGCCTTTCGCGGACCGAGCGAACACAGGCCGATCTGTGGCTGTCCCGCATGACGCCCGGTCACGGCGGCTGCGCGAGCGCGGACTGGGCGGAGCTGCTTCTGGCCGGCGTGACGTCGGCCGAACTGATGGCCATGGGGGGGCCGGTGCTGTCGCTCGAGGCGCTCGCGGCCCTCAGGGATGTTGCTGAGACGCGGCGCCAGGCCCGTGCGAAGGGTCTGGACCTGGTCTTGTTCGACGCCGACACCTTTGTGGCGGCGCGCGCCCATCGTTGCTATCAGGGGGCGCAGGGCGAGGTCGATTTCGATGCCCCGATCGCGCGCACAACGCGCGCGCCCGTCATGCTGCCGCTGTTCACCGAAGGGCTGGAGGCGCTGCGCCGACCCGGGCCGCTGACCCTGGGGGACTGGCTGGAGCAGACCCGGGACGCGGCCCTGGCGGGATCGCTGACCCACTGGCTGTGGGAGGAGGCCACCTACCGGCGGAACCGCGCAGTTGTGGAGCGCGATCTGGACGCCGACGCGCCGGACGGGCTGGCCTATCTGGATCTTCTGACGGTCGGCGACGCGGCGGGCGTCTCCGGGCATCCCCTGTTCTGTCCCCATGCCTATCGCACCCTCAATCGCGGGGCGTGGGAGGGCGAGGGCGGAGGGTTCCGGCACTTTGTCGAGGGCGGGGAGGCGGCGGGCCTGCGGACCTCTGCCCTGTTCGATCCGGACTTCTACCTCGCCGTCCAGCCTGAGGTGGCCCTGCAGCTCGCCTCGGGCCTGTACGCCTCGCCCCTCGAACACTTCATCCGGGTGGGGCTGGCCGCAGGCTTCGCCTTCTGTCCCGACTTCGACCGCCACTTCTACCTGATCCACCACCCCGACGTCGGCCAGGCCATCGCCGACGGCACGGTGCCGTCCGCCGAGTGGCACTATGTCTTCCAGGGGGCCCGCGAAGGGCGGCCCCCGAACCCCTATTTCAACCCCTGGTATTATCTGCAGCGATACCCCTTCGCCGCCGGGGAGATGGCCCGCCTGGGCATCGCCAGCAGTCTCGAGCATTTCCTCCTTCTGGGTCAGGCGCGCGGCTGGAGCGTCAATCCGCCGCTGGGCGACCGTACGGTGGCGCCGGACGACGGGAGGGCGCTGTTCGAGAAGCGGGGCCGCCGCGCCTATGGCGAGATCATCGACGGAGGCATCACCATCCCGGGCGCGGGGGCCCCGAGACTGTCGGTGATCCTGCCTGTCTCGAATCAAGCCGACCTGACGGCCGGCTTTCTGAAGTCCGCGGCCTACGCGATAGAAGTGCTGCGCTCGCGTCGGGCCATCGAGACCGAAATCATCGTCATCGACAGCGGTAGCCGGGACCACACCGAAGCGCTGCTGGCCGCCCTGCCGCATGTCGTGGTGATCCGGCCCGCCGAAACGTTCAGCTTCCCCGCCGCCGTGAACCTCGGCGCGGCGAAGGCCCGTGGCGATGTCCTGCTGGTCGCCAACAACGACATCGAGTTTCAGCCTGACGCCTTCGACCGGGTTTTCGCGGCTCTCGATGATGACCCGGAGATCGGCTTGCTGGGTGCCAAGGTTATCCTGCCCAACGAGACCCTGCAGGAAGTGGGAGCCGCGCTGGACCGCCTGGGCAACACCCAGGGCGCGGGTCGCGGATCTGACGCCTGGAGGGTGACCAACAATCGCCGGCTGGCGGTGGACTATGCGTCCGGGTGTTTTATCGCCTTCCGTCGCGCGGACTTCGATGCCCTGTCAGGGTTCGCGGAGGCGTTTTCACCCGGGTATTACGAAGATGTCGACTTCGCGCTGCGGATCAAGCGCGACCTGAACAAGTCCACGGTGATCGATACCGGTCTCGCCGTCACCCACTACGAGAACGCCTCGTTCGCCAAGGGCCGGCCCGCCACGGTCAACATGTCCGGGGCGATGCGCAACAGACTGCTGCTCAAGACCAGACACGCCGCACTGTTCAGGACGATGCCCGCCCCCGGAGCGAAGGCGCGCGCGGCGGTTGCCCGGCAGGCCCTGTCCGGTGCAACCCGCGTCCTGGTGATCCAGGACTGCATACCCTCCGCGCATCTTGGCCCGCGCTTTGCCCGCTGCGAGGCGATCCTCGACGCCTTCACCCGGATGGGCGTCGCCTTCGACATTGTCGCTCTGGAGCCCAATCCGCAGGTCGACGGCTACAAGGACCCCCGCGCTGCGATCTTCCGCAGCTGGATGCCCGGACAATCGCTGCAGGAGGTGCTCCAGCTTCAGGGCGCGACCTACAGCCACCTCTGGGTCTGTGGCGCCGCCAACCTCGCCGGACATGCGGCCGCCCTGGCCCAGGCGAGGGCTGACCATGATCTGAAACTGGTCTGCGACGTCGAGGCTCTGCCGGGGCAGGACGCGGTGGAGCAGATGCGGCTTGACGCCGGCGCTGCGGATGACGCGGTCGTCCTGTCTGCGCTCGCCAACGAACTGATGGCGCCGATCGACGTCGATGGCTGGGTGACGGTCGATGACCGGGACCGCGCGCTGGTGGAGAGGATCGGCCTGGGCCCGGTTGTCGAGATCGGCCATGGGGCCCGTCTGCCCGATGCTGCCGTGTCCGAGCGACCTTTTGCGGAGCGTGAGCGCATTCTGTTCATCGGCAGCGGCTTCGACCAGGGCAATGCCGAGCACGACGGGCTGGAGTGGCTGCTGGCGGAGGTTTGGCCCCGGCTGGCCGATCTGCCCGATCAGACACTGACCCTTGTCGGTGCGTGGGAAGAGGGTGCTGTCCAGGACGTCCTGCGGCGGTTTGCGAACCGTGTCGACGTGGTCGGGGTGGCCGACGGTGCGCGTCTGTCCCGGATCTTCAGCGAGACCCGCGTCGCCGTCGTTCCGGACCGCCTTGCCGCTGATCGGTTCGGAAAGGTGGCGACGGCGGCGCTCGCCGGGGTCCCCACCGTGATGACCGATATCGTCGCCGACCGTCTGGGGGTCGCGGCCGACGCGACCATCGCTCACGCCGTGCGCGACGACGGCGGACAGTCGTTCGCCGAGTGGGTGACCCGCCTCTATACCCAGGAGCGGGTATGGCGGTCCCAGATCAAGAAGCAGCGCGCGGCGGTCGCTGCAATGGTCGGGCGCGAGGGTATCGTCCAGCAGGTGAAGGCAGCCCTTGACGGAGCCGAAACGCCTGGCCGCTCTTGAGCCCTGTTCGCCTGTGCCTCGCCAAACGAGGGGACGGCTCAAATCGCGGGGTTATGCCAGTACTGTCCGCCATCGCGGGTGGTCCAGGCGACGATGTCTTCATGCGCGCCGGAATAGGTGAATCGCGTCGGCCGCTCACGAACCAGTTGCCAGCCGTTTCGGTGAAAGAGTTCGATAAGCTCACCCTCGATCTTTCGTGAGTGAGTTCCGACAAAGACGTTGCGAACGCGCTTGTTCAGGACACCCATCGCAGGTGTCAGGACATTCACTTCCTGCCCCTGAACATCCATGTGAATCAGATCGACGGTACCGGCTGGCAGCAAGTCCGCCAACGGATAGGCCTCCACACGTTCGTGCTCGACCGTGCGATTCAGATAATCGCTGTCCGAGTCATCCGCCCGAACCTGCCCGCCATTGTCGCCGGGACTTGAGACCTTCGGGAAATAGAGCTGGGTTCTTTCGCTGGCGCACGCGCCGTTGACAAGGCGGACGATGGACGGATCCACGTCGTTTTCCGCGAGGTGCTGTGGGATCAGTCCAAACAGATAGCCGCTGGCCTCCACTGCGGACAGCCGGATATCAGACTTTCCCGTGCGGGCAGCGCACACCGCCGCCGCGCAGGTCCAGGGTCCGTAGGACGACCCGATCTCCGCCATCGCGAAGCTTTTGGCCGGTGCCTTTTCCATGGCGTCGAACAGGGCGAAATACTCAACGGCTTCGGCGCGGAGCTGGTCGTCCGGAAGCGGCAATTCCGAGATCACCGCGTTGTCGTGACCCCCGGCCCAGGGATGGAACGCCGTCGTGGTCCTGACGCCCATGAAATCGGTAATCTTGCCCGGCGTCGCGCCAGCGGGCGATGCGAACCGACGGAACAGTTCGACATCGGACGCCTCCCATCCACCGAAAAAATCCTCCGCCATCGCCGCCCTGGCCGCGATGGACTGATCAGCACGTGACATAGGCTGTACTCCCTTTACGCGAAAACAGCCGTGAGACTGCAGCCTCCACTGGCAACCGTAACGTTAGCGCTACCGACCGCGCATTTGAAGTCCCATAGGGAACGGCGCGCAGCCGCCTAATGGACGTAGGACATCTGCGGCGACCCGCTTCCTGCGAAAATGACCAATCTCCGCCGTATCGCAGCACTGTGCACGACCCTGTGCGGCGCGGGCATGAACACGTCCTACGACGAGGGCTGGGAAAACCGCGCCTGCCAGTCGGTCACACGCTCATCCGGGATCATGAAAAAATCCCAGAAGGACCAGTCCGACACGAGCATCCATTCATCGAGGTCGGCTACCACGTTGCCGAACAGATCGCCCATTCGGTAGCCCATGGACTGCGCCAGATTGAAAATGTCCGGCCTGCTGTGGCCATATAGCTGATAGGTTGGCTGACCCCACTCCACGCTGATGACGGGCCGGAGCCGGGCAATGGTATCGTGTCCACCCCTGATGACGCTGATCTCGTGGCCCTCGGTGTCGATCTTGATATAGTCCAGCCGTGTGAAGTCGAGTGCCTCGAGGTCAAGCGTCGAGATGGTAACCTTGATTGGCGTCACGCCGCGTTCGGCCGGCGTTACACGTTCGATGAAGCCCGACTCGCCGGGCGCATCGGCCATGTAGAGAAACTCTCCGGTTCCAGGCTCCGTCGACAGCGCCAACTGGCGAATCTCGGACTGCGGCCGGCAGAGCGGAAGGCTGCGCTCCAGGAATGCCGGCACGGGCTCGAACCCAATGACCCGGCCGTGGGGCCCGACGATCTCATTGAACCGACCGAAGTGGCGGCCGACGTGAACGCCGACGTCGACGACGGTATGGCCGGGCTCCAGAAAGCGCTCATAGGCCGCCTGCAGCATGACCTCGTAATCGGGAAATCGACCGGCGATATGCTCGTCGCGCCAATGGTCGGCGACCTGTCTCAACTTGCTCATCTGCTCGTTCCGATCCAATCCGGGGGTGTCTCACCCCTCATTCCCCGAAGCACCCGGAGCTGGAGTTTTCCGGCCGGAGCCAAGGTAACGGGCAGGTGGTGCCACCCGGATCCATCAACGCGATCAGCGGCATCCTGCCGATGCCCCTGTGTGGTCGGATCTCGTTATCTTCTCCGCATTGATTCTCCAACTTTTCAGCCGCGTCCGCAAGCGGCAGGAACCCGCGAGCGTTCAGGCATGCGGCAGCCGGGGGGCTGTTGAGGACCTGGATGACGTCACCGTCTGTCAGCTCTCGGGGTCGCGGAAACTTGAGGGTGATGGCATGGAGCAATCCGTAGCGGTTTCTGAGTCCGTGCCTGTGCCGCACACTTTCGGGCATCCCTTGCACTGGCCACCGCTCCCCATGACGACTGCCAAGCCATAGGCGTGACCAACCGGGAACAATCCTTCGGCAGGCTTTTCTGAGGCGGTCACCGGAATTGGCAAACTGTTCTATCGTTCGTCGAATGCTATATGAGCCTTCAATCCAACGTGCGGCAGTCGGGAGCCCGGGAGGCGTTCAGTGCGGACCGCTGTGAGACTGATTGAGACTGTACGGATCGCGGACCCGCGAGGATGGTTCGCCGAGACCTATTCGAGAGCAAAACTGCAATCGATCGGGATCGACCTCGATTTCGTGCAGGACAATCAGTCTTTCTCTCTCGCAGCAGGAACGTTGCGTGGCATACACTTGCAATCTGATCCCTTCGCGCAGGCCAAGCTGGTCCGATGTATCAGGGGCACCATCCTGGACTGTGCCGTGGATCTCCGAAGGGGATCTCCAACCTACGGCCGTTTCGCTTCCGCTACGCTAAGCGCCGAAAACGGCCGCCAGCTCTATTTGCCGGTCGGCTTCGGCCATGGGTTTGTCACGCTAGAGGCCGAAACGGAGGTCGCCTACAAGGTTTCCAGTCCGTATTCGCCGGAGCATGAGATAGGGCTGGCTTGGGACTGCCCGGACATCGGCATCGACTGGCCCCTGCCGCAGTCGGGCCCGATCCTGTCGGACAAGGATCAGGCCCTCCCGCGACTGTGCGAGTTTATCAGCCCCTTCGTCTATGACGGAATTCCCATGACGGCTGTGGGGTGTCTGGACTAGCTCTCACTTGGGAGTTGAAAGCTCGCTATGCGCATTCTGGTCACCGGCGGGGCCGGCTTCATCGGCTCGGCCCTGGTTCGTCGCCTGATCGAACAGACGGCGCACGAGGTGCTGGTGTTCGACAAGCTGACCTATGCGGGCCTGCTGAGCTCGCTTGAGCCGGCGTCGACGTCCAACCGCTACGGCTTCGTCCAGGGCGACATCTGCGACGCCGGGGCCGTGCGGGCCGCGATCGCCGATTTCTGCCCACAGGTCATCGCTCACCTGGCCGCCGAGAGCCACGTCGATCGCTCGATCGACGGACCGGGTGAGTTCGTCCAGACCAATGTCGTGGGCACCTTCGTCATGCTGCAGCAGGCGCTCGGCTACTGGCGCGGGCTGGAGGGCGAGGACAGGGCCGCCTTCCGCTTCCACCACATCTCGACCGACGAGGTGTTCGGATCGCTTGGCGAGACCGGCCTGTTCACCGAGACCACGCCCTATGATCCGCGCTCGCCCTATGCGGCGTCCAA
>Ga0247831_1005883_pt1 | contig 14961 bp, 12 predicted proteins | sample LaCruzMarch2015__9_FD_192406 | JGI IMG/M metagenome (GOLD analysis project Ga0247831, IMG submission 192406) | Freshwater microbial communities from meromictic Lake La Cruz, Castile-La Mancha, Spain - LaCruzMarch2015_1m | ecosystem: Environmental > Aquatic > Freshwater > Lake | place: Spain... | reverse complement strand
AGAGACCGATTTCGACGAAATCGCCAGTCTCCTAAAGTCGGATGGCCTCGCTAAACCCCTTTGAAACAAAAAGAAAAAAGGCCCCATAAGGGACCTCATCTCGGGTTTGCGATGTGCAAGTGGCGGAGGGAACGCGACTGCGGTCGAACCGTCTCTGGCAGAAGCCACTTAGTTTTCAAGGATCTCCCCCGGTTCCCGTCCGGCGATCAAAGCAGAGCGATGGTCACGCCAGCAGGGGCGCGCCGCCTTCAGCAGTCCGGCGGGCTATGAACGGGTCGATCAGATCCGCAGTTGCGGCCAGACCTGCGGGCGGCTGGAAATCGCGCAGGATGGATTGCCACAGCCCGCGCGCCCGGTCGGTGGCGGTCAGCGAGCCTGCCTCGGTCCAAGTGCCGAAGTTTGTCGCATCGGTGACAAGCGGCTGATAGAACGCGGTTTTGTAGCGGGCCATGGTGTGTTCGGTGGCAAAGAAATGCCCGCCCGGTTGCACATCCTCGATTGCGGCATAGGCGATCGCGGCGTCATCGCCCGGTGTCGGCGTGCACATCTCGGCGATGGATTGCAGCACATCGACGTCCGTGATCAGCTTTTCGAGCGACACGCTGAGGCCCCCCTCCAGCCAGCCCGCCGCGTGGATCAGCACCGTCGCCCCCGCCAGCACCGACCCCCAGACCGCCAGCCCGTTTTCCTGCGCCGCCTGCACGTCGGGCGTGTTCGACGCGGCCCCGCCCCCCGCCCGCCATGGCAGACCGATGTACCGCGCCAGTTGCCCGGTCCCTATCGTCGCCTTCATGTGTTCCGGCGTGCCGAACAGTGGCGCACCTGACTTCATGTCGACATTGGACGAAAAGCGATCGTGTCCCAACGCTTGGTGTAAGAGCGGCAACCGTCGGAGAGGTCCGAGACTGATCAGGTGGCCACGGCGGGCAGCCTGACGGTTGGATTGTCGGTGACGCGGGCTAGGGTTTCAAGGGACATGTAGCGTCGCGCCACCGCCCATTCGTCGTTTGTCTCCAGCAGTGAGCCATTGTGCGCCATCGGTTCAAGCACAATGGCGAACGCTCCGACAAGTCGGGTGATGGCCCCGTCATTCGGAAAGATCCCGACGACGTCGGCGCGCCGCTTGATTTCGCGGTTCACCCGTTCGAGCGGGTTCGTGGATGCGATCTGGGTCCAGTGCTCACGCGGGAAGCCCATGTAGGCCAGGACGTCGTCGCGGGAGGCGTCCATCATGGCCGCGAGCTTGGGCTGCTTGTTGCGGAGCGCGTCGGCAACGACCGCCCATTGGGCCTCTGCATCGGCCTTGGTTTCCTGAACGAAGATCGTCTTCAGCATCGCCGCCACCGCCGCGCGCTGCTTGATCGGAGCGTGGGCCAGCGCGTTCCGCATCCAGTGAACGCGGCACCGCTGTTGAGAGGCGTTGAAGACGCGGCGCGCGGCGGCCCGAAGTCCCTTGTGATCATCGGCAATCACCAGCTTGACCCCGCGCAACCCGCGGTCGGCAAGGCTGCGGAGAAAGTCCGTCCAGAACGTCTCGGCTTCCGAGGGACCGGTCGCAACGCCCAGTACCTCGCGCTTGCCGTCTTCGTTCACAGCTACGGCCACTATCACGGCACGGCTAATGATCCGTCCGCCCTCCCGCACCTTCAGGTAGGTGGCATCGAGCCAGAGATAGGGCCATGCGCCCTCCAATAGCCGGGTCAGGAAGGCGTTCACCCGCTCGTCGATCTCGCAGCAAAGCCGACTGACCTGGCTCTTGGACATGCCGCCCGCACCCATCGCCTTCACCAGATCGTCGACCGAGCGGGTGGAAATACCTTGAACATAGGCCTCCTGGATCACCGCCACCAACGCCTTCTCGGCCGTGCGGCGCGGTTCCAGAAAGCTTGGCAGGTAGCTGCCCTTGCGCAGTTTCGGGATCTCCAGCGCGATCCGCCCCGCCCTCGTGTCCCAATCCCGCTCCCGATATCCGTTGCGCTGGACCTCGCGCAGCGGCGAGCGGGCGCCCTTCGTGGCACCAGTGCGCAGTTCCACCTCCAGGTCCATGATCCGGTCGGCCGCGAAGGCCAGCATCTCGCGGACCAGATCGGTGTCAGCCTGCTTTTCAATCAGCTCGATCAGCGCCATTCTATCGTCGGTCATCGTCATCTCCATTTGGTTCAAGGTCTCGCAACCCGAACCTACTCCGAAGATCGACGGTGACCGCCAGCGTCACACCCGGCCGCGCTGCGCTACGCCGGGGGCTCCGCGCGCGGCCTCCTACACCAACTGCTGGGACACGGCCTCCACGACCATTTCAACGCGGAGCGCGCCCTTCACAGCCGGGACAATTTCAATGCCAACAGAACCGCCGCTCTGGACGAGTGGCGTCAGCCTATTGCAGCCTGAAACCTGGCGGGGTAGGGCGAACAGAGATGGTCTCACATTTGTCTGACACCACCTTTCGCGTCGCTCATCGGGTCCGAAAGAACGATGGCATTACCCAAGCTGTCGGTATTCCCATGAAAACAAGTAGCAGCGTATGTCAGTCTCATCGGCAGGGTGCCTGTCATGCCAAGAGCCTGGAGAACGCGATCCCGGTCGGTTCAACCCAGCGAACGAAATCCGCGCGCCAAGGGCGAGCCGACTCAGGATCGGCGCATCAAATTTCGGGGAATCAGCCGCGAATCCAACCGTAGCGATCTTGATCCTGTCCAGCGTAGTCCGGATCAAGATAGATGAAGAGACGTTTGATCTTTCCGTCAACGACATCGAAGCAGTCGCACCAGCGACCGGCGCCCCAGCCCGGTTTGTCGGCTTGCCACGGCCCGTCGCGGTGCTCTCCATGCGAGGTTCCTTCGACCGAGAAGCGGCTGGTCCCCGTCATGTACCAATTGAAGGTATCGTAGTGATGTGTGATGCCTTTCAGCGTACCGCCGATATCGCTGAACATGCGGACGATCTCGTCCTTGCCGCGGGCGATGCCCCATTTCGGGAAATAGACCTCGGCGTCGTCGGCGAAATGGTCAAACAGACCAAGCCCGGTTGTGGGCGATACCCCCCCGGCGTCGAGCGCCTTCAGATAGCTGGTGGCGACGCTCTTGCGGGCCTCTTCCGCCGCTGCAGTCTCTGTCTCTCCTGTCATTTCTCTCTCCAATTCCAAATCATGATCGATGTGTAGGATCAGGACCGGCGTCTGCCGCCAATCCGGGATGTCGCCTCGGACAGCCACATTCCTGCGGCGATCGCGGTCCCCTGGATGACAAGCTGCCAGGATGTTGCGAGCCCGATCATCTTGGCCGCCTGATCGAGCTGCATCAGAAACAACGCAGCACCAAGGACGGCAATCATGCTGCCGATTCCGCCGCTGATGGCCGTGCCGCCCAGAACCGCTGCCGCAATCGGTGCCAGAAGATAGGGATTGCCGACCTCGAGCGTCGGGTTGCGGATGAAACCTGAGAGAAGCACCGCGACGATCCCGTAGAGCAGACCCGCAACGGCAAATGCCGCAACCTGATAGCGCATGATCTCGACCCCGGTGGCATGGGCGGCATTCGGGTTGGCGCCCACAGCCTCGAACCGCCGGCCATGGGACGTGCGCTTCAAGACAAGTGTCAGAAGAATCGCGATCAGGATCGCAAACCACGCCGACAGCGGAATGGTCAGGGGGCGGCTGCTCGCAATTTCTGCCAGTGCTTCGGGGACTTTCGATTCAGCGGCAAAGCCCTGACGGTACCAAAGGGTGATGCCCGTTACGATTGCCCCTGTGGCAAGGGTCACTATCAGAGCGTTCAGTTTGAGGACCGCGACCAGTGCGCCGTTCAGGAGTCCGATTGCGGTTGCCACGAGCAGCGCGGCAAAAACCGCGAGCCAGAGCCGGTCGTCGCTGCCACCCGAGACGCCGAGGAGCACCGCGCTAGCCATTGCAATGATGCCGGGGACCGACAGGTCAATTCCCCGCGCCATCAGGACAAGAGCCTGCCCCATGGATGCAATGGCCAGAAAGGCGATGAAGGGCATGTTCAGCCTGAAGGTCATCATCGACACGCTGCGCGGGACGAAGATCAGGCAGATGATCAGGAGCAGCGCCAGTGCGATCCAGATAGCGGCAAAGCGCAATTGGATGCGCTGTTTCGCCACTCCACCCCGCTCTGCGGGCACGTCAAGCGCGTGCAAGGGCGCCGTCATGGCGTCACCTCCGAACTTGGTAGGGGGAGGGGAGCGATCATTCTGCGGCCACCACGGCAGAGGCCCGCGACCGCCGGAAACGGCGGCGCAACCGGTCGATTTCGCCAAGGCCCGTGAAAAGGAACACGGCCAACAGGGTCATGGCACCGCTGGCGATCACGCCGACGGCCGCACTGAGTCCCAGAATCGAGATGACGTTGATCATCAGCGTAAAAAAGAACGCGCCGGCCAATGCGCCCAGAAAGGACCCCCTCCCGCCGGTCAGCGCGGCACCGCCCAGAACGGCCGCAGCAATGCTGGCCAGGGCAAAGTTCTGCCCGACGGTCGGATGGCCCACGCCAACTTCGGACGCGAGAAAGAGCCCGGCCAGTGCCGCTGTGGTACCTGCAAACATATAGGCCCGCAGGTGAATGCGCGTCACGTTCACGCCATTGCGGCGGGCCGCCTCTTCGCGGAAACCGGTGGCCTTTACCTCGAGCCCGTCGCGCGTGCGGTTCAGCCAGAAATCCCCGCCCAAAGCGACCGCGAGAATGAGTAGCGCCGATATCGGCAGGAACCCGATCCGCGTGCGCAGAAGTTCGGCAAAGTCTGCCGCGATCAGGCCCGCGGGCGTCGGCCGCAGGACAAGGGCAATCCCCTGCAGGACCGAGAGCATGGCAATGGTCATGATGACGGCGTTGATGCCCGCAAACCGGATCAGCGCGCCATTGATGAAGCCGACAACTGCGCCGATCGCCAAGCAGGCAAGGGCCCCGGCAATCAGAATGGGCCAGCCCCCCGCGACGATCAGGTAGGACCCGGCCACGACCGTCAGGCTCATCATCGAACCCACGGAAACGTCGATCCCCCGCACGAGTAGCGCCATGAACTGCGCCATGGCCACGAAGGCCGCAGGTGCCGTGGCAAGGAGCAGGTGGCGGATGTTGATCCCCGTCAGAAACACGTCGCTTTGCGTGGCGGCCCAGGCCCCTGCGACCAGCGTCAGAAACACGAGCAGAAGCACGGGGACCATGGTATTCGCACTTCCCCCGGCAAAGCGGCCAAGGAGATTTGCAACGGGTGTGGCACTGGCTTCGGCCTGCTTGCTGTGCCGCGATGTCAGGAAAGACCCGACGATCCGTTCCTCGGTCACATCGGCACCCTGCAGTTCGGCAACGATCTGGCCGCGCGAAAAGACGAGCACGCGGTCGCAGATCCCGGCAAGTTCCTGGGCGTCGGAGGAGTTGACGATGCAGGTGCCCCCATCGCGGAGGTTTTCGCGGATGGCCTTGTAGATCTCGTACCGCGCGCCCGCGTCCACGCCCTGCGTCGGTTCGTCGATCAGGGTCGCCCGCGCGCCGCTGCGGAAGGTGCGGGCAAGGACAGCCTTCTGCTGGTTTCCGCCCGAAAGCCCCAGCACCGGCGCGTCAAGGCTGGCCGCGACGACGCCGAAATCCCGGCGCAGGGCTATTGCATCTTCGCGTTCGCGCCCGGAGGAAAGGAGGCCGCTGCGGACGTACTGGCCCAGCCGCGTCAGCACCATGTTCTTCTGGACGGACAGTTCCGGAAAGATCGCCTCGCCAGGCCGGTCCGCCGACAGAAAGGCGATCCCTGCGGACATGGCCGCAGGGGGCGAAGCCACATTAACCGCTTGCCCGTTCAGGCTCACCCGACCCTGCGCTTCCTCTAGCCCCGCAATGGCGCGCAGCGCCTCGCGCTGGCCGTTGCCCTCGGCCCCGGCAAAACCCAGGATCTCGCCCTCGCGGGAGACAAAGCTCACATTGCGGAAGGCTGCCCCCGTCATCTCCTCGACCTTCAGGACAACCCGGTCCGACGGGGTGGTCGTCTTGGGCGGGAATTCGCTTTCGATGTCGCGCCCGATCATGCGCGTGACAAGGTCATGCTCGGAGAGGTCAGGCGTCACGTCGAACGTGCCCTGATGAACGCCGTCGCGCAGCACGCTCACCCGGTCAGCAAGTTCAAGGATTTCGGGCAGGCGGTGAGACACATAGATCACCCCCGTCCCGCCTGCGGTCAGGTCGCGCACGATTCCCATCAGCTGCCGCACGCCCTCGAGGTCGAGCGTCGAGGTGGGTTCATCGAGCAACAAGACGCGCGGCTTGCCGATCAACGCCTTCGCGATTTCGACAAATTGCCGGTGCGCCGGGGTAAGGTCACCCACGCGGCTGCGGACAGATATGCCAAGGCCGAAAGGCGCCAGCAGCGCTTCGGCCCAGGACAACGTGTCGGAAAAGCGTACACTGCCGGGCGCGGTTCCAAGGAAAAGATTCTGGGCAACCGTCAGTTCGCGAACAAGCGAGTCGTCCTGATAGACGGTGGCAAGTCCAAGCGACCGTGCCGCGCCGGGATCGGTCCGCGACAGGACCGCGCCTCCGATCTCGACTGTGCCGCTATCGGGGGACACTGTGCCCGAGGCGATCTTCATCAGGGTGGACTTGCCAGACCCGTTCTCGCCCAGAATGGCGTGAACTTCGCCTGCCCGGCAATCGAGAGAGACCTGGTCAAGCGCACGGACGCCCGGGTAGGTCTTGGAGATGCCGTCCAGTTTCAGGACGATATCCGACATCGCGCCCATCCTTCGTTTGTCACACTTGCGCGGGGCGGCCACAGTGGCCGCCCCGACACAAAGCCTGCAGGTCCTAGTTGCCCGCGAACATCGCGGTCAGCGTCGGCACGTCGACAAGCGTGGAGACCGACATTTCCATCGGAAGCTCGGGGTTGCAGAGGCCAACCACGGCGGGCTTCATCGCGAAGGGCACGTTGATCCGCGCGGCCACTTCCTGCCCCGCAACCGCCATCATCGCAGCCGTGAGGGCAAAGCGTGACTGGAAGTTCTGGCCCGAAGAGTAAAAGATCTTGAACCCGTCATGTGCGGCGGCTTCCCAATCGCAGAACAAACCCTGTTCATCCGTCCGCAGCGCTGCGACAAAATCCATGGGCACGCCAGCGGACTCATAGGCGCGCACCGCGCCCCGGAAACCGTCGGCATACTCATAGATGTAACCATCAACCTGCCCGAACTGGGACAGCGCGGTCGAGACGGCAGTGAAAGTCCCTTCCTGCGTCCAGTTGGTGTCGAAAGTGCCGAGGATCGACAGCCCTTCAAGGTTCGCCGCCTCGGTCGTCGCGCAGCCCTGCCAAGTGGCCGAAAGCGGGTTGCCCGGCGTGCCGCCAAGTGCCACGATGCCCGCCGCCTCGGGGTTGCCCTCGCGGACCGCCTGCACAAAGGCAGTGCCCAGCCCGCAGATGTCCTCGGCGATGTTGGCAAGGTAATCCTCGCCCGCGACGCCAGCTTCGGTTCCGTTATGCAGGACGACCTTGATGCCCGCTTCGGTGGCTTCGCGGATCGACGGTGCCAGCGCCTCGCCTGCGTCCGCAAAGACAACGATCACGTCCACGCCCTGCGCGATATAGGCGCGCATGTCCGAAATCGCTTTGGCCGCATCACCACGTGCCGAAGAGTAGAGGATATTGCCGATTTCGGGGTAGGTCAGGGCCTGCTGAATGAACTCCATTGCCGTCACGCGACGCCAGACGTTTTCGCCAAAGCCGTCGGCATAGGCCACGGTAATCTCACCACCGGTGCCCGTCTCACAGGCGTTGTTGGTCCAGCATTCGATCGCCTTGGCCCGCATCTCGTCGGTCACGGGCATCGCGGCGCGGTTCATCGCCTCGACAAGCACGGGGTCTGCTTCCGTGGTGCCAAGCCGCGTCGTCATCAGCTCTTCGCCCGTCTGGGCAAAGCTTGCGATCGGCATGATGGCGACAAGCGCAGCAATTGCCGAAGTGCAGATTAAGGTCGTTTTGGTCATGGTCCTCTCCCTGTGTGCGCCCCGGTCGGGGCGGTGTTCGCTCCCTCGTCGAACGGTCCTGGACCTTCGCCGCGGGTTGTGCGTCGTCTCCCCCCTGCGCCCGCCAGACGCGGCAGGGCGCCGGGGCCCTGCGCAAGATCAACGGGCCGAGAAGTGCCGCCAGAGCCGATTCCCGGTATTTCTGACGGAACAGTATTACCGTAATACAGGACGACAGTCATAATCAAGAGACTTGAGTCCGGGCGCGCACAGATTGCGCCCGGCAGCCATCAAGCGTAGGTCGGATAGTCGATGTAACCGTGCGGTCCGCCGCCATAGAACGTATCCCGGTCTGGCGTCGCCAGCGGCCAACCATTGCGAAAGCGCGCCACAAGATCGGGGTTTGCAATGAACGGCCGCCCTATGGCCACAAGGTCGGCCAGGCCAGCGTCCACGGCGGCCTGCGCGTGAACCAGGTCGAACCCCCCGGCCAGGATGAGTGGCACCCGGCAGACCTGCCGGAACCGTGCGACAAAGCCGGGCGGAATGCCCGTCTGCCCCAATGTGAGCTGGTCGCTCAGATGGATGTACGCAGGCCCTGCCGCGGAAAGCATGGTGCCCGCAGCAAGCCACGTTTCCTCCTCGTCGATATAAGGCTGCATGTCGCCATACCGGCCGAAGGGGGCAAGGCGGATGCCCGTCCGTTCCGCACCGACCGCTACGATGACCGCCTGCAGCGCCTCGAGCGGGAACCGAAGCCGGTTGGCGATCGACCCGCCATAGCGGTCGGTGCGCCGATTCAGCGCGCCGTTGATGAACTGTTCGAACAGATACCCGTTCGCGGCATGGATCTCGACCCCGTCGAACCCCGCTGCAATTGCATTGCGCGCGGCGTGGACAAGGTCACTTGTGACCCGCGCAATCTCCTCGGTGCCAAGCGCGCGCGGCGGTGTGCATGGGATCGGGCCTTCACTGTCATCGGGCCGGGGGCCCCAGGCTGTGGACTGCGCCGTTTCAGCCATGGAACTGACGATGGTGACGCCCTCGGGCATCAGGATGTCCGCGCTTTGCCGCCCGACATGCCAAAGCTGGCAGAATATGCGCCCGCCCGCCTCATGCACTGCCGTCGTGACGCGCGACCATGCCGCCACCTGCTCATCTGTCCAGATGCCGGGCGTATGGGCGTAGCCCCGCCCTTCGGCGCTGACATTCGTCCCTTCGGTCACGATCAGCCCGGCTCCCGCCCGCTGGCGATAGTAGGCGACGGTCAGATCGTCCGGCGCTCCGGTTCGCGCGCGTGACCGGGTCATGGGCGCCATCACGATGTGACTTGACAGCCGCAATGGTCCTAGGTCGATGGGGTCGAGTACGGAAGCCATGATGTTCTCTCTGAAAGGGCTGGTCGGGTGCCGGAAGCTCCGGCCCCCGGATTTGTCCTCACTGGGCGAGATAACCGCCGTCGATGACCAGTTCGGCCCCGGTCATGAAGCTCGACTCGTCCGAGGCGAGAAAAAGCGCGCCATTGGCAATCTCGCGCGGCGTCCCGGCCCGCTTCATCGGGGTCGATGCCACGACAAAGGCGTTCATCGCGGGATCCTGCGACTGCGTCAGCGGCGTGTCGATAAAGCCGGGATGCAATGAATTCACACGGATTCCGTCGCCGACATAGATCATGGCGGCGTTTTTCGACATGATGCCGACTGCGCCCTTGGTCGCATGGTAGGCGTGCGCGCCCGCCACGGCAGCCTTGCCCCAAATCGAGGATACGTTGATAATCGATCCCGCATTCTGCTTTTGCATGTGGGGAATGACCTCGCGCATGCCAAGAAATACGCCGGTCTGGTTCACGCCGATGACTTTGTGCCAATCGGCCAGCGACAGGGTGTGCACCGGATCGTAAACGATGATCCCCGCATTATTGACCAACGTGTCGATCCGCCCTTGCTCGGCGATGATCTGGGCGATCACCGCGGCCCATTCCGTCTCGCTCGATACATCAAGCCGGACTCCATGCACACCTGCGGGATACACTCCGTCCGGGTTGCTTGTGCTGCCCGCATAGACGACGGCACCTTCCTCGGCGAATCGCTCCACGATGCCCAGACCGATTCCGCGCGATGCGCCGGTCACCAGGGCAACCTTCCCCTTGAGTCTCATTGATCCCTCCTCACGTCTTTCGTTTCAGACCCCGGATCGCCACGGGCATATCCCGCTTGGCAATCTGTCCGTCTGACTGCATAACCGTAATACCGTATTATTGCTGCGTCCAGCCGTAATCGCAGAGAGCTGCGGGCAAGGGCCACAGAAAGATGTTGCGAGAGAGCCGTGGCGGACGTATCACTAGGACCGTAATATCGTAATACTGTATGCGCCGACTCGCGGGGCGGATCCGCAGACCCGCGTCCCCGCGCGGCGTGCAATCACGGCCCCGGTGGGGACGGACAGTGCTATTCAGGAGGAGGAACCGAAATGGCGCAAGGCCAAGCCAAGACACTGGATGGAACCGAGCTCGACGTCGCAATTATCGGCGCGGGCGTGGGCGGGCTTTATGCCCTTTACTGCATGCGCGAAAAGCTTGGGCTGAATGTACAGACCTTTGACATGGCCAGCGGTGTCGGCGGCACCTGGTTCTGGAACCGCTATCCGGGCTGTCGCGTCGATACGGAATCGACGGTCTACACCTATTCCTTTGACCTCGACATGTTTCAGAACTGGCACTGGTCTGAACGCTATGCCCGCCAGTCCGAAGTGCTGAAGTATCTCAACGCCGTTGCGGACAAGCACGACCTGAAGCGGTCGATCAACTTCAACACGCGAATCGACCGTGCCGCGTGGAACGACGACACGAAGCGTTGGGATCTGACCACCGGCGCAGGTGAGACCGTGCACGCTCGCTACCTGATCGAGGCGGTGGGCCTGCTGTCGTCCTCCTATGCACCGAAGTTCCCCGATCAGGACAAGTTCAAGGGCGAAATCTACGTCGCATCGAAGTGGCCCGAGAAAGACCCCGACCTGACAGGCAAGCGCGTGGCTGTCGTCGGCACGGGGTCGACCGGCATCCAGATCATCACCGAAATCGCGCCCAATGTTGGTCATCTGCACGTTCTCCAGCGGTCGGCTCAATGGGTTGTGCCGCTAGGCGTCGGGCCCTTCCCGCAAGAGGCCCGCGACCGGATCAAGCTCAATCCCATCGGTTTCCGCGACTGGGCGTTGAACACGGGCACCGTTTTTGGCTTTGTGGAAAGTTCGACCTCGGCCCTGGAAGTCCCGACCGATGAACGCTGGGAACGCTACGAAAAGGCTTGGCAGAAGGGGAATGGCTTCAGCTTCATGCTCGAGACTTTCTCGGATATCACCGTTTCGGCCGAGGCCAACAAGACAGCAACCGATTTCATCAAGTCCAAGATCGACGCGGCTGTGAAGGACCCCAAGGTTGCCGCGATGCTCACGCCGACAGACTACTATGCGCGGCGGCCATTGGCATCAGACGGATATTACGACATCTACAACCGCCCGAACGTTACCCTGCATGATGTCAAGGCGAACCCGATCGAACGCTACACCGAAAAGGGCCTGATTGTCGGGGGGCAAGAGATCGAGGTTGATGTGGTCATCATGGCCACCGGCTTTGATGCCGTGACGGGGAACTACCTCAAGATCGATACGATCGGAAAGAACGGGGTGAGTCTGGCTGATCAATGGCAGGACGGGCCGCGCACCTTTGGCGGCCTTACCATTGCGGGCTTTCCCAACTTCTTCATGGTTTTCGGGCCCTTCAGCCCCTTCACCAGCCAGCCGCTTGTCCACGAATGGCAGGTCAACTACTTTACCGACCTCATCGCGGCGGCAGAAAAGACCAAGGGGATCGTCGATACTGACACCTCGGCGCAGGATGCCTGGGTCAGGATATGTCAGGAAGGTCTGGCCGGCACATTGTTCCAGGTCACCGATAGCTGGATCAACGGCGCCAACATCCCAGGTAAGCCCCGCACCTCGATGTGGTACATGGGCGGCATGGCAAGTTACATGGTCGAGATGAACAAGATCCGCGACGACAACTATCGCGGCTTCGAGATTGCCTGACGATCAGCCTCACCATTGCGAACGGGGCCACGTTTCCCCGCTCGCAAAGTCCTTTCGTCAAGGGAAATGACCGAGATGACGGCATGTGCAGTTGTGACCGGAGGGGCGCGCAATATCGGGCAAGCCATTGCACTGCGCCTCCAGCAGGATGGCTTCCGCGTGATTGCTCTGGATGTCGAAGAGCCCGAGGCCGAAAGCTTGCGCGGTGATGCGCGCCGGGTCGATCTGTCGGACAGCGCGGGCGCTGAGGCCGCCTTTGCCGAGATTGCGGCTACCTTGCCGGTCACGGTTCTGGTCAACAATGTCGGTATTGTGCGCCCCGCTCGTTTCGATCAGGTCGCGGTCGATGATTTTGACCGGCTGATGCACCTCAACGTGAGGACGGCACTGATCGGCGCCAAGGCGCTCGTCCCGGTCATGCGGTCGCAGGGCGGCGGGCGGATCGTGATGAACACAAGCCGCGTGACGCTGGGCAAGGAGGCGCGCACGCTCTACAGCGCCTCGAAAGGTGCGCTGCAGGCAATGGCGAGGACATGGGCGCTCGAACTTGGCCACGACGGAATCACCGTGAATTGCGTGGCCCCCGGCCCCATCGGCACATCGGTCTTCTGGCAGAACAATCCGCCCGATGCCCTCGAAACACGCGCCATCGTTGATGCAATTCCCGTCGGACGGATGGGCACCGTCGAGGATGTTGCTCATGCCGTAAGCTTTTTCTGCGATCCCCGCAGCAGTTTTGTGACTGGACAAACGCTCTTTGTTTGTGGAGGCGTCACCGTTGGTTAAGAGCAGCAGAGGCTCGAGTTGTCACACTGGCTCCACACATCAGACATCTGATGGTCGTCCCCTATCAAGTGCAGGGATGATCGATTAACTTCTCGTAATACGATCACAACGGACAGTAAACATGGTCAGTACCATCATTGCCCGCACTGCCGCCCCGCTGCGACAGCAGGTTGTCCGCCTGATCCGCGAAGACATCCTGAATGGGGCCTTGATCCCGGGCCAGCGGCTTGTCGAAAGCGCCCTTTGCGAGGCTTACGGCGTGTCCCGCACGGTCATTCGCGAGGCGCTGCGCCAGCTCGAGTCCGAGTATCTGATCCAGGTTCGCCCTAATCTTGGCCCAGTCGTCACGGTTTTGACCGAGGGCGAGATCCGAGCGATCTATGTCGTGCGGGCCTCGCTCGAGGCGCTTGCGGGCAAGCTCTTTGCAACGAATGCGACGACCGCGCAATGCGCCGAACTCGTAGATTTGCGCAATCGGCTCGACAAGGAATATCGTCATGGCGATATCGACTCCCGCGAGGAGATCAAGGCTGACTTTTACCGTCAGCTTTGTGCGGGGACATGTAATGAAGTGCTGACGGAATCTCTGCGCGGCATTCATGCGCGGATCGCCATTTTCCGCCGCTATGCCTTTGTCGATCCGGCACGCATTGAACCGTCGATTTCCGAACTTGAGGCCATCATAAATGCCGCAGCATTGGACCGCGATCCTGTCGCTGCGGCGGCGGCCTGCGAACACCATATCCTGCTGGCCGGGGATCTGGCGGTGACGGAATACGTGTCGCGCAATCGCGACCTGATTGCCGCCGCAGGGCGCTAGGCGGGGGCTGCAAGAACCAGCCCCCGCATACGTCTCACAAACGAGGTGTCAGCATCTCCGGCATGTACCGGAACGTGCCGTCCCCGTGATCCACGATCGTGCCCATCCCCGGATAGGGAAAATGGTAGCCGTGGAACTTGATCCCCTCGGCCACGACCTTGGCAAAAATTGCCATCTTCGCATCAGCGCCCTGCTGCGGATTGGTGTCATAGTCCATGTGGAAGAACCACTCGGGGTGATGCGGGTCATAGACCTGATGATGGCAGACATCCCCGGTGAAGGCCATCTTCTGCCCTTCGCTTTCAAAGATATAGGCCACCTGACCCGCCGCATGCCCCGCGACCGAAAAGGTCGAGATCCCCGGCGCAATCGTGTCGCCCGCGCTGAAGATGTTCACCCGGTCGCGATAGGGTGCCACGGCCGCAAGTGCGCCTTCGGTCCATGGGGCGCGAAAGCTGTTGGACAGCTTCAGGTTCGCCTCGTCCGTCCATTCTGCCCAGTCGACATCCGTGCACCACAGGCGCGCATTCGGAAAGGCGGCCGAGCCATCTGGGTGAATGAGTCCATAGGCATGATCAGGGTGCAGGTGCGTCATCAGAACATCGTCGATATCGCCCGGGTCGATCCCCGCCGCGCGCAGGTTTTCAAGAATCCGCCCCATCTTGTCGCCGAACCACGTGATCGTGCGGCCCATCCCGGCGTCGATCAGGAACATCCGGTCGCCCGTGTTGATGACCACGGGGTTAAGGTCCATCGGGATGTGGTCAGACGGCAAGAGATATGCGGCCTGCAGGCGGGCCATTTCCTCGGGCGCGGCATTGGGGAAGATGCCTTCATAGCCGTGGTGAATATAGCCATCCCAGACAACGGTGCCTTCAAAGGCGCCAAGCCGGAACCGGTACCATCCGGCATTCTGACGGTTTGTGAATGGTGCGCTCATTGTTCCCTCCCCAGATTCTGCACGCCGCGCGGATTGGTTGCGCTGGTCGTAATACGGTATTATAACCATACAGGGCTGGACGCAATCAAGCCTGATCGCACCTGGTTTCACTTCGCTAGAGGGCCCGCCATGACGAACCCCTGCATCATCTGTGTCGCGATCACTGGATCACTGCCGACCAAGGCCGACAACCCCGCCGTGCCAATCACCGTGACGGAACAGATCGAATCGACCCACGAAGCCTTTGAGGCCGGGGCAAGCATCGTACATTGCCATGTGCGCGATGATGACGGGCGGCCCACCAGCGACCCCGACCGCTTTGCCCGCCTCAAGGAAGGTATCGAGACCCATTGCCCCGGCATCGTCGTGCAGCT
>Ga0247831_1005882_pt1 | contig 14963 bp, 8 predicted proteins | sample LaCruzMarch2015__9_FD_192406 | JGI IMG/M metagenome (GOLD analysis project Ga0247831, IMG submission 192406) | Freshwater microbial communities from meromictic Lake La Cruz, Castile-La Mancha, Spain - LaCruzMarch2015_1m | ecosystem: Environmental > Aquatic > Freshwater > Lake | place: Spain... | reverse complement strand
CCTCGCATGGGCGCGTCGTCTCGCGGCGGATCCTGAAGGGACGGTCACGGCGGCGGCTGAACCCGCTCTTCGTCGGATGGCTGATGGGCTGGCCCATCGGGCACGCGCTCTGCGCCTGCTCGGCAATGGAGTTCACCCTCTGGCAGCAGCACATGCGTGGCGCTCTCTCGCAGCTGCCCATGGCCTCGGGCCCGTGGATCTGGCGGCCGACGGATGCGGCCCAGCACCCTGCCCAGATGTCCCTCTTTGACGGGGTGCAGCCGTGAGCATCCAACGACAGATCGACCGCACGGGCGGCAGAAAGGTGAAACGCGCGCTGGGCGTGCAGGCGGCGCTGGAATGGGCATTCAGGGTGGAACAGGCCCAGCTGGAACTGCCGCCGCCAAAGGACGTCACCGAGGAAGGCTTCGGCTTCGGCCTCGAATACGTCCTGCTGCAACGCGCCATGCTTGGATGCAAAGTGGACGGCGGCCAGCACAAAATGGGCAGTTATACCCACCCCGACGCCGAAGTGATCGCCGCTACCGTTGCAGGCATGCCCGACAGCCTCGGCGGCATCCGCATGGCGATCCAGATGGCCGAACTAGCGCGTGCTGGGATGACACCTGACTGGATGCCCGGCGTCGTCCCGCGTTGCGTCCCGATGGAAACCAAGACCAACCAGCATGGTCAGCGGGCTACAACCATCGTCGTCGGCACCGAGCGGGTGAAAACGCGCGGCAAATGGCGAACGGTCGAAGTGCTGGCTTGCCCGGTCACATGGAGGCCGCATCCGGAACAGATCGCATCCGCACGGCGTGGCTATGCGGATTGGTGGCTGGCGCTGGACTGGGTGCGAGATGGGCTGGTGGCGGGCGGGATGCTGCGCGAGGTCGAGGTGACGGCGGCGATGCCGAAGGCGCGGCCTTGGCTGTCGGCAAGATAAGGCCGCGTGCTGTTCACCGCCCGTCAAGCCTTTGGAAACCCCGAGCAACTGTCCTAAACCGCTTCCGTTGGGCGGTTGTGCCGTCTATTGTCGCAGGAAAACATTGTCGCGGCGGCGGCAGCCGGGGCAGGAAGGTATCTGATGACGACGATTGAACAAGCTGAGGTCCGCTTTGTCGAGTTGATGGCGGAACTGTTTCAGCTGGATGAAGCGGAGCGCCTCGATTTTGGATTTTACCGAGTCATTCGACACCATAATCAGGAAGTGAAAGCATTCCTTGGTCAAGTGGTCGAAAAGAACGGCAGCAAAGCGCTAGAAGGCGGAAAGCTGTCTGAAATCCTCGCCACAGCTTTTCGCAAAGCAGATGATGAGGAATCAGCCGGAGATCGTCTTCGGCTTAAGCAAATCGAAGGCGAATTCGGCATCAAGCCGGGTATGAACGATCAGGAGCGGCTCGACCTACTGGATCAGGCCGAACGCTTTCCGGCTTTCAAATCGAAAGTCGACGAATACCGTTCGCTTCAAGAACAGCTGCGCGCCAGCGAGAATGTCGGCACCGACCGCCGTGAGGTGTTGAACCGCCTCTATCAGTTCTTCTCGCGCCATTACCAAGACGGCGATTTCATTGTCGAACGACGCTACGGCCGGGATGGCAGCCGTTATATCCGCTCAACCGGCGAAGACACCGAGTTCCACTGGGCGACGGAGGATATGTATTACATCAAGTCGGGCGACACATTCACCGACTTCACCGTGCGCCTGTCCAATGGGGAACGGATCGTCTTTTCGGTCCAACCCGAGGAGCTGCAGAAGACGCGGGCCAGCCTGAAGCCGACCGACAAGGCGCATTACGAGATCGATACAGTTTCCAAGGCCGAGGAAGGCCGATACGTGGTCTTGCTGAAGTACCTGAAGGGCGCGCAGTCCAACAAGCAGAAAGACGATATCGTCAAAGCCATCCAGGGGCACGTCAATGCCGAAGAGGCCGAGCTGAAGCGCTGGCTGAACCACTTCGTCGCGCGTAACCAGTCGGATTTCTTCATCCACAAGCGGCTGGGCGCTGCCCTGCGCGAAGACCTCGACATCTTCCTGAAGACTGAGGTGCTGAACGCCGACCAGCTGCTGATCGATACGGACCTGCCCCGCCGCCTGATCAGGGTCGGCCGGATCGTGCGCGAGATCGGCAAGCAGATCATCGACTTCCTGGCGGTCCTAGAAGACTTCCAGAAATCCCTATGGGAAAAGAAGAAGCTGGTCTTCACCACGCGCTATGTCATCACGCTCGACAGGATTGCCAAGCTGGCGGGCGAAGACTGGCTGGTAGCCCACCTACCGCAGATCATCGCCGCGCAACGGGCCGAATGGAAGGAACTAGGGCTAGGCGACTTCTCTTCGGCCAACGATTGCCACGAGGTCATCAAGGGTGATCTCGCGCAGGCTGCGCGCCAGCGCTGGTTCCCTCTGCCGGTGGACACCAAGCACTTTGATCCGGAATTTCGGTGGGACTTGGTCGCGGCTATCACAAAATCGAACCTGCTTGAGGGTGTCATCGATGGCGTCGCTTTACGCTCTGACAACTGGCAGGCGCTGAATTCGATCAAGCCGAAGTTCGCGGAATCAGTAAAGTGCGTCTATATTGACCCACCCTACAACACTGCGACCAGCTCGATTCCATACAAGAACGGCTACAAGAAGGCGTCTTGGGCCGCGCTGATGCGCGACCGGACGGAAGCCATTCGCGACCTAATGAACCGAGAATCGGCGATCTTCGTGAGTATAGACTCCGAGGAGCGGACCAATCTGGAACACGTGCTCAGCGAAGTCTTCGGCGCGCAGAACCGGGTTGAGGAACTGATCTGGACTCAGAACACCGCCAACAGTCAGCTTTCCCTTTATTCGACCAACCATGAATTCGTGCACGTCTTTGCTAAAGCGCGACCGGTGGCCGAAAGCATCCCTCAAATGTTCAGGGAGCCAAAACCGGGCTGTGCAGAAATCCTCGATCTCGTGGAACGGCTGGGTCACGACTACCCGCCGATTGCCGAGGTCGAGAAAGCGATTGCAGCGCTGTTTGACCAACACCTGATTGAATATCGGGAGCAGCTGGAAGAACGCGGGCTAGACTGGAACAACGAGACCAAGAAGCAGGACCCCTGGAAAGGGATCATGCCGTACAAATATGCCGAGTACCGCGACAAGAACGGAAAGTACGTTCCGCCAAATGAAGCGCGGGAACACGAGGCAGTTCTTTGGGTTTGGCGCGAAATGCCAGCAGCAGCCCCTGCCTCCAAGCAGGCAGAGACCACGAAAGACTCGGGGCATCCGAACTTTCGCTACTATAAGCCATTGCACCCCGTTACCAAAAAGCCTTGCGGTCATCCCACTAGTGGCTGGAAGTTCCCCCAGTTGCCGGACCCTGAAAGCCCAGGACGCCGGAGCTTTAAGAGTTTGGATGAAGACCATCGCATAGCGTGGGGACCTACCGAACGAAAAGCACCGAACCCAAAAGGCTTCTTGCACGAAGTTGAGACCAACATCGGCACCAGTGTCTTTTACGATTACAACGATGGCGAGGCGCAGTTGACTGACCTATTCGGTACTGCTGGGGCCTTCCTATCGCCCAAGAATTCGCGCTTCGTTCGGCGGTTCATTAATCAAGCTGCCGAGAAGGACAGCACGATCCTCGACTGCTTCGGCGGCTCGGGCAGTTCTGCTCATGCAGTGGTTGAAGCCAATCGTCTGGATTTCGGGCACCGCAAGTTCATCACGGTTGAAGTCAACCGGTACTTCGAAACGCTGGTTGTTCCGCGGATCAAGAAGGTTGGCAGTGCGACACAGTGGAAAGCCGGAAAGGCCAGAGATCATCGTGGGCCTGGGCTTTTCATTCGCGTCCAAGAGCTTGAACAGTACGACGACACGCTCGAGACCCTGAACATCGACCAGCCCAAATCTCAAGATGCGATGGCGTTCGAGAACCTGGCATTTTCCATCCAGTACCGCCTCGACCGGGACGCGCGCCGACTGTTCCAGTCCGTCGACCATTTCCGCTCTCCCTTTGGCTACAGTATCAAATGCGCGCATGGGGGCGGCGAGGCGGAGAACCGCGACGTCGATCTCGTAGAAAGCTTGGTGTACCTGCTCGGCCTCAATGTCGCGCGCCTGTACCGCGAGGATCAGGGTGTGGTCATCACCGGCACTGACCGCCGCAATCGCTCTGTCACCGTGCTGTTCCGCGAATGCGACCGGGACGGCAACGAGGACTGGTCTAAGGCGAAGATGGCCGAGCATCCTGCCGACCGGTTCCTGGCAAACGATATGCCGGAACTTGCCTTCGAGGGCTGCGAACGGTTCGAGGCCATCGAGGCCATCTTTGCAACCCAGTTCGGGGGGCGCTGATGGCATCCGGTCACGCCAGGCTGAAGAAGGCCCTCGTCCTACGCGACGCGCTGGCCCAAGAACTCGGGCTGGATCTGGCTGCCGTCATGCGCGGGCTCTCGACGGTCGAAGACACGATGACGGCCGATCTGGCCATGGCAGACGGCAACTATCTGTCGCAGCTGGAGTCGCTATGCCGCGGGGATGCGGCCCTTCTGACAGAGGCGGATCAGGCGGTCCGTGCCGCATGCCTGACGGTGAAGTTGGCACCACGGTATGCACAGTACTTGTCGCTTATGCTGTTTGCGCATTGGCATAAATGCCGGAGTACGGACGAGGGCGCCTTCCTTGAAAGGCTGAATGCCTTCCTTGCCGATTGGGCACAGAAGAACCGTAGCGAGACGATCAGCCCCTTCATCGCGGACGATCTGCAGTTTGCCGCGTTCTGGATGGCCACCGGATCGGGCAAGACCCATGTTCTGCATGCCTGCATCGCGATGCTGCACGCCGCCGGGACCTGGGACCGCACCATCCTGATCACGCCATCGGAAAGCCTGTCGCGCCAGCACGCTGACAAGCTGAGGGAAACGAAGGCGTTCGATGTCTTTGCCTATCCAATGGATGGTGATGCCTCGAGCATCGGGCGTCTGCACCCAGCCACCGTGATCGTCGTTGACATCAACAAACTGGCCGAGACGAAGAAGGGCGACGGGGTGACCATCCCGACCTCTGTTTTCCGCGACGGACGCAACCTCGTGTTCGTCGACGAAGGGCACAAAGGCCAGCGCAGCGAAGAAAGCGTGTGGAAGAAGCTGCAATCTGACCTCGCCGGGATCGGTGACAGCCAGCCTGACCATCGCGGCATGCTGATCGAATTCTCGGCGACCTTTGGCCAGGTGGCGGAGGCCGAGGCCACGTTCGGCCGGTATGCCAAGGCCATCATGCTCGACTATGCCTACGACCGGTTCCATGCCGATCTTTACGGCAAGGATTTCTGGAACGTGAAGCTCGACGGGCACGACGAGACGACCGAGGAAATCCAGCACACGACGCTGACAGCGGCACTGATCGCGTATTGGTATCAGCTGGCCAGCTTCGGCAAATCAGACGTGCAGAGGCAGATCAGGGAACGCGGTCTTCGCATTGCGAAGCCTCTGTGGGTTCTGCTCGGCCTTTCGGTGATTGGCGGCAAGAACGAGGGCGACAAACAGCAGACGTCCGACGTCATCGACGTCCTGCGATATCTCGATCGGGCATTGTCGGAAGATGACTTCATTTCCGAAGGCATCACCCGCGTGCTGGATGCAGCCCGACAAGGTGCCAGCCTGCTACCTGAGGTCGTGACCACTGGGCTGCAGGGGATGTCTGCGGCGGCAATCCAAGCCCGAATACTGAACGACGTGTTCGGCTGGCAGGACGGCGACGTTCCATTGTTTCGTGTCTTGAAGACGTCGCCGGGCGAGATGGGCCTCGGCCTTCGTCGAGGCGACAGCGTGCATTACTATGGCGTTGTGAACGTCGGCGATGTGAAGGGCTTGAAAGATGCGCTTGAAGCCGTGGCCCTCGAAGTCGAAGATGATGCTTTCAGCGCATCACTGTTCGCGGATCTGGAACTTGCCAACTCAGGCGTGAACCTGTTGATCGGCTCGCGGCGCTTTGCTGAAGGGTGGGACAACTATCGGGCCTCGAGTTTGACCCTCCTTCGTCTGGGTCAAAACGAAGGTTCGCTCATCATCCAGATGTTCGGCCGTGTCGTTCGATTTGCCGGTACGAATGGTAACGGAAAGCGCCTGCGCGACATCAAAGGCGATTTGGCTGCGCTACAGACGGCATTCGTTTTTGGCCTGAAGTCCCGGTATCTGCAGGCTTTCCTTGCGGGGTTGTTCGAAAACGGGATCGGAGAGAAGACCAGGACCGTCTGCGACGTACAGAACTGGCTGCCCGAAACACCCGCGCTTCTGTCCATCAAGGCCGTCGGCCCGCAACAAAGCGCGTTCCTTGTCGACTTGCGCGACGTCAACTGGCTGAAATCCGTGAACAAGGTTGTTGTGTCCTATGCGGCTGGTGTCGCAACTGCACGCATCGGGCGAGACGGTTTGGATGAAAATGCCGCCCGTGTAGGCTCCGATGTCACCGCAGCGTTCAAGCAGACCGCTCATCTCCTCGACATGGACGCGATCTATTCAGAGCTCGTCCAGTGGAAGGGCATAGGAAAGCGATGGAACCTCCGGTTCGATAGCACGTCGGTCAGCACCGCCCTTCATTCGGGTCCGTACGAAGTTTGGGCACTGCCGGGCTTCTGCAGCATTCAAAGTCGACTGGACATCCAGCGTCTTCAGATAGCAGCCAGCACGGTAGCGAGGAAATTGTTCGAGAGCGCCTACCGCAAGATCGAAGCCAAGCACAGCCGGTACGAGATCATTGGCGCGTCGGAAAGCGGCATTCCAAGCCAGTATTTCAAGGAAATCACTAATGCCTGACAAGTCCCAGCCGAATTTGTTCGGTGACCGTGTGCTGTGCCCTGACGTACAGAACCTGCCCCTTATTGTCAGCGCAACCAGCAATCACTGCGAAGTTCTCGCCCCTGGAAGCGTCTACCAACCCCTTCTTCTAGACCAGCAGGGCATAGGCGTTTTATCCGGGCCCGGAGCATTGAACCGTGAAGAGGAGAAGTTCGTTCGCGACCTGATCACCTACCTCTATCCCAAAAAGGACTACCCCAAGGCAGCTTCTACGCCCCTAGTCTGGGGAAAACGGAAAATCTGGCTGAAACGTAACATCGAGAAGGACCCCAAATCCTTCCGGCTGCGGGTTGATTCCTCGGACTGGTACTATCCCGACTTCGTCATCTGGATCGTTGATGAGGAAAACCGCACCCAGACCTTCGGGTTCGCAGATCCGAAGGGCCTCGCGCTGGGCGCTCATGCCGGTTGGGGCGAGTACAAAGTCGTTTCCACCCAGATCGTACCACATTTCCTGCATGACGAGATCGGTCCGGTCACAATAGACGATCAGACTTGGACGTTCAGAATTCGTGGAGTTCTGGTTTCGACTTCGAGTTTCGATGGCCTGCGGGAACAACGCAAGTTTCTGGTGAGAGACGCGAACGACGACACGCACCCGCCGACAAAGGATCAGTTTGCCCTCGCACGAATTGTGTTCCAAGAGACACGCGCCGACGACTACATTCCGGATGTTCTGCGTCTGCTGATCGAGGATAATGCTCTGGACGAGGTGTGGAAGTTCGGAGCAGAATTCTATGGCAAGTCAGCTCCCGCGCAGTTTGCCAACGAAATCCAGGCCGACTTGGCCATCCGGCATCGCAAGGCAAGAACCGTCAGCGATTTCACCTCTTCGATCGTGGACGACTACCTCTTGCCTGGCACTGATGGCAGTTTCGGATCGCGTGCGCGTCAAAAGAGGCATGACCAAGTCAACAGGTTGATCACTTCTGCTGATCCCGTTGCGCGTTCGCTTTGGGACGCATGGGCCGACAAGGATCAGCCAAGTCGCTTCTTGCTCGCGCACTTCTCCGAAACGCTCTAACCGACAACTGGCAGAAACCGAAGGTGCTGCCCCCCCCACGGCATGGTTCCTCCCCGCCCCTAACGTATGCGGGGGGGCGCAGCGCGGCGTTTCGCTAGCGACAGGTAGTTTCACCGGGGAATCCAGGCGGAATCCACTTGGCGCACGATTAGGGGAAAAGCGACACGCTATCAGAGTCTTGTGGAATCACGATCTTGGCGTGCTGGATTCTTTTGTGGAATCCAGGGAAGCCACTTCGCGGAAGCCACCTTGGCCGGAATCCAGCCAGCGGAAGCCACCTTTTTCGAGCCGTATGGGATTGGCCAATGCCACGCCTGCGCACGGACGTCAGCTGCCGTTCTGATGCGCCATGACAGCTTGCACCTCTGCTTCGAACACCAGTTCGGGCAAGGCCACCTCCCACTCGTCGCGGCGGAGCAGGTGGTTATACTCCTCGTCCCCATCCTCACGCCGCCAGTGCAGGATGGCCGCAACCTCGCCGCGCAGGAAGGTGGTGCCCTCGGGTGGCGCGAAAGCGCGGGAGAAGCGGGCAAGGGTCTGGCCGTGGGCGTTCTCCATCCGCAAGCGGTCGCCGTCACGGATCAGATGGACGGGGTCGCCAGGGCGCGTTGCGGCGATGGCGGCCAGCGACGGGTCATCCGGCCGCAGACGCCCTGCAAAGGAAAGGTCCACCAGCTTCGGATCGGGCGGCAAATAGCGCAGGCGCGCGCGCGGCAGGGCGGCGGCGTCGGGGGTGACGCTGCGGGACAGGACAGCGTCACCGGGCTGCACGAAGGCATGCCGTCCGTCGGTCAGTACGGTCAGCGTGGACCGCGCCCGCGTCATGCCGACATAGAACAGGCGGCGTGGAGCATCGGCATCCTCGCCGCGCGAGGGGCGATCCCAGCCGCCGTTCAGGATCGCGACATGATCGAACTCCAGCCCCTTGGCGCGGTGGGCGGTCATCAGAAGCAGCCCCCGCTGTTCGCCCCGCACATCCCGCGCCCATTCGCCGAACCACTGCACGATGTCGGGCACGGGGGCGGCCTTTTCCACCAGTTCGCGTGCGAGGGTGCCAATGCCTTCGCCGATCAGGTCGGTCCAGCGCGATTGTGGCTGGGCGTTCAGGATAGCGACCAGTTCGGGGATGGTCAGCAGCCGGGTTCGATCCGCCAACAGGGTACGGACGAAGCCCTGCATCTCGCGCATGCGCCACAGGGTAAGCGGCTTCTCATTCGCCATGTCGATGGGGATGCCCAGCGCCTCGGCATAGGCGCGAACAGGTTCCAGCCGCCGCCAGTCGCGGGCAATCACGGCGCAGCGCCGCCATGACCAATCGGGGTCGAGCCGGGACAGGCGCTGCAGTTCGTCCAGTGCAGCCACCGCCTGCGCGGTATCACCGCCCGCGTCCAGCAGGCTGACCCGCCCTTGCGCCACCGGGTCCAGCGCCGCCCAATCGCCGCCCGGCATCGCCTTGGCGCGGGCGCGGTTCACCGTGATTTCGTAACCCGCCTTCATGCGATTAGCAGCGGGCGCGATCACGGCATTGGCCGACGCAATGATATGGGCCGTGGAGCGGTAGTTCTCGGTCAGCCAGACAGGCTTGGCGGAGTAATCGGCTTCGAACCTTCGGATGAAGTCGATACTGGCCCCAGCGAAGGCGTAGATATTCTGGTCATCATCGCCCACGGCAAAGAGGCTGATGCGCAGGTCGTCCTCAAGCGACCGCCCCGCCACGGCGCCGATCAGGGCGTATTCCTCGGAGCCGATGTCCTGATACTCGTCCACCAAGAGCCAGCGATAGCCCTGGATCAGCGTCTCGCGCAGGCCCTCGGCCTCGGGCTTGGTAAGGCCATAGCCGCGCAAGAGGGCCACCGCCTGCATGACGATCCCGTCAAAGTCGCGCGGGCCCTCGTGGTCACCTGCAAAGCTTGCCCCCATCAGCCGCATCGCCAGCGCGTGGCAGGTCGACACCGTCACCCCCGCCGCGTCATCCCCGATCAGGCGGCGCAGGCGTTCGCGGATCTCAGCCGCCGCGTGGCGGTTGTAAGTCAGCACCAGAATGCCGCGCGGGTCTTCGCGCTTCACGCGGATCAGATAGGCGATGCGATGCACCAGCACTCGGGTCTTGCCCGACCCCGGCCCAGCCAGCACCAGCACGTTGGTCTGTTCGCGGTCATCGCGCACGATCTCGGCCTGCACTGGATTGTCGAGCGCATCGACAATCGTGCGCCATGACGTCCCCGTCGTCTGCCGCCGGATTTCCGTGCCGCGCCCCGGCAGCCATCGGCGCAGGAAAGCGTCGCGGTCCAGCACGAAGTAATCTTCCGACAGGCGCTGGGCCTGATCCATCGCCTCCAGCCCCTTTTCTGCATAGGCGGCCATCACATGGGTCTGGATCGTTGTCACGCCGTAGTGCTCTTCGAGGGGTGCAAAGTGCTGCACGGTGAATGGCCCCCCCTTGGGATTCAGATGCACCGTGATCGCCGGGCGGAACACCGTAAGGCCCCGACCCAAGGTGGCCACCTGCTGTTCGTGCAGCCACAAGAGCGCGCGGTCCATCAGGCGGGTCATGTCATTGACCTCGGCCCTGAGCAGCGCGTCACCGTTCAGCGCATCCAGCATCGCGCCAAGGGTGGTTTCGACCTGAATGTCCTTGCCGCGCGTGCCCTTGGCGACCTTACCTGTCAGATGGGACAGAAGCGCCCGCGCGCCCTGCCGCCGCAGGTCAGCGGTGCGGGCGACCACAGGCCAGGACCGTTCCAGCCGCACGAAGATCGTGTTGCGGCTGACCTTGCGCAGGGTCAGGTTGCCCCTGCCGCCATCCTGATCACGCCCATCTTGGGCCATGCCACGCAGGATGGTTTCCATCAGATCGGAGCGCACCTGCACATGACCCTTGTCGCGCAAGGCCTGGCACGTCTCGGTCAGGTTCAAGGGTTGCGCCTCGGCTCCTTCGGCGTCCGGCACCGCCTCTTGCATTAGGGCAATCAGGTCAGCCTCCATCCGGCCTGCGTGATCCAGACGGCGGGCCGAGGCATCCTCTACACCCAGATGCACATAAACCGTGATGCCCGTGTCGTTGCTGGCGATGCCCAGCGCCTCAAGATCGGCAAAGGCCCGGTGCAACTCGCGCCCTGACAAGCCGCAAGCGCCAGTCAGATCATCGGTCGAAACCCCGGCATCGACAGGCGCGTTCATCACGTGGCGCACAAGGTCCATCAGTTGCGTGCGCCTGACACCGGTGATCTGCGCCTTTTCAAGGATCGCCGCCGCCTCATCAACCGACCTAATGCCCAGGGATGACGGAAACACCTGCACCCGGTTTTCCTCGCGGGAAAGCAGCGTCGCTTCCTCCAGCCAGGCCACAGCAGTTTTTACCCGAGTGTCGTCAGTGGTCTGGTCGCGCTCGAACTCCTGATCCTTCTCCTCTCGCACGATCTCGCCCGGGGTGGCGACCACCTCGCCGGATTTGTGCTTCTCCATCCGACGCAGCGCCTTCAGGATCGCGCCGATCTCGTGCCGTGCCAGACGCGAACGGGCAGACAGCGAGAATTGCCGCTCCACATCCTCGGGGCTGAACAGCAGCACACAATTGGCGGGCGCGCGATCCCGACCCGCGCGGCCTGCCTCTTGGAGGTAGTTCTCGAGCGACCCCGGAATATCACCATGCACAACCAGCCGAATATCGGGCTTGTCGATGCCCATGCCAAAGGCATTGGTCGCGGCGATCACCCGCAACTGACCGGTGCGGAATGCCTCTTGCACATCGCGCTTGCGGTCAGGGGTTAACCCTGCGTGGAAGTAATCCGCCGCTAGCCCTTGCCCTTTCAGGAACTCCGCCACCTTTTCCGTCGCGCCGCGTGTTGCACAATAGACCACAGCCCCCGAGGCACCTTCGGGCGGCAGGTTCGCCTCGATTGCTGACAGGATGTCAGTCAGCTTGGTCGCCTTTTGCGTGGGCAGCACGGCGAAAGACAGGTTGGTGCGCACCGCTCCGCCATCCAGCAGCATCATATCGACACCAAGGCACATCTGGAAATGGTCACGGATGTCGCGCACCACTTCCGGCTTGGCCGTGGCGGTCAGGCACAAGACCGGTGCCAGGCTGTCACCTGAGAATTCCTTGATGAAGCGGCTGACAAAGCGGTAGTCGGGCCGGAAATCGTGGCCCCATTTGCTGATGCAATGCGCCTCGTCCAACACCCAAAGCCCAACCTCGCGCTGTTGCAGCACTGTGCGGATCGAAGGCGAGCGCAACTGTTCAGGCGAGATCAGCAGCATTGCCGTATCGCCCATCCGCACTTTTTCCAGCGCGTCATGCCGTTCCGGCAGCGACAGCATGCCGTTCACCGTGACCGCCGCCGAAATCCCTGCCCGCGCCAGCCCCTGCACTTGATCCGCCATCAGTGCGACCAGCGGTGAGATCACCACCGTCAGCGCCCCGGTCTTGTCGAACCGCGACAGCGCCGGGATCTGGTAGCAGACCGATTTGCCGGTGCCGGTGGGCAGGATGCCCAGCACCGATTTGCCCGCCATCGCTTCTGCCACAATCCGCTCCTGCAACGGGCGGCCCATGTCATCAACCGGCTGAGGTCGAAAGGACGGAAAACCGAACCAGCGTTCCAGCGCGGCATTGGGGTCGTTCTTCTCAACGCACCAGCCGCAGGCCGGATCGCCGCAATTGGTGTCGCGCAGATGCCGTACGATCCGCCCCGCCTGCGGGAACTGCATCCGGACCCAAGGCGGCAAGACCGAGTCGCCGCCCGCAACCGAAATCCACGACAGCGCATAGGCCATCGGCCAGCCATTACGCGGATCGGACAGGCGGCCCAGCGTCTGGTTCAGCCGGTGATCGCAGGCGCGGCCGTCCAGCAGGCGACGGATGGCGGCATGGGCTACGACCTCATCCGGTGCAGGACCGCGCAAGGATTGGAACAGCGCGTCGAACCCGGCCGAGGCCTCACCCCGCGTGGTCAGATGGTGATAGGCAAGCACCGCATCCGGCGCCTCCTGTCCCAGCCGGGTGAATGCCGCGATCTGGTCCGACAGCACCTTCAGCGCCAGCCGCGCATCCTGTTCGGGGTCATTAACATGCCCGACCTGCAGCCGCCCGTCTTGATAATGCTTGACCAGATGGTGGTAGGGATTGCGCGGAAAGGCCAAGGGGTTCAGCCACAGTGTATCCACCGGGGCCGCCCCCAACCCCGCCAGCCGCGCCCGGTTGGCCACCAGATGCGGCAGGTCATGGCGAAGTATATTGTGGCCAACCAGATGCGCCGCCCCATTGCAGAGCGCCTCCAGCCGATCCAACGCGGGGTCCAGTGCCGCACCCTTATGGACCAGCACCGCCTCGCCCCGCACCGCCGCAAAGGCAAAGATCCGCGCAGACTTCGGATCGACTTCCAAATCAATCGAAACGCAAGTTGCAAGGAAAGGGGCGGGGTCAAAGGTCAAACGTCAGGTATCCGCATTCCAAGGCCAACAAAGGCTTCCAAGCCATTGGTAACCTTGTGACCAGGATTGGGTAGCCTGAGATTTCAGCCGCGCGTCGCTTTTCGGTACTTGCGGGTGCTCCCTGCCGCTCTGCTTCAACATGGCCGGTTCGAGATACAAACTGCCATCGAAGGGTGAGTATGCAGCCTCGACTACCAGTCCAGGCCGAAGGCCGGATCGCTGCGGTTCATGTCGGTAAGACGATCCGATACACCCTGCCCCGTGCATCGTCTTTAGCAGAAATCACCACCAGCCCCAGCTTCTTGCCCAGCGCTCCCGACATCGCACCTCGAGCGCTATGCGCCTGCCACCCCGTCGCGGCGATGATCTCTGCCATTGTCGCCCCATCGGGTCGCTGCAACATGGCGATCAGCAACGCCTGCTTTGTTCCCTTGCGCGACATGCGGTGTATTACCTCGGGGTCGGCATTGGCAACGCGACAGCTCGCCACTCTTGTCTTTACCGCCATCGGTTCAATTCCAATTGCCAGCAGGCCAGCATCCGTGACCACCAGCGTGGTGCCATGGCCATCGCCGGTCTCGCGCCAGAGCGGTTCGCCCCGGCGGAGCTTGGCGTCGACCTCCTGCAACCAGCCGCGCTCGATCATCTTGTCGACGGCCATCTTCGCCGCCGCCCCGGCCAGCCCCTTGGGCAACGGCAGGGCGATGTTGTCGGGGCGCTGGGAACCGGCGCTGAGGATCAATGTCTGGGTGTCGGTGAGTTTGGGCATCTGGCATCTCCGGTCTTGGCCCCGGCGACGTGCGGGGTCACTCGGCGTGCTCGCCTTCCTTGAAAGCGGCGTCCGAGATTCCGCGCAGGCGGGCGCGATAGTAGTTGAGTGTCCCGACATGCCCCCAAGTGATGTCCTCGGGGCAGGTCTCGAAATGGTCGTCACTCAGGGCAACGAGGCGCGCGAGCATGGTATCGATCTCGGCCTTGGCGGCGAGGAAGGCGTCGAGCGCTTTGGAATTGTCGGTGGCGCGGCGGGTCATGGCGGGGCTCCTTCGCGTGAGTTGCATCGCTTTCTTGGGATTACCATCGCTCTGGTCAGACGATTATCGTAGGCAAATCAGAGCACTTTCAGTACTTTGTAATCATCCGATGCGATCCGGACCGATCAGCGCCGCCTGTTCCGCCTCATGGCGCTGGGCGGCATCGGGCGTGTCGCGGCGGGCATTGACCATGGCGACAAACAGCGCGCGGGCGATGGCGGCGACCTCGTCGGCCCCGGCGCTGGTCAAGCTTGCATCGTGGATCGCAATGGCCTCGCCCAGATCGGTGAGCGCATAAAGCGTGGCGAACTCGGCCTCGGTCGGGTCGCAGGTTACGGTGTCGCGGTCGTCGGGGCTCATTGCCACGCTGCTGCAAAACCGCAGATCAAACCCGATGGCGCATTCGCGCCGCAGGATCTCGGTGAGGGTCTCGCCCTCGGAAAGGCAATTTGGGGTCAGGGTCATCGGGCCGTTCCTTTTGGGGCTTGGGTTTCGGGCGCTCCTTCGGCCAGCGCAGGCAGCATCTGGGCGGGATAGCCGTCGCAATGGACGTAGACCTGCGCCCACTTCTCGCGGCCGATCCGGATGGCGATCTGGGCGCCGGGGCTCACCGTGCTGCCTCAGATCAGCTGCAGATCGACCAGCAGGGC
>Ga0247831_1005881_pt1 | contig 14965 bp, 7 predicted proteins | sample LaCruzMarch2015__9_FD_192406 | JGI IMG/M metagenome (GOLD analysis project Ga0247831, IMG submission 192406) | Freshwater microbial communities from meromictic Lake La Cruz, Castile-La Mancha, Spain - LaCruzMarch2015_1m | ecosystem: Environmental > Aquatic > Freshwater > Lake | place: Spain... | reverse complement strand
ATTGAAAGGGGAGGGGGGGGGGGGAAAAAGGGGGGGGGGGGGGGGTGGGGGGGGGAGGGGGGGGGGGGGGGGGGGGGGGGAAGTCTATGCTGGATGGATAAGTTGAACATTATATTACACACAATATATTACCATTGAAAAAATATCTCAAACCATCGAACAAAGGGGATAAAGGTATGGGGATCACGTACTATATCACCGTATCGTAAATTCAATTACAACATCACCCTTCCGACCTGTATTTGATGTCGGCATGCCTCGTCCAGGTATTCTCATTTTATCCCCATTCCGTGTTCCTCTGTTTGATTCAATAATCAATGTCGTTCCATCAGGCAAAGGCAATTTCAACCGTGATCCACGCTCAGCCTGTCTTGACGTGAGGTGACATCTCCATGCCAAATCGTAATCATCCACACGTTGTAAATATGGATGCGCCTTCTCGCGTATTATAAAGGTAATTGGAGGTAATCCAGCCTCGGATGGAAAGTGTATTTCATTCCCACTCTTTATACCACGTTCGATATGTACCTCATATACCTTTTCTCCACCCCCCAGTCCTGGATACGTTACCTTTAATTTCTTCGTACATCCTTTGCTTAGCTCCTCGAGAGTGCAATGTACTGGTTTAGTCACTCGATTACTACTACTACTACTACTACTGCTCTGCCGTCGTCGTGGTCCTGAAGTTCGTCCGCCATAGTTGTAGTTGGGATTACGTTCCGTGTATCCATTATTTGTGCCAACCCCTGCACCACCTCTTTCATCCATCCCAAATGGCACCCCCCCCATCATTTGTCGGAGTATATCATTCAGGTCCACATCGATACCTCCTCCTCCTCCTCCTCCGTTACTACTACCAAAGGGTGATGCGCCACCAAATAATGGACCACCACCGGGAAATCCACCGTTGCCAAAGTGGAATGTTCTTGCATTACCAGCACCGCCACCAGCACTACCTCCACCACCACCAGTACTATCAAACATGTTGCTAAATCCTGGTTGGAAATTGGGTTCTAAACTACGTTCGCCATATCTATCATATATTTTCCTCTTCTCGTCATTACTCAAGTATTCATATGCCTTGGCAATTTCCTTGAATTTCCGTTCAGCAACTGCACGGTGCCTTGCGGGCACCTTGTCTGGATGATGCCTTAGTGCCATCTTTCGATATGCCTTTTTAATCTCCGAGGAGGATGCCGTGGGTGATATGCCAAGTGTCGAGTAGAGATTTCCTCCAGGACCTCTCGTTGTGCTTGCTGTACAAAAACAGCAGCAACAAATACTACTGAGCAGTAGTAGCAGTTGTAGTAGTAACAGAGGTTGGAGGTGACATCGTCGTCGTCGAGTGTTCGCTCCGCCCTCGGCCATCGTCGCACCTCGTGAAGGGCAGAGGGTTTCTAGCGGAGCCTACCAAGAAAAATTACTTACCACTTTTAAGCTGTTTATGTAGAATAAGTGGATACATATCCATAAAATGGGGGCTTCGTATGCTTTTGGGAAAAAATTTACTTGGTAATTTTATTTTTGGCCGAATGATTGGTAATTTTTTCCAGCCCTCGCGAGACGGCAGACTTTTGAGGGCGATGATAAAATGATGATGATGCCATCAGCGGCCCTCCGCAACGCTAACATCCTCTTTCTCTTCATATTGATTCTTCTCGGCTCCGCTCATACGACAGCAGGAGCGGCGGTGGTAGCTGGGGGCAATGCTACCGTCATTGCCGATTCGCACTCATCTTTGACATCAATGTCATTGGCGGACGACCATCACCACAGTAATAGTAGTCCAGCAAGCTCTACCACTGTTCCAGGAGGCTCACACAATAACGACGCATCATCATCATCATCGTCGTCGTCAATCTACGATCACGAAGAGTGGGACGAATACGTCCATAACGTATGCATCAACTGTCATGTCTTCGTTGATATACGCATTGTCATTACCGAGGCCACCAACAACAATGACGAGGACGAACTGTATTCATCCGCGAGCAACAATGGACGGAGAAAGTTTACTTCTTCTTCTACTCCTCGTCCTGATCATGAAGCGGACAACTTCTTCACGCTGCCTCGCGGTGGTAGTATTCGTATGCCCATGCCGAACATTCGATGGCGTGTAATGCTGCACGAGATTCTCCCCGCCGACGATGCCAACGGGGGTAACGGAGCTACGCTACTACCGCTCGCGAATGCCATCGCCCATCCACATCTCGTCGCCGACGCGCCATCATCATCATCATCATCATCATCATCATCATCGGAGGACCAACAACATGCACACCATCATCGTCACAATCATACACTATCGGCCAGAATCGTGGTGCCATACTCCTCCTTTGTCAATGGGGATGATAAACGAGCCAAGATGATGATGATGAGAGAGACGGTAATTGTGGTATCTCTCATTAGAGAAGAAGATGATCCAAACGATAATAATAAACGCATTATTATTAATCGGAGTCTGATCAATGTGGTAATTCCCAATCAGCCCGATGAAATTGTCAAGGGTGGTAGTATCCTCCGTCAGGGGAGTGGGAAAATAATGTCATCATCCTATTATGATACCATTGATCCAATATATACAACGATTCTGGAGGATAGTGTCCCCTTCATCGACGTTGATGATAATGTGATTCAAACAAATGATGATGATGATGACTACAATAGTATTGAACAAGACGTAACAAATAATGTGGTGGAGAAGATGGAGAATTATTGGTCATCAATTGTTATTGAACCTGTTACTGCTACCTCGTTCGAAAAGCATGAATATCATACTACTGTACTGCGGGCATGTGCTTATGTTATAATCGGGGGGAGTTTGGTCCTTATATTTGTTATGAGTGTATCATTCTCGTTCAACAATGACGATGAGGTGGATGATAATGACGACGACGACGACAACAACAACAACAACAACAGTCATTGTCATTATGATGTAATGACGAAAGGAACGCCAGAAGCGTACTCACATAATAACGATGGCGAATATATTGGACCTAGAGATTATTCGTCGCGGGATAATGACGACCATCGCACTGAGGAAACGAAGGAGGACCCCGTGTTGACGAATCTGCTCTACTCTCCCCTGGATTGTCAAAGCCCAGGCAGTACTGTTGGTGCCCTGCCAAACAGTAACTCTCCATCGATGCTAGACGAAATGACAAACTATGTGGAGGGGGATCACGAGCAGCGAATTGCTGACGAATTTCACTTAGCACAGTCTCTTACGAATTCGATGCTGCCACAGGCAAAGAAGTCGTATTATCACAATAATAACATCTTACTTGGTGTGTTTGGAACATCCAAGTTTGATAAAGAGTCGACAGAGAATGGTGATGGTGAAAGCATTACCGTGGAGGACAAGGTGCCATCTCATGATGATAGCGCTTCTTCTTTGGAGGATGACGTCAACGAGAATGTCGGTACCGGCTATGTTGCCGAGAGCAGCAGCGCTCCTGTGCAGGGAGAAGAGGTCGAGTCCCAAAAGCAGTTTCCGCTTTCTTTTTATTATAATGAGGTTGATCGAACAACTTCCGCTGGAGTTAACTCTGAAATTGATGTAAATGGCATGTCTTTCGTGGGGAAGTTACACACCAATGATGATGTCGAGGCCGAAGCACACGATGACAATGAGTATGAAGCCAATGAAGGTAAGGTCGGCCTTCCTTTACCACCAAAAATTAGGAGAATAACAACTGTTGACAGTCCTTGCTCTGTTCCGTTTGATCCAGTCAACACGTGTTATTCGCCCACCGCAGAAGTGGCACGATGCATTCCTCAGTTATGCAATGAGAGAGAAACGATTATGGAGCATGGACACGAGTTGCTACAAACCTCTTCAAGATTCGAATCAGGCGTAGAAGATGCACAAGACATTAACATCTCGGAGGATGATGTTCATAATGACGTGAAGCAATCATCTCCAAGAGATTCATCGAATCACAGTGTAAGTTCAAGTGCGATAACTGTAAGGGCACATAACAGCAACTGTGGTGTCAAACGATCTGCTGCAGAATTCCAGAACAGTGAAGATGGTTCTACTTCGAGCAATCTGTCGACTTCAATTACCTCGGTGCAAACCAGTGACAAGCGTCGGCGTCGTCAACCGACTGCAATCCCTGCACGTATTTCGACAAGTCCGACTTTTGCTCCAGCACTGCGGGAATCTGACGTTGGGAATAAAGAGAATCATTCCTCTACGAACTACATACTCGACTCCAATGAAATTTTGTTCGGTTCAAATGACGATGACTCCAGCGCAGGATATGACTCTCCTTCTTTAATCTCGAGCCTCTGGCTCGAGCCTCTGACAAAGGAATTGTCTGTCGATGACACAGCAGACAGATTTCCATCCCCATCATCTACAGTCGCGGCAACAGACCAAGAATTTGCTGATCCTCGGAGATACACAGCTATTATGTATGATCATCCTATTCCTATTCCAAGTGGGGGTGCAGGTCAGAGCAAGCGATTTGGTATATCTTCAACTCGCACGTCATCGTCCATTAGCTATCCAGATCAACGCTTCGAACAAGAGCCTTCTGACAGTTTAGAATCTAATCAGGTGGATGATCATGCAAGGAGGAAGAGAGCAAAGCAGAGGTCAAGAAAGATTGAGAGTAAGCTTCGTGCCGCAATGAAGAGAGTCGTCAACGACAAGCCGTCCTCGGCATTGAATGATTTGTCGCAAAGAGTGGAGGAATCAGCGTGGCAATTCTCCTCCGATGAGATTCAGATCAATCGACGGAACTTTGCGAATGACACGACAAGTGAAAAGTCGTACTAAAAAGTTTATGCGTTACATTACATAACTACTACTACTCCGACATAGTTTACTAATTATAAGACCCTTCGATACATATGATCCCACACAACTCAATTCTGTAGTACTTATTGCTAGATACGAAGAAACCTCAAGCCTTAACGTATGGATACTCGATGCCATTAATCACCTCGACCTCATCCTTCTTCCGAAGCTTTTTGCATTGATCTCTCATTATCAAAACAGCAGATCGCGAAATCATTACTACCAAGATGCAAATAGAACAAAAACCAGATAAATTCTTCATTAGCGTAATACTTGCGTCGTCATGACGATCAAGAAGCAAGTTTGATGGAGCAAACAGAGCCCATGCTATACCAGCGAAGTTGTAGGCGCAAGCACTCGAAAACACGTAGGATGGTAAACCCAATTCTTCTCGTAATAACAATCCTAGGCAACATCCAAAGATGAGAGGTAGACTAACACAGGAAATCCACAGCTCATACTCTGTCTTCCAACCTAATTGTACAACAGCCATTGCAACTACGACAGGTACCGATGTAGTCACCCAGCCTGCATGTAAGGCAAATGGGAATCTCAACAGCCAATATGCCAGAGATGGAGATCTAGCCGAATAATCCACAGAAGTGTCTGGATCAATTTCTCCCGTATTGATCAATACGATTCTCCTCTTCTCCTCGTCATTAATCATATTATATTGTCGTATCATTATTGTCAGGAGTGATAGGAATAATCCAATTACGGCAATAGACGCAGCAAAGAGAAGTTCATAACCAAGCAAGATTTGCCATATAGATTGTGAAACGCATGCTAGGAAAAAGTATGGACCAATACCTTTCTGGACCAAGGGATGTTGTTGATACGTTGGCAGGAGCTGCGTTATGGCAAAGAACCCTTCAAAGAGGAATATGGTTCCCCAGATGTATTCTATCACAGACAGGACATGTGAATAATAATTCCGAAGAACAAAAATGCATCATACAGTGCTGACCTTTGAACTTACCATAGTAGAAATTGGATGGTGTAATCAATGTGATATACATATTGTAGACTTCGACATTGGTATTACCACCGAACCAACCAGCAACTCCACCCACGTACGATATAAACAATGATAGGAAGAAACCGACAAGGTTTAGTACGTTAATGACTTTCACTCTGCAGTTCGCAGCATTGGAGTTGATGTTGATGGGTTCTTTCGTAAGCAATTCAGTCGACGATGTCGTGATGACTATGGGCACTGTCACTGCTGTTTCTACGTCCGTCATTGCGCGTTATTGGTGGAGGTAATGTAAAAAACGCCTGAAGTGAGGCCATTGCGCCAAGTGCCATTTTTTGTGAGTGAGTGTTCCGTATTCTAGGTAGGTATGTATGTACGATTGAGGCGGCTGTCGTTTTATTAGTAATATGGCACAGATTTTACTAATACTTTCAGTAGTTGATGGATGACGTCAAAATGTGGCTCAAGAAAACATCATCAAAATCGCCGTTTTCAAACAAGTCGTTCACCTCTCAAGCAAGGAAAGCAAATCCCACAACAAGCATTGGTCAAGGCGAGTCATAGTCCACCCTCCCCGTCCGTGATATAACAGCATTTCAATCCAAACGGTGGCTGGGAGGCGGTTGGGTGTGGGATCTTATTGTCTTCTCTAGCTCTCACAAAGTCCAACATTCGACGGATCCCGGAATGATGGCATCGTCGCGCCATAGCTGCAGTAGCACGACGCTGGGTGTATTACTCCTTCATCTAATCATTGCCATCATTACCGACACGACTACAACAATGATCGATGGCGTATATTCTACCTCTACCAATGCTGCCACGGCAACGTCGTCATTGTCGTTCTTATCGAGAAAAAGACTCTTTGGAGGGATGAAACGACGTCCTCCTCCCCTCCAACTACACGATGATGAATATTATACCACCGCCCATCATGCGGATGCAGCCGCGACGGATAATGAAGAGTACAACAACCACCATCACCTTCACGGTGTTGTCGTCGTCGAGGAGCGACCGAAACAAGAAGAAGAAGAAGAGTATATTACCAATTTTTATACACGAGTGCGTGCCAAACGCCGAGCAATGTTAAATCAGGATGATACTAGCTCGTTACCTTCGTTCACCTCCTCATCAGAGCTGTTGCAGTACGGTAGTAGTAGTACAATAGATGAGGAGAAGGAATGTGATACTACGCATAATACGGCAGCACGGAGTATACGCGGTGGGTCATCGTTTTGGAGGAATACACGCCATCAAGACACGTTGGTGGATGCAGATTACTATGAAGAAGACAGTGATGAGGAGGAGGAGGAGGAGGATGAGACGGTGCATCATCATCATCAACAACAACAACAACATGATCATTTTCTAAATCATCATTGCAATGGACTCTTACGTGTCCCTTGTAGCATTGTTATCAACTCGGAAAGTAGTATCGAAACAGCATCTTCCTTACTCGACTCTCCTCCCTCACCTGCAGCAGTAACAGCAGTTTCTGCCTACGTTGATACTGGTGCTACCGTAACAGTTATATCAGCAGCGGCCGCCAAACGTGCGGGTATATATCATTTAATGGACAGTCGGTATGCCGGTCGTGCCACCGGTGTGGGACATTGTCGTGTCTTGGGACGGATACCGGCACATCATGTCTCCTTCTTACTCGGTGGTAGTGTCGAGAAAGAGATCGATGATCACCACGTGAAGAAAAATCCAAGAAGTGTCCGTGGCGGCGGACTCAATCGCTACCAAAGTATAGACAAGAAGAAGTGCAGCAGCAACAACAACAACAACAGCAATGGTTTGGTACAAATGAATGGTCCAGCTCTAACCGTTATTGAGGGTTCAGTAACAAAAGGCGTGGATGTACTACTTGGTCTTGACGTTCTTCAAGATTGGGAGGCGGTGATACGTATGAGTGGTCCAATACAAACGATTACTGTTCGAGAGAAGACGAAGACGAAATCGACTCGATTCAATGGTGATGAGATTAGCAACACTGTAGTGATACCGTTTGCAACATCAACGACGAACGACGGCAGTAGTAGACGTACTAGTGGACATGGCATGAACAAATATTCTGGTGGCGTTTATATCGCCCGGGATGATAGTGAATTTTTCACTCACGACCATCGTCTCCGTTGCAGCAATAATGATAACAACAATGGTATTGAGTACGATTCTGATGATAATGATGACCCATACTTCTCGCCGACATCGACAGATATTGAATCAGATCTCGATTTATTGGATAAATTGGGACATGAATTTCCAAATCAACATGTCAGGACAAACCCCATTAACAACAAACAGAGAAATAAGGTTGATGATGACATCGTAAATGATGATCGAGACTACTATTTACACGACGATGATGACGATGAGGAGAAAATTGATATGTCTGGTCTTTGACAACGACGAAGAAGATAAACAGCTGCAATATCATCTATCCTATACCCTATACAACATTTTATGAAGTATTATCAGTAGTAATGTGTATTTTAAGATTTTAACTTTATTTCTTGTCCTAATATGAAGTCTTGCCTCGACAATTCGTCTGTCTGTCTCTCTCTTCCGTCTCCACATATTGTACATCTTCCTCCGATGGCTATTTTTGTGACTCTGCTGCTAACATACTACCAAACATCTCCTCCCGCTTTGACCACTCCTCGCTATAACTTGACTTTGCACAAACATCCTTCCCCATGGATAATAGGGCATGTAACAAATTCATGCGTGTGCGGGTGCATGCAATCATTGATATATCCCTCTTCTTCGTCATCATATTTGTATTCGTCGTATCATTGTTCTCCTTCGTTGCTGTTGTTGTTGTTCTCCCTGCAAGGAGTGCAATTGGTACATCCATACACTGACAGAATATGGCAGGATCAAGTACTGGATTTGTTAGTACGATCAAACTTGTTAATGCAAGTAGCAATCGATCTTCACCATCCACCGCAACCGTCGTAGATGATGATGATGATGATGAAAGGATACATGTCAATGCCACGGGTAATAATTGACATGCCGATGCATGTGGTAATATCCCATCCTCGATAGCACGTGCACACAATACCCGACCCTTCGATAATGATAATGTTGATGCCAATGTGACATCATTCACGGTAATTGTTTTTATTCCCGCAATTGAATCAATAGTAACCAATAGTCCCAATGACATATGTAACAAATCAACATTCGTCTTAACATCCAGCATAAGACTTGATATTTTATTCGTTGCGTTAGCATTCACTTGGATAAGACGCCGGAGTTCCATTAATGATAGTAGTGCCGTATATCCCTTATTTATGGTAACACGTGCCTTCCATAGATTTAAACGTTCAGCGAGTTGACTACATTCATACTTGGAATCTCCACTACCATCGATATTATCATCATCATCTCCCTCTTCCCTCTTGATTACTTCGGGTGTGGATAATAATGCCTTCGGACGATGGATGTTCATGCGTTCCAACTGTCCCAGGCTCTTATTCGTATCTGCAAATTTGGCAGCACGTACCTTGATAGAATTATAATACTTATCATCGCGTTGACGTGCGATGACTTTTACCTCCTTCCATACCGGTGCGGGCATTGCGGCGGCCGTGGCAGTGACGGATGCTACTACTGCCGCATTATTACCAATACCACCGCCACCAATCCCCCCCATGCCACGTACTAAATTGGTCGTACTTTTATGTACCACGCTCCAGTGATAATAATCATCATTATACGGATCCAAGCTTTTCAACGACCGTAACATCAAATGCACGATGAAGCATACATCCCGCGGCGGCATGAACTTGGTCGATACAGCATGTGAGTTAATGGGCGGTGCTAATGGATTAGGATTATTGAATCGTGGAGTAATGACGATCGGTCGTGGCGGCGGTGGCGGCGGAGGTGATGGCATACCAATGCCGTCCGCAACAACCGACGATTCCGCCACGACTTTCTCCTTCGGAGTACTCCCAAGCACCGGGAATTCCTCATCATCAATCCGTTGACGAATAGGAAGATGATGAGGAGGTAGGACACCCATTGATGGTGGTGGCCCTCCTTGTCCCATCATCATCATCCTCCTCCCATCAGGCATTATCATTCCTCCCGGAGGAAGATGAGATGGATGATACATCATTTGTCCTGGTGGCGGTAGTTGTTGGTGAGAAGGAGGAGGCATTATCATCATGTGCTGTTGTTGTTGTTGTTGTTGTTGTTGCTGTGGATGCATACTTGGTGGTAGTATCATCATCTGAGGAGGCATCATCATCATCATCATCTGCTGATGAGGGTGCATCATTATTTGTTGTTGATATTGAGGAGGTGGTGTGACTGTTTGTTTATTACCGTCCAGTACTTGTTTTTCATCATTTCCCCCCACCATCTTAGATTCCGAGGGAGAGGACGATGACGACAAAGTCTTATTAGTAGTAGTAGCACCCCCCCTGGTGTTGTTGTTGTTCTTGTTGTTATTTTTCGATGACGCACCAAGTAACAATGTCATTAATCCACCCGATAGCCCCTCGTTGTCCTTGACATCATCATCATCAAGCTTGTACTCTTCCTCCTCCTCCTTGATGCTATTGTTTATATTGAATAATTGCTCAAAGAGTAATTTATTAGTGATATCCTCGTCATTATTGGTCATTTGCTGTTGTTGTTGCTGCTGTTGCTGCTGCTGCTGCTGCTGATTCTTAGTGGAGGCATCCGCGGCCAGAAAGTCGGATACCAATCCATACGACTGTCCCAAACTAATCGCCGCCACCCCCTGTTCCCCTCCATTATCACCATTGCTAAAACCCGGTGGTACTTGATTATTAATCACAAAGGCCCCACTACTACTACTACTACCGGAAGAAGGTTGGTCATTATCATTATAATTTGTATTATAATAGGACGAGGCTAATTCACGTTCCAACGAAGCAAATACATCCTCTTCCTCGTCATCATTGTCGCCTCCACGACCACCACCAACGACGATGGCGGATGATGAGGAGGATGTGGCATTCAATTCCGCCAGTAGATCGTTGAGGAGTGAACCGGAATCGAACATGGGCGTGGGTGGTGCCACAAAAAAGCTCCCTGTCCCGCCTTCTGTAGTCCACCATGAACCACCAGCATCATCAAATACAGCCTCGACGTCTCGACAATACGACCACGTGTTTACCAATAGTCTACGGTTCGATAGCATATAATCTCGGTCCCGACGCCATCGACGAATATCATACGCATCGATGGACGTTGTACGTGCGCATCGGTCCCGGCGGCAGCGGTAGTAACGATACCAATCCTCCACCACCCTCGTCAAACATTATCAGCAAGGTATTATTCACGCTCCACCCGAGCTTCGCGCGTCCGAACCGCGAGGTGTGCAGTCCCGGACCGTACGAGGTGAGCGAGGTGGGATGGGGCGAATTCGAGGCGAGCATGCGCATAGTGTGGAATGCCGACAGTCGCGAACGCAGCACGCTGGTGACGCATTTGATACGTTTGTATCCGACGACGACGGCGATGCCGATGCCGATGGTTGCGGCACGACAACATCAACAACAACCGATCGATGATGGCGGTACTGCTATTTCGACGATGGAAAGTACCACCGCGGCAGCATCTACGACAACTAGCAGTGGCAGTGGCATCGATGCCACTACAACGACGACCGAGACGACGTCTAATAATTCGTCGCCCGTCATATCCGAACGGTACGATGAGGTAGTATTCACAAACCCCACCATCGAATTCCATACCGCTCTCATTGCTGCCGCCGCCGCTACTACTGCTACTGCAGATGCAAAAAATGCAACTGATGCTACTGGTAGCAGTAATAGTAGTGTTAACAAAAAAGTATGGAGCGATATCGAAGAGAGCAAAATTATGATATCCGCAAAAACATATTTAGAACGACGATTGCGCACGATCAAAGAAAGATTGGTATATATCGATATGGAAATGGATAATGTCAAACGTGATACTGCCATTGCATTACGACGACAACAACAGCAACAACAACTCGTATTACCATCGAATACTACTACTACTACTAGTAATAGCAGTGTTGGTACTACCACGGTGGGGAAAGCAGAGTTGTCAACATCGAATGTAACAAAGGAGAAGAAGAAGATGAATACTACGCCGGGAGAAGAAGAAGGAGGCGAGGGTATAAAGAAAAAGAAGAAGAAAAATACGACAGCAGCAGCAGCAACGGCAACAACGACATCATCATTGGGGGTTGTACTATGAGAGAGAGAGGAGTATTGCCCAATGTATAAAATAAATAAAATCATGGAAGGAGAGGGAGTGAAAAATATCGTGTTGGTATAAATAAAATGATGATAATAAATAATCTCACTGAATATATAACACATCTCCAGAATAAACTACTTTTTTCTATACACACACACCTCTTTATACAAATATTCTTTTTCCTCTTGGGTTTGGATGCCCGCACAAAGCATTTATGACCCACCGAATAGTGTACTTACACCGCCTACTATATATCGGTGCCTTCCAAAATTATGTATCTCTCTCTCCATACATAATCCCAGTTAGGCTGTTACTGCATTCTTTACTTCCTTAACCTACTCTACTACTATACTTACGAAAAGTATTGGTTTGACGAATTTCTTGCCAGAGGTACGGAATTGTACCAGCATGTGCTGGAGTCTGTAGGGCTTACAATTATACTCTCTCTCTTATTCTGTACTAATGTTTGTTGCTTTACTTGTTGTTTTCTCCCTCCGTTGTTTGCTTGGTCTGATTGTGTTGTCGTTCTTGTAAATAATGATTTTATGATTGTTTTTACTCTTCCATCCATCATTGAACTTGGTTTGTTTGTGTTGTCGTTTGCATCTAGGTTGTGATTTATTTGTTGTGTCCACCTGCTTGTTATGTTTGTGTACAAACTCCAGCCCCTGTTTATTTGTTTTTTTCTCGTTAGAATCGCTATTCTTGGCTTGGTCCTGCATATACTTGTTTCTGTTGTTCTATCAATACTATTCAGAGTTTGCCTGTGAAGGATATGCCTTTGTTTCTGTCATCAATTTAGAATTGCTATTTTGCTTGTTCCCTGGATCTGCTGGAATCTGATTCATCTCTTGATTCTTTGTCAGAATTCCTACTGTTATCCTGCTCACCCAATTTGCCTTTGAAGGCTGCATCTTTCAATGATTCAATTCGAGATTGAAGTTTTCGCTGATGAGCAATTACCTATGCTTCTCCCATCTCTTCTGTGACATCAACGTCTGGGTTCTCTTTGTCAAAGTTGGAGATGTGTTTCTCTTGTTCCAGAGATGTTGGGATATTACTACTCCATCCTCCTCCCTCGATTCCAGGGCTGATGCGCACTCTTCATCTGAGAACGCTGTTTGCAGGAGATCCCCTCACCCGCACATTCCAATACCTGGGATCACTCATCAGCTACAATCTACTTCTTGACAAAGAAGACATCAAAGCCCGCATTGCAGCCGCATACGCATCTATGGGTGCACTCAAGAAATATGGAGCGATCCCAACCTCAACACCCACAACAAGTACTTACTGTTCCGAGCAATACCCATGAACCTACTCCTTTGGGGCTGCGAGACATGGTCCTTACAACAATCCCTACTTGACAAACTAGAAGTCTTCCTACACAAAAGCATCCACGCATCCTAAAAATATCCATGATTCGAGAGATAAGAAACAAGGAAGTACGTACCTCCTTCTCTTCTATGCAATGCCCTCACTAAGAACATGATTGCAGCACTGACTACATTGGAAAACTAATACAAGGACCACACGACCAACCTGCAAGAAGAATGATTACGTCATGCTGCAACGAAACACAACGAGTTGGAAGACCACAAAAACACTGAAAAGAACTGCATCTTCAAGAACCTACGCCTACTATTCAAAGATGTTCCACTAAAACACATTGATCATTATGGATCTCTCAAACATGGGATTCATGAAGCCTCAAACAAAAAGTACTGGAGCCAACTAATCAAACGTCTTACCCACCCTGAAACTCCACTCCCAGAACAAAATTCCTCATACATAAAAATTGTACTAGAAAACGGCGCGCCGGATAAATCGTCGAGCGTCGCGAGGACGCTGCAACGACGCCGTGGACGATTGGATCATGGTTGCTACCGATCGGACGGTTTAGATGCGTAGGAGTAGTTCCTACGCATCGCGAAAATATTGGGATATTTCCGCTTTCTTTTGTATGCCGATGTGCACTCGCGTGCGCATTCGACATCCATTTTAAGTTAATTAAAGATCATAATTTTCCACAACAGTGTTTTGTAACCGTAGGTAACTGCCTAGGTCAACAACAGAAGAGGCAGCATCTAATGTGAACAAATACCTCAAGGAAAGAATGTGACAGAATTTGAAATTGGAATTGGAAATTGGAAATAAAAATTGATCAACTATTTGTCTTATTATTTGTTTTTTATATTATTAGTACTCCCAGCAGGAGTACACATGCCTCACCAGCGTCCACCAGGACAAGTCATTTATGGTCTCATAATGACGAACTGGCCCAGAGGATTCTAGACCCAATGACTTTTGAGTATTTTCTAGCATAGAAAAACACTCAACGCACTAAGCCTTCATGGCAGCGTATGAATAAACTAACTAACTAATAACTAACTAAGGATATCTTCCTGCTCTATCCCTCTCTTATTGAGCCAATGCATGATGTGGCCTGCTGGTTTGCTTTTGAAACGCTTGGCATACTTTTTCAGGTCTTCGTATAGGAATGGCAATATGAACCATCCTTGATTGCTATCAAAGTGAACACCAGTGAATCTTTTGCCTTGATCTTCATCATAATCTTAATGACATCTTCTGATTGATTTGATATTCTTCATCCTTACATAGGTTATCATGCTCATATGTTACCAGCTTCCTGATTCTTCTGCTCTTTAGGATGTTGCCTGCCCCTGAGTTGGATATTAGCCATATTCTTTATTGCCCATACGTGCCTGTGTACGCAGTCTTTTGGAGTTTGTACCTTGTCCTCTGATTGAATTCCCCTCCATGGCCGAATTACTATCAATGATGAAAATCCCACCTCCAAACAGAAATTGTATCTTGCGCGTAGGTACGCTCAAAGAGACCGAGACACAACTTTATTTGCTCATAGTCCTTAATTTTGGTCATAAAGTGGAACAGTTTTGTTGTATATGCAGGAACTT
>Ga0247831_1005875_pt1 | contig 14973 bp, 10 predicted proteins | sample LaCruzMarch2015__9_FD_192406 | JGI IMG/M metagenome (GOLD analysis project Ga0247831, IMG submission 192406) | Freshwater microbial communities from meromictic Lake La Cruz, Castile-La Mancha, Spain - LaCruzMarch2015_1m | ecosystem: Environmental > Aquatic > Freshwater > Lake | place: Spain... | reverse complement strand
GTTTCCAGCCTGCCCGTGCAGCATTTTCAAGCAGGACGCCGCTTGCCAACCGCGCGCCGCCATGGAACCTTCGTGGCCATGGTACAGAATAGTCGCGTCGCCCTTGAGGCCACCGGAATAGTCAAGCGGTTTGGCGCCGTCGAAGTGCTCAAAGGCATTTCGCTCGCCGCCCACGACGGCGACGTGATCGCCGTGATCGGCTCGTCAGGCTCCGGCAAGTCGACCTTCCTTCGATGCATCAACATGCTCGAGGTGCCAGACGAAGGCACCATTACCGTCGGCAAAGAGCAGATCCGCATGAAGCCGCGCCGGGGCGGTGGCCGCGAGCCAGCGGACCGCGCCCAGATCGATCGTGTGCGCAGCGAACTCGGCATGGTCTTTCAGAGTTTCAATTTGTGGTCGCACCTCACCATCCTCGAAAACGTGATGGAAGCGCCGATCCACGTGCAGCGCCGGCCGAAAGCCGAGGTGCGCGAGGAGGCTGTCGCCCTGCTCGCCAAGGTCGGCATAGTCGAGAAGATCGACGCCTATCCTTCGCAGTTGTCAGGCGGCCAGCAGCAGCGCGCCGCCATCGCCCGCGCGCTCGCGATGCGGCCGCGGGTGATGCTGTTCGACGAGCCGACGTCAGCGCTCGATCCGGAGCTGGTCGGCGAGGTGTTGCGCGTCATTCGCGCTATCGCCGAAGAGGGCCGCACCATGCTGCTCGTCACGCACGAGATGGGCTTTGCCAAGGAGGTCGCGAACCGGGTCGTGTTCCTGCACCAGGGCATCGTCGAGGAGGACGGCCCGCCGTCGCAGGTTTTCTCGAACCCGCGTTCGGAGCGGTGCCGACAGTTCATTTCCAGCCAGTTGCGCGTCTGACGCCGCCCGGCAGTGGGTTGCCGAGGACGCAACGAAGTCGTCTCAGCCGTCGTATCAGCCAAAGGGAGATCCAAATGCAGATCAGGAAGATTTTCGGCGTTGCCGTGCTCGCGGCCGCAACCGCGCTCGCTGCCGGCACAGCACATGCACAGAAGATCAAGATCGCTACCGAAGGTGCCTACGCGCCCTGGAACCTGGTCAACACCAAGGGCCAGCTCGAGGGCTTCGAGATCGACCTCGCAAAGGAGCTGTGCACGCGAGCCAAGCTGGAGTGCGAGATCGTCCAGCAGGATTGGGACGGAATCATTCCCTCGCTGCTCGCCAAGAAGTACGACGTGATCATGGCCGGCATGAACATCACGCTGAAGCGCAAGGAAACGATCGACTTCTCGATTTCGTACGCCGGCGGCCCGCACGGCTTCATGGCGTTGAAGGGCTCGGGCCTGGACAAAATGCCGGGCGGTGAGGGCAACCTCACAAAGGACGAGGCGGGCGCCGAGGCGCTGATCGCGCAGATCAAGCCACTGCTGAAGGGCAAGGTGATCGGCGTGCAGGGCTCGACGACGAACTCCAACTTCGCCGAGAAGTACTTTAAAGACGTCGCCGAGGTGCGCCTCTACAAGACCACCGAACAGCACGATCTCGATCTCGCCGCCGGCCGCGTCGACGTGCTGGTCGCAGCCCATTCGGCCTTCAAGGCGACGATGGACACACCGACCGGCAAGGACATGGTGGTGGTCGGCCCGGCCTTCTCGGGCGGCCTGCTCGGGCTCGGCGTCGCAGCCGGCGTGCGCAAGGAGGACACCGCGCTGCGTGACAAGCTGACCGCCGCGATCGAAAGCGCCAAGGCCGACGGAACGATCAAGACGCTGTCGATGAAGTGGTTCAAGATCGACATGACGCCCAAAGGGTAAAAGCGAGAGAGCAGGGAATAGGGGACAGGGAACGCAGACGCGTTCCCTGTCCTTTTCCCTGGGACCTGTCCCCCTAAAACCTGTCCCCTACCCGTTATGCAATTCAAATCCTACTTCGAACTGATGCAATGGGGGCCAGAGGGCTGGCTCGACGAGATGGTGTTCGGCACGGGCCTGACACTCTCCGTCGCTGTCGTATCGTTCCTGTTCGGCATCGTCCTCGGCGGGCTCGCCGCATGGGCCAAGATCTCAGGCTCACCCGTCTCGCGCGCCATTGCCGGCACCTATACCACCGTGCTGCGCGGCGTGCCCGACCTGCTCGTCCTCTATCTCTTCTACTTCGGCGGTGCCGTGGCGCTCGCCTGGCTCGCCAAGCTGGCATTCGGTTACACGGGCTTCATCGCGTTGCCGGGTTTCCTGGTCGCCACGCTGGCCATCGGGCTCGTCTCCGGGGCCTATCAGGCCGAGGTGATCCGGGGTTCGTTCACGGCAATCGCCCCCGGCGAGATCGAAGCTGCGCGCGCCTGCGGCATGTCGGGCTGGACGCTGGTGCGCCGCATCATCGGCCCGCAAGTGCTGCGCTACGCGATCCCCGGAATGGGCAACATCTGGCAATTGGTGCTTAAAGAGGCAGCGCTCGTGGCGGTGATCGGCCTCGCCGTGCAAGTCGCCGAAGTGAAGATCGGCGATATCGTACTGATCAGCGAGACGCGCTTTTCCGACCTGCTGCGGCAGGCGCACGTCGCCGCCGGCTCCACCCGCCAGCCGTTCCCGTTCTATATCACCTGCGCCCTGCTCTATCTGGCGTTGACCACTGTTTCGAGCGCCGGTTTCCGCCGGGCCGAGGCGTGGGCGACCCGTGGCCTGAAGCGAGGCTGAGGCGATGGACCTGGCGTTCCTGTCGGAGAGTTTCTTAAGGCTGCTCACCGGCGTGCCGGTGACACTGAAGCTCGCCGGCGCCTCTGTGGCCTGCGGGTTGGTGTTCGCGGTACTCCTCGCTCTCGCCATGCGCGGGCCGATCCGCCCGCTCGGCTGGCTCGCCGAAGCCTACGTGTTCGTGTTCCGCGGCACACCGCTACTGGTGCAGCTATTCCTGATCTACTACGGCCTTGGCCAATTCCGACCCGAATTGCAGGCAGCCGGCGTCTGGTGGTTCTTTCGCGATCCTACCTATTGCGCGCTGACGGCCCTGACCCTCAACACCGCTGCCTACGGCGCCGAGATCGTGCGCGGCGGATTGCAGTCCGTGCCTGCCGGCCAAGTCGAGGCGGCGCGCGCCTTCGGTATGTCTGGCTGGACGCTCTATCGGCGCATCGTCGGGCCGATTGCGCTGCGCCAGGCATTGCCCGCCTACGCCAATGAGATCATCCTGATGATCAAGGCGACGTCGCTCGCCTCGCTGGTGACGATCATGGAAATCACCGGCGTCGCCCACAAACTGATCTCGGAGACGTTCCGCACGTTCGAGGTATTCACCATGGCAGCGGTGATCTATCTGATTATAAACTTCGCGATGACGCAGCTGATCTGGCTGGTCGAACGCCGCGTCATTCCGGATATCGCGGCGCGCCGCGACGCCGGCACCGTGCACTGAGTCAGGCGGAGGACTGGATGGATCAGAGCAAACTGGATGCACTCCGAGCCCGCTTCGGCGCAGCCTCGGCCGGCGACGTGCACGATCCGGAATTCCGCAAGGTCGTCGATCTGTTGTTCTCAGGTGATCGCCGCGCCAAGCCCTACGAAGGCGTTTCGACGCTGCTCGATGCGCCTTACGCGCCAGACGCCATGAAGAATGGATTTTCCGGATTGGACGTCGCCCTCGTCGGCGTGCCGATGGACCTCGGCGTCACCAATCGGCCGGGCGCCCGCTTCGGCCCGCGCGCCGTGCGACAGGTCGAGCGCATTGGCCCTTACAATCACGCGCTGGCGTGCGTTCCATCCACACTTGTCAAAGTTGCCGACGTCGGCGACGTGCCGTTCGAGAGCCGCTATTCGCTCGAGCAAAGCCACGCAGATATCGAGGCCTATTTCCAAAAGCTCGTTGGCGCGGGTGTGGTGCCCCTGGCGGTCGGCGGTGACCACTCGATCTCGCTGCCGATCCTCAAGGCGCTCGGCCGCAACGCGCCGGTCGGCATGATTCATATCGATGCCCATTGCGATACCGGCGGCGCCTTCGAAGGCTCGAAGTTCCATCACGGCGGGCCATTCCGCGAGGCCGTACTCGCCGGCGTGCTGGATCCGGAACGCACCATCCAGATCGGCATTCGCGGCAATGCAGAATATCTCTGGGAGTTCTCGTACGCGAGCGGCATGACGGTCATACACGCTGAAGAATTCATGAGGCTCGGCCTCGAACAGACCATCGTGCGCATGCGTTCTGTCGTCGGCAGCGGCCCAGTCTATATCTCGTTCGACGTCGACAGCCTCGATCCGGCGTTCGCGCCCGGCACCGGCACACCGGAAGCGGGCGGCCTGATGACGCGCGAGGCGATGGAACTGGTGCGCGCCGCGAAAGGTCTCGCGATCGTCGGCGGCGACGTGGTCGAGGTCGCCCCGCAATACGACGCAACGACGAATACAGCGCAGGCCGCCGCGCAAGTGCTGTTCGAAATATTCACCGTACTGGCGATGGCGCGGAGCGCCCGTCCGGTTTGAGTGGATGGATTTAAGCGACGATCCTGACAACAGACAAACCCCGCCACGATGGTGGCGGGGTCTAAACAAACGTCGACGTCCGGTATCGGTGGTCGAGAACGCGATCTCAGATCGCGAAGTCTTCCATCTTGGAGCCCTTGGTCAGCTTGGCGGTCAGCCAGCGCGGCTTGCGGCCACGACCGGTCCACGTCTCGGAGCGGTTGTCGGGATTGACGAACTTCGGTGCGACGGTTTTGCCCTTGGTGGAACCGCGGCCGCCATAGATCTCGCTGATCGAAAGACCCGCGCCGGCGAGCATCGACTCGACCTTCTGCTTCATCTCGACCTTCTCGCGCTCACGCGCGGCGCCGATCGCCTTCTTGACCTTCACCTCGAGCTCCTGGAGCTCCTTGAGTGTCATTTTGTCTACGTTCGGTACTGCCATTGTCGTCTTGCCTGCTGTATCGCTGTTTGAGACTTTGCGAGGGAGCACCTTGCCCGCTACGCGCTTGGAAGAAACTCTTTTACTGGCTGTGATCTTGCGAGCCATCGGATTATCCACTCTCTCCGGAGTTGGCGTTGGCACCACAGATCAGCACCAGCGCTTGCTTTCCCTTTTTGACCCATAACAGGTTAACAATCGGAAAACAATAATCCCTTTGCGAAACTTCTTTAGCGCCGATGTGGACTGCTCGCAATCAAAAAATCACAGGCCTATCCATCCGGACGTCGGCGAAGCCTCGATTTACTCAGGACTCGTCATGTGCTGCCCGCTCGCTTTCGTAGCCGATCTGATTTAGAAGATCATCGTAGCAGCGCATGCAGACGGGCACGTCTCCGCATTGCTTTCTCTGCCACCCTGTTCGCGCGCTGATAATCCACACGGATGCGCATCGTCAACGCCGGTGCACAGGATAATGTCGATCGGTCCGGTTTGGATTGAACGGCGCTCAAACATTCCAGGAGGCGAGGTTGGAAGACGTGAACTCCCGCGCAGATGGCGTCGACCGCGATGCGATCGCGGCTGCGTACCATCGCACCAGCCCCTATATCCGGCGAACGCCGACGATCGCTGTCGATGCCGCCGATCTGGGGCTTGTAGGCGCGGAAGCGCCGGTGACGTTGAAACTCGAATGCCTGCAACACGCCGGCAGCTTCAAGGCACGCGGGGCATTCACCTCGATGCTACTGCGCGACGTCGGCGCCAATGGCGTCGCAGCAGCATCCGGTGGCAATCATGGCGTCGCCGTCGCATTGGCCGCACAGCGCCTTGGCCATAAGGCGACAATCTTCGTTCCGGAAATATCCTCGCCCGAGAAAACCCGCCGAATTCGCGATCTCGGCGCCGATCTGGTCGTCGGCGGCAAACTGTACGCCGATGCCCTCGCCGCTTGCGAGGCATTCATCGCGAAATCCGGTGGCATGGGCATTCATGCCTACGACGCCCCCGAAACGTTGATCGGCCAGGGCAGCGTCGCACTAGAACTCGAAGCCCAGGCTCCGGCCATCGATACGCTACTCGTCGCCGTCGGCGGTGGCGGACTGATCGGAGGCATCGCCGCCTGGTATGAACACCGCATCCGCATCGTCGCGGTGGAGCCGGCGACGAGCAACGCACTCAATGCGGCGTTCACGGCAGGCCACCCGGTCGATGTCGACGTATCGGGGATCGCCGCCGATTCGCTCGGTGCCCGCCGCGTCGGGGCGCTGATGTGGCCGATTGCGGAGACCTACGTGCACGACGCCATCGTCGTCAGCGACGCAGCGATCGGGGCGGCACAGAGGCTGCTGTGGGACAAGGTACGAGTGGTCGCCGAGCCGGGCGGAGCTACGGCGCTCGCAGCCCTCACCGCCGGCATCTACAAGCCCGCCAAAGGCGAGCGCGTCGGCGTCATCGTGTGCGGCGCCAACACCGACGCGGTCCGGTTCGACCGGTAATACGACGATGGCAGCGCGCGGCGCGCGGCGCGCGCCGCCTATCGCCAGCCGCGCGACTGGATCAAGCCGCGAGCGGCCGCGCGACGATGGCGCTCCCGATCCATGCCGTGATGCGCTCGAGATCGGGCGGCGATCCATCGCGCAGCACGCGCTGCCCCTCGCTCGATGCCGCATAGCGCAGCACCGCCGCTTGCAGGAGTGCTGGCTCGGCCGTGGCGATCGCGGCAGCTATCGGGAAACCGGCGCCGACCAGCAGCTGGGCATGCCCGCCGCGCAAGCCCGCCACCTCGCAGACGAGACGCGCCTGCAGCTGCCAATCGCGTACTGTCGCCGCCGTAACGCGGCTGTCAGCAAGCGATTGTGCGACACCTGCTGGATCGGCGGCGAGCAGGTCACGCACCGACACGATCCCGATTACGGCGAGACGTTCGGCCATGCGCGGACCGATCGACGGAGCCGCCTCGACGTTCTGGTCGGGCATCAGGTAGAGGCGCGGAGCGAAGGTCGCCGCTGATTTCGAACGCGACGGAACGGGGACGGGCGGAGGCGCGGTCTTCGCTGCGGCGGGCCGGTCGTCGGCCGGCATCGCAACGGGCCGCGCGGCAGCTGGCACGGCGGCGGGCGGCACAGTACCAGCGCCGTTGACCGGGATCGCGACAGCCGTAGGGGCCGGGCTCGATCTCGCCGCCGTCGCGGCAAATGCGAACAGTTGACCCTGCGCTCTGACTTCGGCCACCGCCCGCGCGCCCCGCAATACGTCACGCGCGTGGGCGGCTGCGGCTGCGACCTCGCGTGCATGCAGATCGCGCACCATCCGGTCGTCCTCGGCGAGCGACTTGTCGACTTTTCCGGTTGCCATCAGTTCGTCGTACATAGCCTCGACCTGACGGCGCTCGGCGGCATCGCCCATCTTTTTGAGCACGAGCTTCAGCGGCACCTGCAAGGTCGCGAGAATCGTCTCCAGCATCAGCGAGACCTCGGGCGGCTTGGCACCCGATTCGACGATCGCCCGGTCGATCAGCCGCGCGATGCCCTGACTTGCATAGTCGATCAGGCCCGCGACGATCTGGCGGGCGACGGGATCGAGACCCGCCGGCGGGTCGACGACGCCGCGCTGGAAATCATAATGCGCGATCAATGCTTCGTAGTGCGGGTTCGACCGCTCGGCGCCGGCGATGACGAACGCCTTGATCCAACCCTCGCCCGAACGCGGCTCGACGTCGGGCGGGGTGAGCCGCGCCGCCTCGACCTTCAGCGCGTCGTAGGATCTGGAGATCGACCATTCGACGGCACGGTGAATCGCGCTCTCGGCCTCGGACTGTGCGGTGTGAAAAGGATGGACGGGGTCTGCGTAGTAGTGGCTCATGATGCCGGCGCACCACGCCGCCTCTGGCCAGTTGCCCTCGGCGAGCGCCCGCACCAGCAGGTGATACCAGCTCTCGACTTTTTCCGGCGCGCCACCCCAGTACTTTTCGCCGACGTGCAGGACGTGGTTCTTGAAGTCCTTGAACTCGGTATCGGGCGCTTTCGAACCGTCGAGATAGGGCGTCGCGTGCTTCAATAACAGCCGCCGCCAAGCTTCCGCCTCGCCGACGCGCAGGTGGCCGAGTGCGTCGAGAGCGAGCTTGTGGTGGGTGCCGCGGGCATGCGCGGCATAGAGCACGGAGAACAGGAGTTGCATCGGCCATCCTCGGGCGGTTCGGCTGAAATCACCGCTCCGGGCTATGCGAGTCGCCTGCTGTTCGGAATGGCCAGCCGGCCGTTGTCAACCGCTGGTGGCGCTCTGCGTCGCGAACGCGGGTGACCGCGACCGCTCAGGCCTTCGGCGCGTCCTTGGCGAAGGCATAGACCGCCGTATGGTCGGCCCCCTTGCCGAGCGCTGCCAGCACCGTCTCGAGGTGACGCGACACGAAGCCCAATTCGGCCATGTCGAGGCCGATCTCCTCGGCGAGCCGGCGCGCCATGCCGACGTCCTTGTTCATCAGCGCCAGCGCGAAACCCGAATCGAAGGCGCCGCTCAGCATGTAGCGCTCGGCCTTGTTCTCGGTGGTGTTGTTGCGCCCCGTCGAGGCGTTGAGCACGCCGACCAGCGTCTTCGGATCGAGCCCGAACTGCTCGGCGACGACCAGCGCCTCGGCGGTGGCGACGAGCCCCGCCGCCGACACGTAATTGTTGAGCGCCTTCATGGCGTGGCCGGCGCCGAGCGGGCCGCACTTGTGGATCCGCCCCATCGCCTCGAGCAGCGGCCGCGCCCGCTCGATCTGATCGTCGTCGCCACCGGCGAGGATGGCGAGCGTGCCGGTGATCGCCTTGCCGACACCACCCGAGACCGGCGCATCGACGAGCCCGACGCCGCCGACGCCCAGCGCCTCGCCGAGCGTGCGCGTGTCGAGGGGGAACGACGAACTCATGTCGACGACGAGCTGGCCGGGTTTCATCCCAGCCGCCAGACAATCGCCCCCGGCTTCGCCGAGCACGGCACGCCGCACGATCGCACTGTCGGGCAGCATGGTGATCAAGATGGGCGCCGCAGCGGCCGTCTCGGCCAGCGAACCTGCGATGCGGATCGCTGGCCCCATATCGCGGAACGGCGCCAGCGAAGCATCCGCCACGTCGTAGATCGTGACGCTGAAGCCCGCCTTGACGAGACAGCGCACCATCGGCGCACCCATATTGCCGATGCCGACGAAGGCTGCGTCTGTGGTGGTGGCGGTCATGTCGGCTTCTTTCGCGCGGGTGTTCAAGGCTCGTTCGCCTCATACAGCACCGACCTCGCCGCGCGCCAGCCATGGCCTGCAAGCCGGCCGCGCGCATTGTGCAGGAGCGGCCAAACGTGTGAGAAGGCCGCTCCCTTCCTGCCGCCGAGACGAGCCTCACACATGGATCACCTCTGGATCGTCATCAGCGTTCTCGCGGCGCTCATGCAGGCGGTGCGCACGGCCGCGCAGAAGACGCTCAACCAGCGCATGTCGAACCTCGGCACCACCTACGTGCGCTCGCTGGTCGGGCTGCCGATCATGCTGGTCTATCTCGCCGGCGTACTCGCCTTCACCGGCGGCGGGCTGCCGCCGCTGTCGTGGCCGTTCCTGATCTACACGTTCCTCGGCGCGGGCGCCCAGGTGCTCGCCACCATGCTGCTCATCCATCTTTTCCGCCTGAAGAACTTCGCGGTCGGCTCGATGCTGGTGAAGGTCGATCTGGTGATGACCGCGCTGATCGGCATGGTCGCCTTCTCGGAGACGATCCCGCCGGTCGGCTGGCTGGCGCTGTCGGTGGTGCTTGCCGGCGTGCTGGCGATGAGTGTCGGCAAGATCGGTGTCGGCCGCATCAAGGGCGATGGCTCGGTGCTCGCCTCGCTCAATTCCGAGGCGACGCGGGTCGCGCTCGCCTGCGCGCTGCTTTTCGCGTTCTCGTATCTGTTCTTGCGGGAAGCGACGATCGCACTGAACCCTGGCAACTTCCTGTGGCGTGGCGCCTGGACGGTGGTCGTGGCAACGGCCATGCAGGTCGTGGTGGTCGGCGCCTGGGTGCTCTGGAAAGAGCCGCGAGTGTTCGCCGAGATCTGGCCGAACGGGGGCATCGTCGCGTTCATCGGACTGACCAGCGCGCTCGGCTCGATCGGCTGGTTCACCGGCTTCGCGCTGCAGAACGCCAGCTACGTGCGCGCCGTCGGCCAGATCGAGGCGGTGTTCACTGTCGCGATCTCGGTGCTCTACTTCCGCGAGCGCATCACGCGGCTGGAGCTTGCGGGCATCACGCTGACCGTCATCGGCGTGCTGATGTTCCGCCTCGTCTGAGCGCCGCGAGGCCGGTCGGCACTCAGCGGCCCTCGCGATACCAGGCGAGCGTGATCAGGAAGATCAGCGCAGCCAGCGCCGCAAAGCCGGTGAACATCGGCGTCAGCTTGACGCCGCGCGTAACGAACGCCTCGCGGTCCTTGAGGCCCATCCAGCCGGACCCCGCAAGCACGCGTGCGGCCGACATCATGGCGATGCGCGGCAGCTCGACAGTGCCGGCGCCAGTAAAGCTCAACGCGCCGGCGTCGCGCGTCCAGAAGATGCCGCCACCACTCGCCTCGACGAGATCCTTGAGGCGCAGGTCCGTTGCCGTCACCTCCGACATCTCGCGCGGGTCTGTGGCACCGGCATGGGCGACCGCTGTCAGCGTGCCGGTAGTGGCCTTGGTCTCGAGCTTGTAGAGACCGGGCAATTCGACATCGACCTCGCCACGCCAGAGGCCGGGGCTGACGGGCGTCAGCGCCACCTCGCTCACGGCCCCGCCCGGCGCCGACATCGTCACGGCATCGACGCGCTCTTCCATCGAGCGACGCTCGACGGTGAGTTTCAGGCCTTTGGCCGTGGCGAGCAGGCGCTCTTCTTCGAGGTCGGGCTCCTTCATCAGCCAGTGAGAGAGGCGGCGCAGCAGATCGGTATGCGGGCCGCCGCCGTCGAAGCCGCGCGCCCAAAGCCAGGCGTGGTCGGAGGTGAGCAGCGCGACGCGCCCCTTACCCTTGCGATCGAGCACCAGCAGCGGCTTGTCGCCGACGCCACTCATCACCGTGCGGCCACGCTCCGCCGACACCTCGACCTGGCGGAACCACTTGCCCCAGGTCGGATTGGTCAGGTCGCCGCCGGAAAGGTCGCGCGTCACCGGATGACGTACGCCGTCGCGCGTCAGCTTGGCGCGGAACGGCTCTTCGAGCACGAGGCCGGTCGGCGTCGCCGGCAGCACGGAGAACAGTGGCGTGCGCACGAGGCTCGCCTGGCCGGCATAGTCGTCGCCCGCCGCGACCAGCAGCGCGCCGCCGTGGCGCTCCACGTAGCGGGCGATGTTGTCGTAGTAGAGCAGTTGCAGAATACCGCGATGCTGGTAGCGGTCGAAGATGATGAGGTCGAATTCGCGGATCTTCTGCGAGAACAGTTCGCGCGTCGGGAAGGCGATCAGCGATAGCTGGTTGATCGGCGTGCCGTCCTGCTTCTGCGGCGGCCGCAAAATCGTGAAGTGGACGAGATCGACGGCGGCATCTGACTTCAGCAGGTTGCGCCACGTGCGCTCACCGGCATGCGGCTCGCCGGAGACGAGCAGCACGCGCAGGTTCTCGCGCACGCCATCGGCCGCGACGACCACGCGATTGTTCGCCGTCGTCAGCTCGCCCTCTGCGGCGGCGAGTTCGATCTCCAGGATGTTCTGGCCGGCGTGCGGGAACGCCATGGCGAGCGTCACCGTGCGGCCGACCTCTGTGGTGCGCACTTCGTCCGCCTGCCCCTCGCGGCGGATGCGCAACGTCACCGGCCCGCGCACCGAAGCCGGCACGGCGCCCGTCTCGCGCACCGCAATCTCGACATCACGGCGCTGACCGACGATGCCGAAGCGCGGCGCCCGGATCACCTCGATACGCCGGTCGAATTCGCCACGTCGCCCGGTCAACAGCACATGTACTGGCGCATCGAAGCCCAGCTCCTTCACCTGGCGCGGCACGTCGTGCACCTGCCCATCGGTGATCAGCACCACACCGGCGAGGCGGTCAGGCGGGGTGTCGGCAAGTGCCGTATTGAGGTCGGCGAACAGCTGCGTGCCGGTTCGTGTCGACTGGCCGGGCTTGGCCCCGATGACCCAGCGCACTTCGAGCTTCGGAATACGCCCGAGTTTCTCGTCGAGGTCGGCGCGGATCGCCTTCATCTGCTCGGGACGCTTCTCCAGCGTCTGACTGGCGCTTTCGTCGAGCACGACGATGGCGATGTTGCCCAGGCTCTCGCGCTCTTCTTCGCGCAGCGTCGGATTGAGGAGGGCGAGCAGCAGCGCAGCAAGGGCCAACGCCCGCAGCAAACCACCGCGCGCGCGCCGGAACAGCAGGAAGGCGACGAGCAGCGCCGCCACCGCCGCACCGATCCAGAGGAGCGGCGCCGGCAGCATCGGCGATATGTCGAGCGACCAGTTGTTGGTCATCGTGTCCTAGCCTGCCTTACCATTACGCTTCGTCTGCCGGGCACCAACTCGGTTCGTCGCACGCACTCATGGGCTGCTGGCCAAGCTACTGGCCGAGCCGTTCGAGCAGTGCCGGCACGTGCACTTGATCCGCCTTGTAGTTGCCGGTCAGCGCGTACATGACGATGTTGATTCCGGTGCGGAAGGCGTATTCTCGCTGCTGCTCGCCACCCGGCACGACCGGGAACAGCGGGCGGTTGTCGCGGTCGAGCGCCCAGGCGGACGCGAAATCGTTGGGTGTTACCAGGATCGAGGAGACGCCGTCGGCGCGACGGGCCTGCCGCGCACCAGCGCCGGGCGCGGCGCCACCCGTGGCGCCCCCTTGCGAGGCGGCAATGTCGCCGCCGCCACCCGCTTCGACCCACAATTGACCGCCGTCCCAGCGCCCGGGGAATGTGCGCAGCAGGTAGAACGAGCGCGTCATCACGTGGCCTTCGGGGACCGGTTCGAGGCGCGGGATGTCGAGCCGTCCGAGCAGGCGCTGCAGCGGTGTCTGGTCGCGAGCGCCGCTACCCTGCCCCAAGCCCACTGGCAGGCCGGAGCCGAAATCGCGCGTGTCGAATACGATCATGCCGCCCTGCTTCATGTAGGCGTCGATCTTGGCGAGCGTCGGTTCGGTGAGGGCTTCGGCATTGGCGAGTACCGGCCAGTAGAGCACCGGGTAAAAGGCGATCTCGTCGCTGTCGATGCGCACGCCTGCGGGCGGGCCGGGTTCCACGGCGGTCCGCGCAGCGAGCGCGGCGCCGAGCCCTTGCAGACCGGCGGCGGTCGCGGCATCGACGCTCGGATCGCCGGTCAGCACATAGCCGAGGGTGACCTTGCTGGTTGCTTTCAGCGCCTTCTGATCGATCTCCGAAAGACGCGACGCCGCGCGCGGCAACTGCTGGGCCTCAACCACGTCCGCGGCGAAGAGCGTTGCAAGTCCAACCAGCGCCAAGCCGGCGGCGACACCGCCAGCCGTGGCGCGTGTCCGCCGTGCGCGGGCGCCACCAGCGAGCATGGCGAGACCGCCCTGCAAGATGATCACGGCGATCACGTCGACCAGCAGCAGGGCTAGCGCCAGTGCCAGCAACTGTGGCTTCAGGGCAGTCGCCGCCTGCCCGGCGTAGGCGCGTGTCTCGGTACCAGCCGGCATCGACGGCAGCGGCTTAAGCACGCTGTCGGCGCGCGCAATGTTGAGTGCGCGCGTCGTGCCACCGGCGCCATAGTAACCGGGCGGATGGGCGAGCACGGGCACCGTCTCGGCGAGACGCACGACAGCGATCGCCTGCGCGGTCGGCGGCGGCGCTGTGAGAATACCCAAGCCATCGAGCACTTGCAGCGGAGCCAGCACGTTCTGATCCTTGATCGCGGCCTGATCCTGTGACCGATCGGCGTCGGCGTCGGCGCCGGCGGCCGCCTCGGTGGTGCGCGTCGTCTCCTTCACGCCACCGCTGCCTGCCGCCTTGCCGAGCGTCGCGATGCGCCGCAGCATTTCAACGAACACGCCGGACAGCGGCAGATTGGACCAGTCGGAGTTCGCCGTCACGTGGAACAGCACGATGCGCCCCTCTCCCATCCGGCGGGCGGTGACCAGCGGCGTGCCGTCGTCGAGCCGCGCCCACACCTGCGTCTCCGGGCCGAGGCGGGCCGGGTCGGCGAGCACCTGGCGTTGCACCTTGACGTCCGCTGGCACCGCGAGGCCGACGAACAGGCTGTTGTCAGGGAAGCGCGCCATCGACTGCGGCGTCGACCACGACAGCGCGCCACCGAGCGTGCGCCCGCCGAAGCGCAGCGGCACCGGCAACAGGTCGTCCCCACCCTTCTCGAGGCGAGGCCCTGCAAAGCGCACCAGTACGCCGCCGTCTTCGACCCACTTCATCACCTTTTCGCGCGTCTCGCCCGAGATCGTGCCAATGTCGGCGAGCACGGCGACGGTGGCGCGATCCTTGACCAGTTGCTCGAAGCCGGTCTGGAAGTTGGCGCCGGACGGCTCCGCCAGTTCGGCGAACGGTTCGAGCGCGCGACGGATGTAATAGAGCGGCCAGAGCAACGGCTGGGCTAGATCGAGGCTGGCACCCGACAGCAACCCGACGCGATGCCATTGCGAGCGCGCGTCGAGCAGATGGACCGCACCCGCCGAGCGCTCGCCGGCGATCTCGACGCGGGTCACCTGATTGCGCAATTCGAGCGGCAAGTCGAAGCTCGCCGAGCCGGATGTAGCGCCGGCTGCGAGCGTGAGGCGCGCTTCCGAAAGACGCTCCCCGCGCGTCGAGAGGCCGGTCACCGTGACCTCACGCGCGCCGCCGTCGGCACGGATGACACGCGCCGTCAGCTTGCCGCCGCGATCGAGCCCGGCGAATACCGCGAGCGGCTCCTGGCCGGTGGTGCTGGCGACCACCGAGAAGCCCGAGTCGCCAAGCCGTGACAGAGCACCGGCGAAGCCCGAGGCATCGCCGTGATCGATGCCGTCGGCGAGCCATACGACGCTGGTCGACGCCTTGCCGGCGAGCGCCGCCGTGATCGCCTCGAGCGTTGCTGCGCGATCCGGAGCGAACGGCTGCGGAACCAGGGCTACCGCGCGCACGCGGGCGGCAGCCGGCGCCAGCACTTGCAGCGCCACGGCGCGGCCGGCCGGCGCGGTTGCGGCGATGACGACCGG
>Ga0247831_1005870_pt1 | contig 14977 bp, 17 predicted proteins | sample LaCruzMarch2015__9_FD_192406 | JGI IMG/M metagenome (GOLD analysis project Ga0247831, IMG submission 192406) | Freshwater microbial communities from meromictic Lake La Cruz, Castile-La Mancha, Spain - LaCruzMarch2015_1m | ecosystem: Environmental > Aquatic > Freshwater > Lake | place: Spain... | reverse complement strand
TCACGATCAGCACGGTGCGGCCCTCGTCGACGATATTCACTACCGCTTCCATCACCTCGGCCTGGTGGCCGATATCCAGGGCGCTGGTGGGCTCGTCGAGCAGCACCAGGTCGGTGTTCTGCGCCAGGATCATGCCCAGCCAGGCGCGCTGAGCCTGGCCGCCGGACAGCGAGGAGGCGACTTGCTGCCAGATGTCCTGCAGCTGCATGGCATCGCGGGCGCGGGCGACCTGAAGGGCGTCTTCCGCGCTCCACTGGTTGAACCAGCCCTGGTGCGGATGGCGGCCGTATTGCACCAGCTGCTCGACGCGAATGCCTTCGGCCATCACAGGGCGCTGCGGGAGAAAGGCCAGCTCGCGGGCCAGGGCCTTCATCCCGTAGCGCTGCAGCGGCGTGCCATTGAGTTCGACCTGGCCGCCCTGCAATGGCAGTTGCCGCGCCAGCAACTTGAGCAGGGTGGATTTGCCGCTGCCGTTGGGCCCGACAATGCCGATCAGCTTGCCCTTGGGCAGCTCGAACGAGATGTCCTGCAGTACGCTCTTGGCCTGGTAGGCAAAGCTCAGGTTGTGCGCGCGCAGTGGCGCAGGTAAAGGCTGGGGTAACAGAGTCATCAATCGGAGCCTTTGCGGTCTTTAAGCAATAGGATCAGCAGCAGAACGCCGCCGAGCAGGCGAGTCATGATCCCGGTGGGGATTTCTTCGGGCTGCGCCAGCAGGCGTACCAGAGTGTCGCTGCCCACCAGCAGCACCGCGCCACATAACGCCGCCAGCCAGATCGGCGCGAGGTGGTCGCGGGCCAGCCAGGAGGCGATGATCGGCGCGGCCATGGCGATAAAGATCACCGGGCCGCCGATGGCGGTGCCCAGCGCCGCCACCAGAATCGCCACGCCAAGCACCGTCAGTTGCAGCGCCGCGACCCTGATGCCGAGGTTCTGTGCGGTCGCCTCACCGAAGCGCAGCAGTGCCAGTGGGCGGTTAAGCCAGGCCAGTAGCGGGATCAGTGCCAACAGGATCAGGCTGATGGGGGCGACCGTTTGGTAGCTGGCTCCGGCGAAGTGGCCCATGGTCCACAGGTAGATGCTGCCCAGATGAACCAGTGGGCGGGTGGCCATAAAAAAATCGCCGATGGCGCCGAGCAGCTCTGACAAGGCGATGCCAATCACGATAAACAGATAACCCTGTTCGCCAGGGCGGCGGCACAGCACGAACAGCGCCACCGCAGCCAGCGCCGCACCCAGTGGTGAGGCCCACCAGGGCCAGCTGCCAAGGGTGAGATAGAGGGCAAAACCGATCACCGCCAGCGATGCGCCTTCGTTGACTCCGACCATATCCGGGGTGGCCAGGCGATTGCGCACCAGGGTCTGGATCAGGCAGCCGGCCATGCCCATGGCGAGTCCTGCGACCACCACAGCGGCGACCCGTGGCATGCGGATCTTGAACACCATGATGTCATTGAGCTTGCTGCCTTGGCCGCTCAGCGTGGCCAGTACATCGAGCACGCCCATGCGCCCGGAACCGAGGCTGATGGCCACGATCACTAGCGTCAGTAGCACCGCCAGCACCAGCAGGCTGAGCAGCCAAGTGCGCCGATGCAGCAGCAGATTGATTCGGCCCAAACGCAGATGCCAGAGTCCGGAGGGTTGATGGCTGGGCATGTTTATTTCACCGCCAATAGAGAACGGAAGCCGCCGCGCAGAACGATGGCGATCAAAGCCGGCGCACCGAGCGCAGCCAGCAGGGTGCCGACCGGCAGTTCATAGGGTTGTACCAGCCAGCGCGCGAGGATGTCGGCGGCGAGCAGAAACAGCATGCCAAACAGGCTGGAAAACAGCAGTTGGCGCAGCAGCGCTACCGGTTCCAGCAGGCGGGCGCAGTAGGCAGCCAGAAAGCCGACAAAGCCGATTGGGCCGGCCAGGGCGATGGCGCAGGCGGTCAGCAGAGTGGCGGCGAGCAGCACGCCAACGCGCACCCAGGTAGTCGAGATGCCCAGGGCGCGGGCCTGGCTGTCGCCCATCTGCATCAACGTCAGTTGCCGGCAGAGCAGTGCGGCGAGCACCAGGCCGAGCAGCGCCAGCGGGCTGACTGTGGTAACTGCCGACAGCTCGGAGGCCGAGAGTGAGCCGAGGTTCCAGTAGCGAAACTGCTCCAGCGCCACTCGGGTGGAGAGCAACAGAAAGTTGGCGATACCGCCAAACACCGCAGCCAGGGCCATGCCGGCGAGGATCAGCTTGAGCGGGCTGGCCTGACCGAGCATGACGCCGATGCCGAGCACCAGCAGGTTGCCCAGCAGTGCGCCGGCACCGGCCCAGAGCAGGTAGCCCTGGGTCGATTCGACGCCAAAGTAGATCAGCCCGATCACCAGGCCGAGCACCGCGCCAGCGTTGACGCCGAGTAGGCCGGGTTCGGCCAGTGGGTTGCGCGTTGCGCTCTGCAGCAGGGTGGCAGCTAGCGCCAGGCTGGCGCCGACCAGCAGCGCGGCGAGGGTGCGCGGCAGGCGCAGGCTGTTGACCACCATGGCCAGTTTGTCATCGGCCAGGCTGTTGGGGTTGCCCAGTAGAAAACCAAGCACATCCGCCGCGCCGTATTGCCCGGCACCGGTGGCCAGGGACAGCGCCAGCAGGCTGAGCAGCAACAGGCTACCGGCGAGCAGGACGTGGCGTTGCTGGATAGGGAAGGTGCGGGTTAGCTGGCTCATGGTTCTACTGGACAGAATTCTGGTAACCCCGGCGACAGGTGCCGCCGGGGTAAGGGTGCTACAGGTCGTAGCTGAAGCCGACGAACACAGTGCGGTCCATCAGGAGATGGTCGATGGACTGCGCCACATCATCACGTTTGCTATCGGTCAGGTTGTTTACCCCGGCCTTGAGCGCGAGCTCCTTGGTGGCCTGGAACTTGGTGCCCAGACTGACGGTGTGGTAGGCATCCGATTCAACACTGGAGGCCTTGTTGGGGATGACCAGCATCTGGCTGCCGGTGTACTGGTAGTCCAGGTTCAGACCCAGTTTCGGCAGTGCCTGCCATTCGAGGCCGATGTTGCCTACGTGCTTCGGGCTGTAGTTCAGCTCGTTGCCCGTGTCACGGTTTTCGGCGTCTGAGTAGGTGTAATTGGCGCGTGCGGTCACTGCATCGGTAAAGGCGTAGCTGCCCTGCAACTCATAACCCTGAATACGCGCTTTGCTGACGTTGGTGTAAGTCATGACACGTGGCCGGTAGAGCGGCGGCCGCCAGCTGTCGCTGACGATCATGTCTTCAATCTCGTTGTTGAAGAACATAATGCCGGCTTGCAGGCGCTCTTCCTGATACAGGGTGCCCAGCTCATAGCTGACCGAGGTTTCCGGTTTCAGATCCGGGTTGCCGACGATCTGGCACATACCACGGCAAGCCAGCACGCTGTAGTTTTCGTCGGACTGGGTGATGTCCGGTGCCTTGAAGGCCTTGCCGACGCCACCCTTGAGCACCCAGTTGTCGGTCAGGTTGTAGATGCCGTAGAGGCGCGGGCTGAATGCGCCGCCGAATACTTCATGGTCATCCCAGCGTCCGGCGAGGGTGATGTCGAGAGCGCCCAGGGAAAACTCGTCCTGCAGGTAGACGGCTTTCTGGTCGACTTCGGTTTCCTTGCCGAGGTTCTGGTTGTGCTCCAGGGTGGTACGACGCAGCTCGCTACCAGCGGTCAGCAGATGGCTGCCCAAGGTGGTCGAAATCTGGCCGTCTATGGTGTGGTTATTCTGCTCCACTTCACCTACACGGCCGCGCAGTGTGGTCATGATCTGCGAGTCGTCGGTCAGGTCGACCTTTTCGTAGTAGTAGCGCACGCGGGAGTTGAAGCTGTCCCAGTTGCCGTTATGCGATAGGCCGAAAGTGGTGCGATCCATTTTCTGCTCGTTAGTGACCAGCGGGGCAGGGGCGCCGGCATTGTTCCAGCGTGCCTTGCGCTCATCCTTGCGGTGGCTGAAGTCCAGGTCGATGCTCTGCTGCTCGTCGAGCAACCAGCTCAGTGAGCCAAGCACGTTGGCGCCCTGACGCTTTTCTGTGGCGTCGGTGCCCTTGAGGCTGAGCTTGTCGGTTTGCCAGGCGGCCTGGTCGGTGGATTCGACAATCAGATTGCCCAGCAGCTTGTCATCAATCAGCGCGCCACTGAGGTAGCCGCTGCTGATGTGACGGTCACCGTTATCACCCTTGGTCGGGTGCTCGTAGCTGTAGGCCACGCCGGCTTCGGTGCTGTTGGTGGGCTGACGCAGGATCACGTTGACCACGCCGCCCAGGGCATCGGCGCCGTAGAGCGAAGACATCGGGCCACGGATCACTTCGATACGCTCAACCGCTGCCATGGGGATGGAGGACAGGTCGAAGTCGTTGGCGTAGTTGGAGGTCAGGGCGTCACGCGAGTTGATGCGGCGGCCGTTGACCAGCAGCAGGGTATAGTCCGAATCCATGCCGCGAATCTTGATCTCCTTGCGACCATAGGCCGAGGAGGTATTGATGTGTACGCCTGGCAGGCGTTTTACCGCATCGGCGAGGTCATAGACCGGCATCTTCTCCAGCTCAGCGCGGGTGATAACCGAGGCGCTGGCGGGAACGCTCAACTGGCTGTGGGCCGTTTGCGAGGCGGTGACGATGCTGTCTTCCAGGGTGACGCTGTTGTCGGCCAGCGCCGCGAAGGGCAGCAGACCGCCCAGTACGCCCAGCGAGATGGCGCGACGGCGATTGATGTTTCTGACAAAAGACATGACAGGTTCCATTTGAGTAGGTGTTGACGCGTTTACAGCTGATCACTGGTGATCGGCGGTTTCAGCCCGCCTGTGTTGTTATGCCTGCGGTGTGGCTGGCGGCGTCGCGTCGCCGGATACCGCGTTGGAGCAACCACATACCCACCCCCGTGAGTATTCCGACGACCACATAAAAGCCGCTTAACTGGTTGAAGCCATGAAGCTGGTTGTCTGCGCCGGTGCTCAGGTAGAGCGCCGAAGACAGGCTGCCGAGCCCGGCAGCGACGTTGCTGACGGTGCCTTGAAACGCCATAAAGGCGGCGCGCTGGTGCGGTGGCGGGATCGTTGCGGCAATGGTCATGCTGCTGTTGGTGCGGACCGCGCTGGCGGCCATAAACAGCACGAAGACCAGGTAGATCGACAGGCCAATCGGCGCGGCAAAACCCAGCAGCGTGGTCAGTGCCAGACCGAAGCTGCTGAGCAGAATCACCGTCAGCGCCTGGCCACGGTCGATCCAGATACCACCCAGGCGCATGGCCGCCAGGCTGGCCAGACCTCCGCAGAGAAACAGCAGGCCGATCTGCTCGCGGGGAAAATTCAGGTTGAACTGGAAGTAGTTGGAGAAATGCGGAACCAGCAGAAAGTGGCCGAATATCTGCAGCGCGGTGATCGCCAGTGCGCCCAGGCACAGCGGCGATTTCAGCAGCGGCAACACCGAGCCGCTGGGCCGCGAAGCGCTGACCTGGATGTGCAACAGCAGGTGACACAGCAAGGCCAGCGCCAGGCCCAGGCCGCCGAAGACGATAAAGGGCGCCTGCCAACTCCAGCGCAGCGCCAGCTCCAGAGCCAGGGGCACCACAACAATTGCCGCCAGAGAAAAGCCCATGCCGATATAGGCGAGTTTTCGCCCGCGCTCGGCCGGCGGGATGATGTCGAGCATGCTTGCCATCAGCAGCGCGCCCATGGGCCCGGCAACCAGGCCGGAGAGCACAAACAACAGAATCAGCTGCTCGGCGCTGCTGGTCAGGGCGCAGGCCATCAGCAGGGCGAAACGCAGGGTTAGAAGGATCACCAGCGCCTGTTTGCGTTGCAGGCGATCCAGCCAGGGCGCTGCCAGAGCCATGCTCAGGGCCGAGGCGAGCGTGGCGCCGCCACTGATATAGCCGACATGGCTGGCCTGCATGCCGAGGTCGCGTACAAGGTCCGGACCCAGGGGCATCACCATCATCAGGCTGCCGATGGAAAGCAGGTTGATCAGCATCGCCAGATGCACGGCTGCTTTCGAGTGTCCTACATCATCCATGTGCATAACCGCTCTAGATTGGGCGCGGGCTGCATCTTAAGTAATGAATCAGTATTTCGCAAACGCTAATCGTTAGCGTTACTATTGGCTTTTTTTGACGAGTGAAGGCATTGCACGCCAAGGATTTTCCCAAGAACAACGTTGCTGTTGAGGCGCCGAATTTGCCTGCAACCGCAGCTCTTGCGACCTCAACGGATACCTCTGTGGAGGGAGAAATGTTGTCCGAGCTGACCACGCTGTTCAGTGGCGATCTGGCGCGTTACCGCAATGTTTTTGTGGGGGCAGATGATCCGCGCGAGGCCATCTCTGGCGAGGAATTCCTTCAGCCGCAGACGCTGAGTGCGTTGATGGCGCGCTTCCGTCCGCAGTTCGCGACGGCCGACCAGCGTGGTTTGGCATCGATCTGGGCCAATCAGTACTTTATGCGCCTGTTTCCGCCAGTGATCAGTGCGGCGCTGCTGCTGAACCGGCGCATGCCGCTGCAGCTCGAACAGCTGGCGATCATCGTCGATGGCGAAGGCTTGCCGCTGGTGTTCAAGTTGTCTGGGCCGTGCGAGCCACTGCCACCGCTGCAGAATCCCTTTGATCGCTTCGCCCATCTGCTCGATGACAATCTGCAGCCCTTTATTCAAGCACTCTGCGCCCATACCGGAGTATCGGCGAAAGTGCTCTGGAGCAATGCCGGCAACTACTTCGAAGCCTGGCTCGGGCAACTGCAAAAACGCAGCGAGCAAGCAGAGTTATTGCTCGATGGCCAGCGCCTGCTAAGCACCGCGCAACGCCCGGATGGTTCGCGCAACCCGCTGTATGCGCCAATCCGCTATGTCGATATCGAGCACGCCGACGGCCAGGTACGGCCGTGGCGGCAGCGCCGGTTGTGCTGCATCCGCTACGTGCTGCCGGGTGTGGAGCTTTGCCCCAACTGCCCAAGGCTCAAACAGCCTCAATAGCTCGTGCCATGCATCGTGCAGCAGGTCATGGGCATATTCGGTTTGAATCAAGTCAGTTTTTGGGAGTGGCGATGAGCTGCGGTGAGAGCCGCTATAAAGGCTTATGTGTGTCCGCGTCCGTGGCATAAAGCCGATTTCTGATCTGTGCCCAGGCTGCCTGAAATAACGTGTGACAAGGCGCGGGAAAATCAGCATTCAACGGATGCCAGAAGAACTCAAAGACATGTCCGCCATCATCATGTGTGTCGAAGCGCCACTGATGAGGTAGCGACTCGGCGACCTCACAAAGCTGAAACGACCAGATCTGTTGCTCGTACCCGGCATTCCAATTGCCTAGATCCTTTACTGGCTGTGCATGCCGAATGCCCGACTCTTCAGCAAGCTCGCGCACGGCTGCATGGGAAGGCCGCTCACCGATTTCAATGGTGCCCTTCACCAGTTGGTAACCCGCTAGCGGATGTTTGAACACCAGCAGGTGCGCCATGCCGTCAATCATCCGCATAACCACAGGGCATGCTTTTGTCGCAAGCAGGTCGGGCGCAGGGGCATCCTTCAAATCAGTCTCCGTAGGGCCTCAGTAATGGGCGCTTTCTGTACCAGGAATTCCAGAGTGCTACGAAAAATTTCGCTATGCCAACATCGCATGAATTGCCATATGGCCAGCCCCGGACTACCTTCGGACCGTCACAACAGCGATGCTCGCTTGAGCAGGTCATAGAGTCCTTCCGGCACCAACGGCGATGCCTGGGTAAAGCTGGAGCTGGAGTGCCACGCTGCCCTGAACGGCGCGCCATCGCTTTCGTGGCCGTCTAACCAGGGTTGTTCATAGACCTCTGCGTCGTCAAACCTGGCATCGTAGACTTGGACAATCTCGTGCCCTGGCTTGCCTGCGTAGGTGAAGATGCTTTCCAGCGTGCCAATCAGGCGAATGTCGCTGATCGAGCGGCCCAGTTCTTCCTGCACTTCGCGGACGATCGCGTCGTGGCTTCTTTCACCAATTCAATGCCGCCGCCAATGGGGCGAAAGAGCATCCGGTTCTCATCGGTATCGTGGAATTGGTTGACCAGTATTTTCCCCTGATGATGAAAAATGCACAGCGCGAGCGGGTGAATGAAGTGTTCTGCCACGAGTAATAATCCCTTTATTTGGGTCGTCAGTTGATCGAACTGGGCCGGGTTGCAGGTGTTGCGGGCAGCCGATCAAGGAAGGCGGCAATCTCTCGACGGCCTCGTAGATGCACTGTTGGCACCGTCGGGCCTATGGCCACGCGCACGGCCTCGATACCTTGGCGGTAGCCATGGTCGAACTGCCAGACGAATTTAAGAAATTCCAGAAATGCCTGGTCGAGTTTTTCTCTACAGCCAGCCGGAAGGTCGGGGCGCGGTCGGTTCAAGACGCTACGCACGATGACGCGCCTCAGGCAGGTCAGCCGCGGTGTATCCAGCCAGATGATCAGGTCGGCGCTGGGCAGGCGCAGGTCGAAGGTGCGGCGGGCGTAGTTGCCTTCGCAGATCCAGGCCTCCGTTGTGAGCGCATCGCGGACCCTTTCACGGAACTGCGTAGCGTCGGGCTCGACCCAGCCGGGCTCCCAGAACAGGGTATCGAGATGCACGACGGGTACGCCGAGGCGCTTGCCCAAGGCCCGCGCCAGAGTGGACTTGCCGCTGCCGGCATTGCCCAAAATCACAATCCGTTGCACGAGGGACTTCCATCCGTGGAAAAGGGGCGGCGATTCTGCTGATTTTTACCAGCCTGTCAACCGCGCGGTCTTCGGCTCATGCAGTCGACCGGGGGTTAGCCCTTTTTGCCAATTCACGACCCTCTTAGCCAGCCCCTCAAGTATCGCGAAACAGATCATGGGCGTTAAGCAGGTCGTAGGCGATCTGCGGGCGTTTCTCCAGACCGCGGCGGATGGCGGTGGGAATGGCCTGGCGGGTTTTGCGACAAAGGCCGGGGAGTTCATCGATCTCGATCTGGATACCGCGCATGCTGCGTACTTCGTTAAAACCGGGCGCGACGGCAACGCGTACGCCGAGTTGTTCGTAGATGCGCCGCTGCAGTTTTTCCAGATCGGCCAGGCTCTCGAGGTTTTCCAGGCGCTCCAGCAGGCGCTTTTCCTCGGCGCGGGTGAGCAGCAGGATGCGCATATCGCTGCTGGCATTCTCCAGCAGCTGCTCACGCCCGCAGTCGCAGGCACCGGGTGGGCAGGGTTGGCGCAAGGGTGGTGTGCTGGTCATGGGTTCCGATCATAGCCAGCTGCGAGCGATTTTGCCCATGCCTGGGCATGGACAAATGGCTTATTGGGTGGATAATCCGACCCATCAACCGTGCTGAAGACACACTCGTACCATGCGTAAAACCCTGCGTACCGCTCTGATCTGGATGCTAATGCTCGCCCTGCCGGCGCAGAGCATGGCGGCCATCAGCATGCAGTTATGCGCGGTAACCCAGCAGAGCGGGGCGATGGTCCAGGTTGATCCGCAAATGGCGGCGCATCATCCCGGCGCGATGGTCATGCCTGAGTCCGCAACAGACTCGGCCCATGGTGAGCATCACGCCAGCGACACTTCCAGCAAGTCTGTGTCTACCGCCGATAACAGCCTGTGCAGCCTCTGCGCTTTTTGTGTCGGTGCGGTGGCCCTGAGCACGGTGGTTGCCAGCCATTCCCCACTGCAAGCGGTCGAGCCATCCCTGGCGCGACTGGATCAATTTGTCGGCTTTATCGCCGAAACCCCCGAAAGACCGCCCCGCCTGTTTCTCGCCTAAGCCAAACCGTGCGTTGACGCACCTGACGCAGTTGCTGCCCAGGCCCGTGTAACGCGTATTTAGCTTTAGTCGGTGTTTGCCTGCGCAGTGCAGGCAACGCCGCTGCACGCGAGACTATTCGATGATGCGTTTTCCCTTTGCCCGCCGGCAGGCGTTTATCTGCCTGGCATGGCTGCTGCCGGCCGGCAGCTGGGCCGAATCGCCCGACCCGCTGGACGCCCAGGCCGCTACGCCGGCTTTGCACTATCAGTCGCCACTTAAGACCTATCAGAGTTTTGCTGAACAGCCGCTACACGACTGGCGTGAGGCTAATGACTTGGTCGGCCGGATCGGCGGCTGGCGCACTTATGCTCAGGAGCCGTATGCCCAGGAGCCCGATACCCGAGCTATCCCGACGCAGCCGCTAGCCCAGCCGTCTACCAAACCCATGGAGGCGCACCATGGTCATCACTGAATTGAGTGGTATGACGAGCCGCATCGGGCTTTGCGCAGTGCTTGTTCTACTGAGCGGCTGCGCCAGCTTCAGCCCGGATGGTGGTTTTACTCAGGTCGAGCAGGCCAGCCAGGCGCAGTTGGACAAACAGGTGACCTGGGTGAAAACCCCAGAACAGCGCAGCCAGGTGGCTGAGCGGGTCGCCGAGTTGCTGGCCGAGCCGCTGACGGTGGATGCCTCGGTGCAGGTTGCCTTGCTGAATAATCGCGACTTGCAGGCAAGCTTCGATGCGCTGGGCATCAGCGAAGCCGAGCGCGTGCAGGCCGGGCGTATCCCCAATCCGGGCTTTTCCTTCGGGCGTTTGGAGAAAGGCAGCGAGGTGGAGTACGAGCGCGGCCTGCATATAAATCTGGCGCGGCTGATCGCCATGCCGCTGACTTCGGGCATGGAGGCCAAGCGCTTCGAGCAGGTGCAGCGGCAAACCAGCCTGGCGCTGTTCGAACTGGCCAGTCAGACGCGCAAGGCCTGGTATCGCGCGGTGGCGGCGCAGGAAAGCCTGGCTTATATGCAGCAGGTGATGCAGGCGGCCGAGGTTTCGGCTGAGCTGGCCAGACGGCTGGCCGCAGTGGGCAACTACAGCACGCTGCAACGGGCCCAGGAGCAGAGCTTCTATGCCGATGCCGGGCTCAATCTAATCCGTGCCGAACAGGCCCGGGTGCAGAGTCGCGAGCAGCTGACCCGCCTGCTTGGCTTGTGGGGCGAGCAGATTGATTTCCGCTTGCCCGAGCGCCTGCCCGAGTTGCCGGCTAAGCCTGAGCAGTTGCCGGATGTTGAGCGCCTGGCCATGACTCAGCGTCTGGATATCCAGGCTGTGCGCCTGGACGCCGAACGACTGGCCAGCAACCTGGGGCTGAGCAAGACCACACGGTTTATCAACGTGCTGGAGCTGGGCGTGGTGAATAACCGCTCCAATGAGGAACCGACTCAGCGTGGCTACGAGATCAGCGTCGAGTTGCCGCTGTTTGACTGGAGTGGCGCCAAGGTGGCCAAGGCTGAGGCGCAGTACCGGCAGATGCTCAATCGCGCCGCTGCCACGGCGGTCAATGCGCGCTCGCAAGTGCGCGAGGCCTACCTCGGTTACCAGGCCAGCCATGACCTTGCCCGGCATTACCGCGACGAGGTGTTGCCGCTGCGCGCACGCATCGCCGAGGAAAATGTCCTGCATTACAACGGCATGTTTATCAGCACCTTCGAGCTGTTGGCCGATGCGCGCAAACAGATCCTTGCGGTCGATGGCTATCTGCAGGCGCAGCGCGATTTCTGGATCGCCAAGGCCGATCTGGATATGGCCCTGATGGGCGCGCCCAGTCTGTCAGCAAGCACTCCGGCTATGGCCGCCACCGACGAGCCCGCCGGGCACTGATCAAGGACTATTTCCCATGGTTTCACGACGTGATTTCTTTCTCGGTGCCAGCGCGATTACTGCCGCTGTCGCCGCCTCGGCGGTCAGCCGGGTATCCCTGGCCGGTATACCGGAGGCGGTGTCCCAGGGCAGCGCCGCTACCCAGCCGCCGCTGCAACCGCAGAGCGGCCGGCCCTATAACCCGGTAGTCACCCTCAATGGCTGGACCCTGCCGTGGCGCATGAACAACGGCGTCAAGGAGTTCCATCTGGTGGCCGAGCCGGTGGTGCGCGAACTGGCACCCGGCTACAAGGCCCATTTGTGGGGCTATAACGGCCAGTCGCCGGGGCCGACCATAGAGGTGGTGGAGGGCGATCGGGTGCGCATCTTCGTTACTAACAAGCTGCCTGAACAGACCAGCATCCACTGGCACGGTCAGCGCCTGCCCAATGGCATGGATGGCGTCTCCGGGCTGACCCAGCCATCGATTCCAGTGGGCAAGACCTTCGTGTATGAGTTCGTCGCGCGCCGCCCCGGCACCTTTATGTATCACCCCCATGCCGATGAAATGACCCAGATGGCCATGGGCATGATGGGCTTTTGGGTTACTCATCCGAAGGAACACCACCCGCTAATCAGCGAAGTGGATCGGGATTTCTGCTTTCTGCTTAACGCTTATGACATCGAGCCTGGGGCGGCCACGCCGAAGATCATGACCATGCTCGACTTCAACCTGTGGACCTTCAACAGCCGTATCTTCCCCGGCATTGACCCGCTGGTGGTGCGGCATAACGACAAGGTGCGCCTGCGCGTCGGCAACCTGACCATGACCAATCACCCGATCCATCTGCATGGCCATGAGTTCGAAGTGACCGGCAGCGATGGCGGGCCACGGCCCTTGGCGGCGCGCTGGCCGGAGGTGACCAGCGATGTGGCGGTGGGGCAGATGCGTCAGTTGGAGTTTCTCGCCGATGAGGAGGGCGACTGGGCCCTGCATTGCCACAAGAGCCACCACACCATGAACGCCATGGGCCATGACGTGCCGACGCTGATTGGTGTCGATCATCGCGAGATGACGCGCAAGGTCGCCAATTTGATCCCCGATTACATGGTGATGGGCGAGCGTGGCATGGCTGATATGGCGAAAATGCAGATGCCGCTGCCGGACAACACCGCACCGATGATGACCGGCGACGGCCCCTTCGGCTCGGTGGAAATGGGCGGCATGTTTACCGTGCTCAAGGTGCGTAAGGATCAAGCGCCTGGCGATTACCGCGACCCGGGCTGGTTCAAACACCCGGCCGGCACAGTGGCCTATGAATGGAAAGGGGAGCTGATCCAACCGGCGCGTTCAAGCGAGGCCGGCGGGCAGTCGATGCCGCTCAAACAGCCGCCTGGCGAGCCAGTCGAGGTGCAAGTGCGTAAACCTAGCAGCCATGCAGGCCATTGAGGAGGCAGTCCATGCAACAGACAGCTTATTTGCCGTTGGCACTCGCCCTGGCGGGAATGCTGCTTAGCGGCCCCGTGCTGGCCCATAGCGAACAACACGCTGCTCAGCACAGCGCTGCCATAGTCAAAGAGCAGAAACCCTGGGGTATTGCCGGTGAGCCTGGGCAGGTCAGCCGTACCATCGAAATAGGCATGAGCGACCAGATGCGCTTTAGCCCCGACCAACTTGAGGTCATGCAGGGCGAGACCATCCGCTTTGTGCACCGTAACCAGGGCAAGTTGCTGCATGAGTTCGTGCTGGGCACCCAGGCGGATCTGGATGCGCACGCGGCGCTGATGGCCAAGTTCCCCGGCATGCAGCACGACGAGCCGTATATGGCCCACGTAGCTCCGGGGCAGAGTGGCGAGATCATCTGGACCTTCAATCGTGCTGGCGAATTCGACTTCGCCTGCCTGATCGCCGGCCACTATCAGGCCGGCATGGTTGGCCGCATTCGTGTGCTGACCAACTAACCCCTTACCCAAGCAGAGGATCGACCATGAAAAATTTACTGAGTGTTATCGCCTTGGCCTGCGCGCTGGCCAGCCCCGTATTTGCCAGCCAGCACAGCGCCGCTCCGGTCACCAACAGCGCTGCGGCGGCAAGCCAGGGCGAGATACGCAAGATCGATGCAGCCAACCAGAAAATCACCCTGCGCCACGGGCCGTTGGCCAATATCGGCATGCCGCCGATGACCATGGTGTTTCAGGTGCAGGACGCCGCCCAGCTGGAGGGGCTTAAGGTGGGCGACAAAGTGAGTTTTGTTGCGCAGCAACAGGGCAGTCAGTTTGTCGCGAGCGAGTTGCAGGCTGTGCAGCCTTGAGGTGTTGGGGCCGCTAGGCGGCCCCGATGGCCTGATCAGGCAGCAGCGAAGCGCTCGTCGAGATAAGCGATGATTGCCTTGGACTCATACAGCCAGGTGCTCTGGCCGTTTTCTTCGATGCGCAGGCACGGCACCTTGATCTTGCCGCCTTGCTGTTCCAGTTCGCTGCGCGCCTGGACGTCGTTCTTCGCGTCGCGCAGGGCCACTGGCACATTCAGTTTGTGCAGGGTGCGGCGGGTTTTTACGCAGAACGGACAGGCGTGGAACTGGTACAGCGCGAGGTTGCTGGCGCTTTGCTCGACCGCAGCCTGAGCTTCTGGGGTGCGTTTGCGTTTGGCCGGACGGCTGATCCAGTCGAGGAAAATGATCAACTGGCCGAGGCCGATGCGCAGTGCCTTGATAATCATGCGGGGACAAACCTTGGGTAGCTAAATACGGGTGCGCAGCTTACCCGAGTTTGCTGCGATTGGCCCGACGCTGGCCGTGGTCCCGGTCGAACGGCATAATCCGCGCTCGATGCCTGACCCTGCCGAGCCTGCGATGAAACCCGAAGACCTGCTGTTGCTGGTAACCCGCGAAATGCCCTTCGGCAAATACAAAGGCCGTTTGCTCGCCGATCTGCCGGGTAATTACCTCAACTGGTTTGCCCGCGAAGGTTTTCCCCAGGGGGAAATCGGCCGGCTGCTGGCGCTGATGCAGGAGATTGATCACAACGGTCTGTCGGGCCTGCTCGACCCGTTACGCAGCAAACCGCGGGTGCCGTTCAAGGTGCAGTAGGCTTTTTACGGTGCAATAAAAAACCGGCTTATGGCCGGTTTTTTATTGCACGCCATCCATGGCTGCAGGGTGTGTCGCCGTAGCGAGGGTAAACAGTGCTTCGGGCAATCTGCATTGCCCAGCAGGCGCTTTACTGCGCCTGGCTGACCTCTGGGGTGAGGGCCAGCGGTGGCACTTCAACGAACTCCAGTTGCAGGCGTTCGCTACTCCAGGCGCGGATCTCGTTTGTCAGCGCCAGGTCGTCGTTCAGCTTTTGGCCGTAGGACGGGATGATTTCTTTCAGCTTGGTTTGCCATTCGGGGCTCTGCAGCTTGTCCTTAAAGGTCTTCT
>Ga0247831_1005868_pt1 | contig 14982 bp, 16 predicted proteins | sample LaCruzMarch2015__9_FD_192406 | JGI IMG/M metagenome (GOLD analysis project Ga0247831, IMG submission 192406) | Freshwater microbial communities from meromictic Lake La Cruz, Castile-La Mancha, Spain - LaCruzMarch2015_1m | ecosystem: Environmental > Aquatic > Freshwater > Lake | place: Spain... | reverse complement strand
AGCAAAAGCTGATTCAACTGATGCTGCATCTGCAATATCGCACTTAATAAAGGTAGCAAAGGGTGCCATCTCACCTTGATTTATATCAAAGCCAAATACAGTTGCCCCGCGCTCCTTTAATCCTTTAGCAACCGCTAAGCCAATGCCAGAGCCACCACCAGTGATAATTGCGGTAAGGCCTGCAAACTCTTTATCCATGTTCACCAATTCCGATCTACTATCTCAATATCCGAAGCGTATTCACTAAATCAACACGCTCCTATACTATTAGCAGAATGTTCATATTGCACTCTACTACTAGATTTTCCTTATGAGCCATATAGCAGTTATTGAAACCGCATCTGAGCCATATCGGTTAGTCAAAGAGATTAATGGCAAGTACTTTGAAATTGAAGGCGTTAAAGACTTATCCGAAGCTCTCGTACTGCGTTCACCTATCTTTCGAAAAGCTTATGAGGCTTCTGGAAATAAAGAGATAAAGGGTGAGTTAACTGCGCCAGTTGCAGTAGATACAGAAGTTTGGGGAGCGGGTGTTACCTATCAACGCTCGCGGGATGCTAGAAAAGAAGAGAGTGATATCCCAGATGTCTACCAATTAGTTTATGAAGCAGATCGACCAGAGTTATTTTTTAAAGCCACCGCACGTAGGACAGTTGGCCATTTAGCAGAGGTGGGAATTAGAGCTGATGCATTGACCTCAGTGCCCGAGCCTGAGGTTGCAATTGTGATGAATAAGTTTGGTGAACTAATTGGAATGAGCATTTGTAATGATATGACCTCAAGAAATATTGAAGGGGAAAATCCCTTATATCTATCACAAGCGAAGATTTACTATGGATCTAATGCATTAGGTCCAATGATTCGCCCAATTTGGGAGATCGTTGACCATGACAAATTAGATATCTACGCAAAGATTGAAAGAGCTGGTTCAGTTGTTTGGCAGGCAGAGACCTCACTTAAATCATTGAATCGTTCCTTTGATGACCTAATTGAGTATCTATTTCGCTGCCAGCATTTTCCAGTTGGGGTAATTCTCTCTACTGGTACTGGAATTGTGCCCCCCCTTGAAATTTCACTTATAGCAGGGGATTTAGTAACCATAACCGTTGATCAAATTGGGACATTAGTAAATAAAGTGGCAGTAACGCCAGAGGATATTAATGAGCGGATTAAATAATGAGTGAACATGTAGTTTGGACTCAATGGGATGACTTAAATGTTCCAAGTAAATTCAAGCGCTTATCACCGGCAACTACCCCTACTGAGGCTGGAGATTTTTCTGAGGTAACTTTTTATGTGCCAACATATCTTGGTGGACGCCCCGCACTTGAGTTAACTAAAAAAATGCCCAACTTAAAAGTTTTGCAGGTTCCAAACGCAGGCTATGACGATGCTCTTGAATTTTTACGTCCAGGAATTGCTTTGTGTAATGGCCGAGGAATTCATGATGATTCAACCGCTGAGTTAGCAGTTGGATTAACAATTGCCTCCCTACGTGGCTTTGCTACCTTTGTAAGAGATCAAGATAAGGGTGAGTGGGTAAATAAGAATTACGAATCAATAAATGATCGAAAGATCGGAATTGTCGGTTTTGGCTCAATTGGCTCCACAATCGCCAGAATGCTCTCCGGTTTTTCAGTTGAGATAGTGGCTTTTACTCAATCCGGCCGAGATAACACAAATGCAATTACTGATTTAGATAAACACCTACCAACTCTTGATGTAGTAATTTTAATTTTGCCGCTGACTAAAGAGAGTAAACACCTTTTCGATGCTCGTCGTCTTGCACTTATGAAGGATGGCGCGCTATTGGTAAATGTTGCCCGCGGTCCAATTGTGGATACTCAAGCTCTAATTAAAGAGCTTAACTCTGGCCGAATTACCGCGGGACTTGATGTCACTGATCCTGAGCCGCTGCCAAAAGATCACCCTTTATGGAAAGCAAAAGGAGTTTTGATCTCACCACATGTGGGAGGTAATTCATCAGCATTTGAAAAGCGTGCTCGAAAATTAATCGAATCTCAATTAAATTTATTAGTGCAAGGTAAGCCGCTTAATAATGTTATCGTGGCTGGTAATTAGGCCAATACTTTTTAATTTTGTCCCTTAAGAAATCTGCGCTCTGGTGCATCTGTTCCATGCCATCTACGCCATCTTCAATTGATATCCAACTATCAAAGCCAACATCTTTTAATGTCTTAAATATTGCGTCGTAATCATTAAGTCCTTTTCCTATTACGCCATGTTTGAAAAACGAAACGTATCCAGCACTCCCGCCCTCTGCCCTGCGTAGATCTTCAATAGTGCCGTTGGCAAGATAGCGATCAGAGGCGTGCATGGTTAAGACTTTATGTTTCACCTTCTCTAGTAGTTCCAACGGCTCTTCCCCCGCCGCAATTGCATTCGATGGATCAAAATTAACTCCAAAGTAGGGTGAATCAATTCGGCTGACTAGATCCACAAATACATCCATCATCTGAGCAAACTCAGGCTCAGTCCAAAAATCATCTTTATAGTGATTTTCGATAATTAAAATTACTCCTGCATCTTTTGCAACCGGAATACATTGATTGATGGAATCAACCACATAATTCATACCCTCCTCCCGCGTAATATCTTTTCGCCTTTGACCAGATAACACTCGACAGTATTTAGCACCAAGGGCCGCACTCATTTTTATTGCTTGAATCTCCTTCTCAATCTCTTTTTGGCGAAGTGATGGATCTGGAATGGTGAAATCAGGGGAGGCACACATCATGGGAATTACCATGCCAGTTTCCTCAACTGCAGATTTAATCTTTGGCCAATTACTTGGGTCTTTTAGATCAGCAAAGTTGTTATAAAATTCAAGGCCATCAACATTTAATTCATCAGCTAATTTAATCCACTCATAAATACTCATCTGTCCTGAAACTAATTGCTTAATAAATCCTTTGGGAAAGGCGGCTAACTTAGGCATTACTTTTCAGGATTTCTACCAATTATTGAGAACTGTTCCAACTCAACCACCGCTCCAGTAAACGGCCTTGATTCATCTCCTAGCCAGTAAATACTGGCAACAGCTAACTGTTCTGGCGTGCTCATAACACCAAATGGAATATTTTCTTTACCTAGTTTTTCTGGCCAGCCCTCTGGCATACCTTTTTTAACCTGATCTACATACTCACGTTCAGTAAGTATCCAACCCGGATTAATTAAATTAAATCTCACCTTATCCACCCCATGGGCGTTTGCTAAGTTTCTAGTCATAGTTTGTAATCCAGCCTTGCCGATGCTGTAAGCAAGCAGAGATGATTCCCCACTGTAGGCGTTAATTGAGCCGATGTTTAAAACAGATCCTTGGCTTTTTTTCAGATATGGAAAAGCTGCTTGAATTAAAAATAGAGCTGATTGCAAATTAACCGTGATGGTTTTAGCAAATGCCTCTGGGGTTAATTGTGAAAGATTATTTCGCTCAATGATTGCTGCGTTATTAACCAAGCCGTCAACTTGGCCAAAGGCTGAGATTGCATCATCAACAATTTTTTTTGGAGTATTTTTATCTGCTAGATCTGCAATGCAAAGTGATGCACTTTTTCCCAATTGATCAACTACTTCCTGACCGCCACTCTTATCAATCCCATGAATTAATACCTTTGCCCCTTCAGCAACTGCTTTGATTGCAATAGCTTTTCCAATTCCAGAGGTGGCACCGGTAATGATTATTACCTTATCTTTTAAGCGCATAATCACTCTGGCCTAATCACTGATTTTAAAATCTCACCAGATTGCATCTTTTCAAATGCAGTTTTCCACTCTTTTATTGGAAAAACTCCACCTAACACTGGCTTTAGATCTAACGAACCACTCTCCAGCAATCGAAGCACCCGCTCCCACATTGGCCAGTTATGTGAAAAACTTCCACGCAATGTCACATTTTTTGCAACCAAAGGATCCATTGAGAAATCAAGTGGCTGTGGCCCCCAGCCAACCTTTGAAATCCATCCATTTGGGCGGATTACTTCAAGAGCATTTTTTAAAGAAGCACTTACACCGGCGGCATCAACCACACCATCTGCACCCAAACCATCTGCCGCCATTGCCCATTCTTTGGCGTCACCAATAATTACCTCACATCCATAAGTTTTTGCAATATTTAATCGATTCCGATCCTTTTCTAAACCAACCAACGCCACCTCAGCGCCGGCAAGCCGCGCCATTGCAACACAGAGAACTCCAATTGGTCCCGGGCCATAAACCACAATTCGATCCCCTGGTCTAACAAAACCGGGCGCAATAGTTGCGCTGTACGCCACCGCACATGGCTCAGTCATAGCAGCGTATTCAAATGAGATATTTTCTGGAATCTTATGAAGTAATCGGGATGCAACCTTGGCATATCTAGTCATACCGCCGTTTACGCCATAACCAAAGCCTTTTCGTGTGGGATCTAAGTTGTACTTTCCCTCTCTACTAAGCGGTGATTCAGTATCAATTACCGCAGCAGTCTCAGTTACTACGCGATCACCAACCCTCCACTTACCTACTGATTTAACATTTTTCCCTAACTCTTTTATAACTCCACAAAACTCATGTCCTAAGACAACTGGGTAATTTACTGCCCAAGAATTAGTGCCATGCCACTGATGTAAATCGGAGCCACAAACACTTACCGCCTCTACCTGCATAATCACATCATCATCACCAAAGCTTGGGTAATCAATCTCTTGCAGCTCAACACTGCCTGGCTTGGAGGAGAAATTAACAACTCCGATTGATTTCATTTTCACCTCACTCTTGGTGTAATTGGGATATCACCATATGCATGAACCTTTTCACAAATTTTTCTAAGAACCTCTTCCACATTTCCAGCACCCCTTGAAAAAGAGTCAGCATCAATGGCAAGTGGTGCGCCAATTACTACCAATGGGGCGCCATATGAAGGGCAGGCAATTGCTTGTTCAAGTGATAAGCCACCAACTGCTTGCACTGGAATACCAACCGCATCGACTACTGCTTTTAATTGATCAAGTGGATTTGGTGCAACCTTGCCACTTGCAGCAATGCCGCGTCGCTCGTCATATCCAATGTGGTGAATGATCATCTGGCAACCTAAATCTTCAAGTTGTCTTGCACCTGCAACCATATCGTCACAACCTAAGTTATCGCCCATCACAGTAATGCCGTAATCCGCGCCCGCTTTAACAACAACTTTAATTGTTTCAGGATGCGCCCTTGCCATAACCACAACATGAGTAGCGCCAGCCTTTGCCATCATTTCCGCCTCCAGATAGCCACCATCCATAGTTTTTAAATCCGCTACCACCGGGATATTTGGAAACTCTTTTCGAAGTGCACGCACACCATGTAATCCTTCCGCCAATATAAAAGGCGTGCCTGCTTCTAACCAATCAACACCAGCGCGCATCGCAGTGTGCGCCATCTCCATCGCCTCTTTGATATCGATTAAATCAAGTGAGACCTGCACAATTGGTTTCACCTACAACACTCCATACTTAGCAAAGGCTTCACTAGGTGGCATTCCTTCTTTGACAGCTTTTCTAAATAAACTCTCCCCAGAGTTTTTCTCCTCCACTCTGGCAATCACCTCATCAATTGCACCCTTTGGCACAATTACCACGCCATCAATATCACCAACAATTAAATCACCAGGATTAATTCTTACGCCATCAATAACCGCTGGCACATTATGTTCAACCACCTCATACCTAGAGTTAATATCAAGGGGGGAAGTTTGCACACCAAAAACTTTAAAACCTAAGGCCTGCATTCTGGTGGTGTCCCTTACCGGTCCATCAGTTAACGCACCTGCCACACCTTTATGTTTGCAAGCAGTTGAAAGTAGTTCACCCCAAAATGCTGCTGGATGATTACCACCATTGTTTCGATTTGATGGTGTTACATAAACTTGATCTTTGCCAACTGCGTCCAATGCTTTAAGTAATCCAACGTATGGCACATCAGGGGCTGTGAAAACCGCTTCAACTCTTACGGGAAATGCGTATCCCATCATCACGCCATCACCTGAAATCATTTGGATATCTGGTTTTAAAACTTGATTGCGCAAATCCATATGATCTAAACAATCAGAGGCTAAGGCTGCGGTAAATATGGTGGACAGTTTTGCTAAATCGTAATCCTTATTGGCCATGGCCTAAAGATTAGGGGCTTTTTCTTCTTACTTATAGACCCTTAAGTATTACTTGAGGCATTGGGCGTGAGACTTTATAACTTTTAGATAAATTTTAGATAAACAAGTAATTATTAACTAAATATTAGCCCGCCTTGATTGACTACCTAACTGGTCAGTACAAAGATTCACTCAGGTTCGACGATCCTCGTTGTACCACTTCCTATAGAGAAGAAATGGAGAAATGAATGCGTAGAAGTTCATTTCGTCTTGTTGCAGCTGCAGCAGCTATTGCCCTTGCGGTAACTGGTTGTTCTTCATCATCTGATGAAGCAGCGAACGAAGACACAGAGTTTGAAATCTTTACCTGGTGGGCATCTGGTGGCGAAGCTGCTGGCCTACAAGGAATGATCGATGTTTACGCAGCACAAAACCCAAACACAGAGTTTATTAACGCTGCTGTTGCCGGTGGTGCTGGTGTAAACGCAAAGGCTGTACTACAGAGCCGTTTAGATGCTAACGAGCCACCTGATTCATTCCAAGCACACGCTGGTATGGAACTTGATGGTTATGTAAAGGGCGGACAACTAGAAGATTTAACTTCTTTGTACGCATCTGAAGGTTGGGACAAGATATTCCCAGCTGACTTAATTAAGACTCTTACTGTAGATGGAAAAATTTACTCAGTACCTGTAAACATTCACAGAGCAAATGTACTTTGGTGGAATCCAGCAACTGCAACAAAGGCTGGCGTAACCAAGGCTCCTGCAACTCTTGATGAATTCTTTGCAGATCTTGAGAAGTTTAAGAAGGCTGGCGTAACTGGTCTTGCACTAGCAGGAAAGGGAGACTGGGCGATTGCTCACCTTCTTGACTGGATGCTTCTAGCATCAATGGGTGCAGATAAGTTCGAAGGTCTATACAACGGTTCAACTTCATGGACAGGTCCAGAAGTTGCTACCGGTCTTAAGAACTTCCAGAAGGCACTTTCTTATGGAAATAAGGGTGCAGGAAATCTTGATTGGCCAGATGCAGGTAAGTTAGTAACTTCTGGTAAAGCAGGATTCTTCATCATGGGTGACTGGGCTTCTGCTCAGTGGCAATCAGATGGTCTAAAGCTTGGAACTGACTACACATTCGCAGCAGCTCCAGGAACTGTTGGTACATACCAATGGCTATCAGATTCATTCACACTTCCAGTTGGTGCTCCACACCGCAACGCTGCAATTGCATGGTTGAAGGTTTGTGGATCACAAGCAGGACAGGATGCATTTAATCCAAAGAAGGGATCAATTTCAGCTCGTACAGATGCTGATCTTTCCCTATACGATGATTATCTAAAATCAGCTTCTTCTGACTGGTCAAAGGATCGCTTAGTCGGTTCAACAGTTCACGGAGTAAATGGAAATAACGCACTGATGGCTAAGTACAACGCAGCCGTTGGTAAGTATTTCTCAGGCGGATTCAAAGATAACGCCGGACTTGCTAAGGATCTTGCTGCAGCTTACGAAGCAGGCAAGGCTTAATAGCAACAAAGTAGTACAAGAACTTTGGTGGGCAATTAATTGCCCACCAAAGTTTTCTAATTAGATAACCAATCGCTAGGCTCCACCACCTGCTACTTATAAATATGAGGGGATCGCTTCGGTGAGTAAAACAACCAAGAATAAACGATCTTTTAGCACTCGCGTTGGTGGCTTATTTTTCGTATTACCTTCAATAATTACCGTAGTTATCTTCGTTTACGGCCTTATCCTCTGGTCAGTAAATGTCTCACTAACTAACCAAAACTCTGGCAGCAAAAAAGCCATTGAGTATGTTGGTCTAAAGAATTACACCGATCTAATCAAAGATGAGCGTTTTACACACTCACTATCAAATTTAGTTAAATTTACAATCGTATTTATTTTAGGTGCGTTAGTAACTGGATTTATCATGGCATTACTACTTGAAAAAGGTATTAAGGGCGAGGGATTTTTCCGTTCATTTTATTTGTATCCAATGGCGATCTCATTTATTGCAATGGGAACTGTATTTAACTGGATTCTTAACTCAGCCAGAGATGAAGAGGCGGGTGGGTTAAATCTTGCTCTGCAAAAAATAGGTTTAGGTTTCTTACAAAATGATTGGTATGTCTCTGAAAAAGGTGGGATGTATGCAATGGCGCTGCCGGCGATCTGGCAGATGTCAGGTTATGTATTAGCACTCTTCTTAGCAGGCTTTCGCGGTATCCCAGATGATCTGCGAGAAGCTGCACGAGTTGATGGTGCTAGTGAATCTCAAATTTATCGCCATGTTCTCTTTCCACAGCTGACGCCAACACTTCTTACAATTTTAATTATTTTGGGCCATATATCTATGAAGGCCTTTGACCTCATCATTGGTATTAATGGAAAATCCTATGTAACTCAGGTAGTAGCTGTTTATATGTGGGAGGCAACCTTTGATGCTAGAGATTATGCGAAGGGAACATCAATTGCGATTGTGCTATTAATTATGATTGCAATTGTGGTTGTGCCATACCTTCGATATAACAACAAACAACAGGCGTACCGCTGATGAGCAAAGATATAGTCGATTTAATTACCGCCAAAGCGGATGTGCGCAATAAAAAGCGTAAATTAAATGGCAAGGAGAAATTCTGGCTGATCTTCCGTTATATTTCATTGGCATTTATCTGGTTCTTAGTGGTTATGCCAATTTATGTGATGGTTATTAACTCACTTAAAGGTGTTAAAAATGTTTACTTGACCAACGCATTTAAGTTGCCGGAAAAGTTAGATTTCTCAGCTTGGTCGGTTGCTTGGAGTGGAACTGATTACTTCCCACAATCAATCTCTGAATCAATGCTTCGGACCCTCTTATTTGTTGTTCAAGCATCAATAATCTCAGCTGTTATTGGCTCAATAAATGGATTTGTATTCGCGAAGTGGAAGTTTAAAGGCTCAAACTTTATTTTCACCTTGTTCTTATTTGGAATGTTTATCCCGTATCAAGCCATCATGATTCCACTGGTTCGAATTGCAACTACTTTAGAGATAAATAAATCGATCTATGTGCTGGTCTTAGCTCACGTTATCTACGGTATTCCAATCTGTACCTTAATTTTCCGAAATTACTATGAAGCAATCCCAAATGAGTTAATTGAAGCTGGTCGAGTTGATAAGGCCTCAATGGTAAGAATTTATCGATCATTAATATTGCCGCTATCTGTACCAGCATTTGTGGTGGTTTTGATTTGGCAATTCACCTCAGCCTGGAATGACTTCCTATTTGCGATTTTCTTAACGGGCGGCTCACCTAAGTTATCTGTTGCGACAACTGCGCTTAACTTTATTACCGGCTCTTCAAATCAGGTTTATTACGGTGTGAATATGACCGCCTCATTAATAGTTTCACTACCAACCTTGATTGTTTATATCTTCCTAGGTCGCTATTTCCTAAGAGGATTGCTCTCTGGTTCTCTTAAGGGTTAAACATGACAATTGCAGTTGAGGTTTTTGATTCAAGACGAAATCAATTAGGTGAAGGTCCAACTGCAACTGGGGATAAGAACAGCCATGTTCAATGGTGTGATATTTATAGCAAAGCTGTTAGATCTCGTGATCTTATAACTGGAAAAATTGATGAGTACTTCGCAGATCAACACATTGGATTTCAAATTCCACGAACTGTTGGCGGTGAAATTCTAGGTACAGCTGATGGCCCAGTATTAAGAGATGCAGATGGTACTTTTCACACTTTGCCAACTAGAAAAGATGTTGATGGCGATAATCAATCTGGTGTAATTCGCTGGAATGATGCAAAGGTTTCACCAGATGGAAACCTTTTCTTAGGTTCGATGGCTTATGAAAACCAAACCGATCAAGGTGCTTTCTATCGACTTAATAAAGATGGCAAGAAATTAGAAAACCTTTTTGGTTCAGTTGGTATTTCAAACGGAATGGATTGGTCGGTGGACCTATCTAGAATGTTCTATATCGACACATTGTCTATGCGGGTTGACCAATTTGATTATCAAAATGGACAGATTTCAAATCGCAGACCTTTAGTTCAAATAACAGATGGCATGGGGTATCCAGATGGCATGTGCTCTGATGCAAATGACAATCTATGGGTGGCTTTTTGGCTTGGATCTTGTGTCAGATGCTTTGATGGCAAAACCGGCAAACTACTTGAAGAGATCAAATTACCAGCCCAGAAAATAACCTCTTGCGTCTTTGCAGGTGAAAAGTTAGACAAGTTAGTAATTACCTCAGCAGTTGGAAATCCTGGGGAGCAAATAGATTTAGATCAGTACCCTCAGTCAGGCTTCATTTTCATTGCATCTCCAGGAGTTGTAGGTAAAAAAACAAATCTCTTCGGTGCTTAATTGAGCACAGACCTTTTTACATTTGGTGAGTCACTTTCAGTCCTTATCTCAAGTGATACCGACTCAGTAATGAGTGCAACGAAGTTTGAACGAGTAACTGCAGGTGCTGAAGTTAATGTGGCAGTTGCACTCTCTCGACTTGGTTTAAAGGCCCAATATTTCTCAAGATTTGGTAATGATCAATTAGGTTCAGTAATGCTTGCCGATATTGAAGCTGAAGGAGTTGATGTTTCCCTTGCGAAGAGAGTTGATTCATTTACAGGCGCAATGGTTAGAAATCCTGGTAAATCAGCACCAGTTGAAATAAGTTATTTAAGAAAAGGATCAGCGGCCTCAACAATTGAGCCATCTGACATTTTAGATTCATATATTTCATCCACCAGATGGTTACATGCCACAGGAATTACCTGCGCAATTTCTGAAAGCGGTGCTAAAACGGTTAAGCACGCTTTAGAAAAAGCAGCCCAATTAAAGATCAAATCAAGCTTTGATTTAAACATTAGAAGAAAGCTTTGGAGTGAAGATGCGGCAAGAAAAGTTTTAGAACCTCTTGCTCGGGATGTTGAACTATTAATTGGAGGAGAGGATGAGTACCAAGTAGTTTTTGGACAAGTTGAACCTAAGCAAATTCTGGCTGAAGTTAATAAAAGAGGTTGCAAGATTGCAGTGATGACAAAAGGTGATCAAAAAATGCGTTTTAGCATTGGTGGAAATTATGAAGAGATCACACCTCCTAAGGTGGTAGCAGTTGATCCTGTTGGATCAGGGGATGCTTTCACTGGCGGCGTCATCGCTGGATTACTTAGTGGCATGAGCACTACGCAAGCACTTGAGCAAGGAAGTATCTGTGGTGCGTTAGTTGCAAGTATGTTTGGGGACTGGACTGGCATACCAAGTGGAGTTGCTGGTGTGATTGATAAAGAGATCATTCAAAAGGTAAGGGGTAATCAATGAAAACAGTAGATAAATTACTTGCTGAAAAGATGATGACCTTAGTTAGGTGTAATACGCAAGCGCAAGGCCAAGAAATGGCGGACGCGTTAGTTGATGCTGGTGTGAAAGTTATTGAGATAACTCTAACGACGCCAGGTGCACTAAAAATTATTGAAAAGCTTTTAAAGAATAAGGATTTGTTAGTTGGCGCTGGCACAGTTAGAACAGTTAAAGATGTTAAAAAGGTTGAAGCAATCGGGGCTCGGTTTATCGTTTCACCTGATACCAATGAGGATGTAATCACAGCTAGTAAGAAGTTGAAATTAGTTTCAATGCCGGGTGTATCAACCCCAACTGAGGTTGGCATAGCAGTTGATGCCGGGGCTGATATTTTGAAATTATTTCCAGCATCAGTTTTAGGACCTGCTCACTTAAAATCTATTAGGGAGCCATTTCCAAATAATCGCTGGTGTCCAACTGCTGGTGTTACCTTGGAATCGATTCCAAAGTGGTTTGAGGCCGGCGCAGACTTAGTTGGATTAGGTGGCCCACTAACTAAAGATGGTGCGGCTGGCGTGCGTAAAAACGTTTTAGCTTTTAGAAGTGCAATTGACCAGGCTAGTAAGGTAGTTTATCAACATGAAGTTAGCCAATAAACATATCTTCGTAACGGGCGGTGCCAAGGGAATTGGTGCTGCAATTGTTCAAGATGCAGCTGATGAAGGCGCCGCTGTTTCATTTATTGATATTGATGTTGCAGCTGGTGAAAAATTAGCAGCACAATTAAATAATTCAGGAAAGAAAGCATTTTTTGCAAAGGCCAATGTTGCCAACTTTGAAGAGTTAAAGATTGCGTTTAATCAAGCAGTAAGTAAATTTGGTGAGGTTACTGGCGTTGTTAATAACGCCGGTGTTAACTCTCACGCTGATCCTGTAACCATGACTGATAAAGAGTGGGATGATTTTTTTGCAGTAGACATGAAGCCAGTTTGGTTAACCGCGAAGTTGGCTTTACCTGCCATGCGAAAAGCTAAAGGTGGCTCAATTGTTAATATCTGTTCAATTCATGGCCGACTTACTTATCCAGGTTTTTTCCCATATGGCGCAGCAAAATCAGCAGTTCTTGGCTTAACAAGAAACTTAGCTTTAGATGAAGGCAAGCATGAGATTCGTGTTAACGCGGTTTCACCAGGTTACATACTGACTGATTTAACTAAGGGCTGGTTGGCAGCAGAGTCAGGTCGAACTGAGCGAGCTAATTCAATTCAACCATTAGGGCGTATGGGTGAACCTAATGAAGTAGCAAAGGTTGTGACTTTTTTACTCTCCGACAAATCAACTTATGTAAGTGGTTCAGATTGGGCAGTTGATGGCGGATTGGGAGCGCGAAGCGCATGATATTAAAAGGTGAGCATTTATTTGTAACAGGTGGGGCTGCCGGAATTGGTGAAGCAATTGTTTTAGGTGGGGTTAAAGAGGGCGCCAAGATTTCATTTGTAGATATTGATGATGCCAAAGCAAATGCGTTAGTTGAAAAACTAAGCAGTGAAGGCCATCAGGTTCAGTACCAGAAAGCTGATGTTTCAAAATTTGAAACCTTTAAAGCTGGATATGACAAATTAGTTTCAGCTTTTGGCCCAGTAACTGTGGCAGTATCAAATGCTGGAAGAAACTCCTACGCCGATGCAGTTGAGTATGCCGAAGAGGAGTGGAATGACTTCTTTGCCCTGGACTTAAAATCTAGCTGGTATCTAGCGAAATTATGTTTGCCAGATATGCGTAAGAAAAAACACGGCTCAATAGTTAATATCTCATCGATTCATGGCCGTATGTCTCGTCCAAACTTTTTCCCTTACTCTGCTGCTAAAGGTGGAATTATTGGTTTATCTAGAAACTTAGCCCTTGATGAAGGCAAGTACGGAATTCGAGTTAACTCTGTTTCTCCAGGCACAACTGCAACGCCATTGCTAAAAAGCTATATGGAAAAGTTTCCCGATGAAAAGGCACATGCTTTATCGGTTGCACCAAATGCAAGATTTGGATCCCCCGAGGAGATTGCAAATGTTATTTTGTTTGCACTCTCAAAGGACGCATCCTTTATCACTGGTGCAGATTTAATGGTCGATGGCGCACTTCACTCTAGATATGCTTAAGTAGTTAATGATTAAATCAAAACGTCAATTTCCAGATCTGCCACATTTTGCATCCTTAATCGAATGGAAGTTGCCATCCATTTTTAGGACGCGCACCAAGATTGCAAGAGCCCAAAGCATTAATGACTTAGCAAAGATTGCAAAGGCGAAGGTCCCTAAAGTTGTTTTTGATTACGTCGAAGGTTCAGCGTTGGATGAAGTTAGCTATGCAAGATCTAAAGCTGCCTTTGATCAGGTGGAATTTACTGCGCACACCCTGCGTGATGTTTCAAAGGTCGACCCATCAATTGAAATTTTCGGCAAAAAAGTAGATCTACCAATTCTTTTTTCACCAACTGGCTACACCAGATTTATGTATCACGTGGGGGAGCCTGCGGTTGCAAATGTGGCGGCAAAGAACAATCTGATTTATTCACTATCAACTATGGGAACAACCTCTCCTAGTGAATTAGCCGAACAGGTACCAGGAGCACGCAGATGGTTTCAGCTTTATGTAATGCAAAATCGTAAAGATAGTTTGTCTGTCATAAAGCAGGCAAATGACTCTGGCTTTGAAGCTTTGATTCTCACCGTAGACACACCAGTTAGTGGACTGCGAATTAGAGATATTAAAAATGGCTTAACAATTCCGCCTCGGATCAGGTTAAGTACCGTATTTGCAATCGCTAGAAAACCAATGTGGTGGCTTAATCTTTTTACAACTAAAAAGCTTGAGTTTGCAGCCTTTCGTGGCTGGAATAAATCGTTAGTTGAGTTAGCAGCGGCAATATTTGATCCAGCAACGAAGTTTGAAGATGTTAAATGGCTGCAATCAGTTTGGCGTGGGCCAATCATTGTTAAAGGTATTCAGAATTTAGAGGATGCGCAAAAATTAGCGAAAATGGGTGTTGATGGAATTATTCTTTCAAACCATGGCGGACGGCAACTAGAAAAAGGCCCTGTGCCACTTGAGTTACTGCCACTAGTAGTTAAAGCGGTAGGTAAAAAAGTTGATGTCTATATTGATGGCGCAGTTATGTCAGGTCAAGATGCATACGCTGCGATTGCAATGGGAGCAAAGGGAGTATTTATTGGACGTGCTTACCTGTATGGAATTATGGCCGGTGGTGAACGTGGTGTTCAAAGAGTGATCGAAATTTTAAAACGGGATTTTGTAAATACGATGGCGTTAACTGGTGCTAGAAATATTGCTGAGGTGCAAAAGATTGGTGCCCGGCTTAGAGCCAAGTAGTTTTACTTAAAGTTTAATTCAGCAATCTCAGCTGCTCCAATACCGCAACAGCCACCAATAATTTCTGCCCCTGCTTCAACCCATTGCCTTATTAAGTCATTGCTAAATCCCACTGCCGCACTTCCTGTCCAAACCTTATTTTTAGCATCCCATACTCGGCCTG
>Ga0247831_1005864_pt1 | contig 14988 bp, 15 predicted proteins | sample LaCruzMarch2015__9_FD_192406 | JGI IMG/M metagenome (GOLD analysis project Ga0247831, IMG submission 192406) | Freshwater microbial communities from meromictic Lake La Cruz, Castile-La Mancha, Spain - LaCruzMarch2015_1m | ecosystem: Environmental > Aquatic > Freshwater > Lake | place: Spain... | reverse complement strand
CGGCAAGTCACATTGGCCGGTTCATCACATTTGCGCCCATCCGTACGATGGTCGCTGCGTAGAACAATGCGACCAGCAGCACGAGCGCCACTGCGATGGCGATCGACCGCATGCGCTGCCGGCGCTTGCGTTCGTCCTCGTCCAGCAGCGGCGGTGCCATTCCTGTGCTCCGTGATCATGGCTGCGGCTCAAGCGAGAATTCGGCGGGCGACATGCTCGCCGAGCAGCACTGCGAACAGCAGGAACAGATAGAGGATCGAGAACGTGAAAAGCCGCCGTGCCGCGGTGTCGGCCGCCCGCCCTTCACGCACGCGGTAGACCACCCAGGCGAGCGCGAGAAACACGACGCCGAGGACGACGGAGGCCGCGAGATAGAGCGGCCCGCCGAGACCGATGAAGGCCGGCGAGATGGCCATCGGCACCAGCAGCAGCGAATAGATGAGGATCTGGCGGCGGGTCTCGTCGCCACCCGAAACGACCGGCAGCATCGGCACGCCAGCGCGCTCGTAGTCGCGGCAACGATAGAGCGCCAGAGCCCAGAAGTGCGGCGGCGTCCACATGAAGATGATGAGGAACAGTACCACGCTCTCGAGGCTGACTGTGCCGGTGACCGCGGCCCAACCGACCATCGGCGGGAAAGCGCCTGCAGCGCCGCCGATGACGATGTTCTGCGATGTCCGCCGCTTGAGCCAAATCGTGTAGACGAACAGATAGAACGCGATGGTGATAGCGAGCAGCGCACCGGCCGCCCAGTTGACGATCAGGCCGAGCGTCATCACCGAGAGCACCGACAGCACCGAACCAAACGCCAGCGCTTCGTCTGCCGTGACATGGCCGCGCGGAATGGGGCGTGCCGCCGTGCGCGCCATGAGCGCGTCGATGTCGGCGTCGTACCACATGTTGAGGGCGCCCGAGGCGCCGGCGCCGATGGTAATCGCGAGTAGTGCGATGAAGCCGATCACCGGATGAACCGATCCGGGTGCCGCGACCATGCCGACCAGCGCGGTGAACACGACCAATGACATCACGCGCGGCTTCATAAGAGCGACGAAGTCGCTGACGAGGCCGTTGCCGCCGAGCGAATCTGCGCGGCGTGTGGTGTCGATGCCGACGTCGGCCATTGTGACTGCCCGGTTGACGAATGATTGGTTGAATTGTCCGGCCGACGCCCGGACCGCACGCAGCAGCCCAGGCGTCGGTCAGCCCATCAGTGGTGGTTGCCTGCCTCGATCCGCGGCAGCGTCTCGAAGCAATGGAACGGCGGCGGCGACGACAGTGTCCATTCCAGCGTCGTCGCGCCCTCGCCCCACGGATTGTCGGCGGCCTTGCGGGCGCGGACGAAGGCGATCGCGAGACCGAGGAAGAACACCAGCGTGGCGAGGGCCGTCAGGTAGGAGCCATAAGACGAAATACGGTTCCAGTATGCGAACGCCTCCGGGTAGTCGGCGTAATGGCGCGGCATGCCGGCGAGGCCGAGGAAGTGCTGCGGGAAAAACAGGATGTTGGCGCCGATGAAGGTCATCCAGAAGTGCAGCTTGCCCCAGAACTCCGGGAACTCGTAGCCGCTCATCTTCGGGAACCAGTAGTAGAAGCCCGCGAAGATGGCGAACACGGCGCCGAGCGACAGCACGTAATGGAAGTGCGCCACCACGTAGTAGGTATTGTGCATGTACCGGTCGACGCCGGCGTTGGACAGCATGACGCCGGTGACGCCGCCGACGGTGAACAGGAAGATAAAGCCGAGCGCCCATAACATGGGCGTGCGGAACTCGATCGAACCGCCCCACATCGTGGCGATCCAGGAGAAGATCTTGACGCCGGTCGGCACCGCGATGACCATCGTCGCAAACACGAAGTAGGCCTGCGTGTTGACGTTGATGCCGGCGGTATACATGTGGTGCGCCCACACGACGAAGCCGACGAAGCCGATCGCGACCATGGCGTAGGCCATGCCCAGGTAGCCGAAGATCGGCTTGCGCGAGAACGTCGAAATGATGTGGCTGATCATGCCGAAGCCGGGCAGGATCAGAATGTACACTTCAGGATGGCCGAAGAACCAGAACAAGTGCTGGTAGAGCAGCGGGTCACCGCCACCCTTGCTGTCGAAGAAGGCCGTGCCGAAGTTGCGGTCGGTCAGCAGCATGGTGATGGCGCCGGCAAGAACCGGCAGCGACAGCAGCAGCAGGAAGGCGGTGATCAGCACCGACCAGACGAACAGCGGCATCTTGTGCAGGGTCATGCCCGGCGCGCGCATGTTGAAGATGGTGGTGATGAAGTTGATGGCGCCGAGGATCGACGAGGCGCCGGCAATGTGCAGCGCCAGGATGCCGAAGTCGACGGCGGGGCCAGGATGGCCGGCATTGGTGGAGAGCGGCGCGAGCACGATCCAGCCGGTGCCTACGCCGTTGGCGCCCGGTGGGCCCTCGACGAACATCGACGTGACCAGCAGAATCAGAGCGACCGGCAGCAGCCAGAACGAAATGTTGTTCATGCGCGGGAAGGCCATGTCCGGTGCGCCGATCATCAGCGGCACGAACCAGTTGCCGAATCCGCCGATCATCGCGGGCATCACCATGAAGAACACCATGATGAGGCCGTGGCCGGTGACGAACACGTTGTAGGTGTGCTCGTTCGCGAAGATCTGCATGCCCGGCTGCTCGAGCTCGAGGCGCATCATCACGGAGAGATAGCCGCCGACAACGCCAGCGATCATTGCGAACACGAGGTACATCGTGCCGATGTCCTTGTGGTTCGTCGAATAGAGCCAACGCGTGATCGAGTAGGGCGATGGCGTGTGATCATGATGATCGTGCGCGTGCGAGTGTGCCGAGCTACCCATGGTAATGACCTTCCCGTCCCCTGGCAGTTCCTGGTGTCGTCGCGGCCGTGACGGCCTCGTGTCTTGTGGCCGCAATGGCCGTGCAGCTCGATAACAGCGCTCTGATACCGCGCGCTATCATGAGCCGGTTAGTTCTTTGTCCCGTCGACCGCTTCGGCGAGGCGCGCTGCGCCACCTTCCTCGGTCGCGGCACGCAAGATCTGCTTGGCGCGATCCCACTGGCGGGCCTTGGCCGCAGCGAGCCACTGCTCATAGGCGGCCTGCTCGACGACTCGAATGGCGATCGGCATGCCCGAATGCAACTTGCCGCACAACACCGAGCACTGGCCATAGTAGACGCCGGTCTTGGTCGCCTTGAACCACGTCGCCGTGTTACGGCCGGGCACCGCCTGGACCTTCGATCCGAACGACGGGATGGTCCATGAGTGAATGACGTCGCCCGACGTGACAAGAACGTGGACGACCTTGTTGACCGGTACGGCGATCTCGTTGTCGACCGAGAGCTGGCGGACCAGCTTCTGCTTGGCCCAGGCCGCCTGCGAGTCGCGGTACAGCGCCGACGAGAGCGCCGTGCCGGTGAGGCTGCCGTAGCGCTTGCCGAATTCGGCCTCGCCGATCTCGGTCTTCAGCACGTCCTCGTCCTTGATCATGTTGGACGTGACCTTGATGCCGTGGTCGGGATACTCGTGATCCCAATACCAGGCGTTGCCGGTCGCCTTGATGGTGAGATCGGGCTTGGGGTAGCTGTACTGCATGAACAGCAGCTTGAAGGACGGAATGCCGATCACGATCAAGATGAGGATCGGCAGCACCGTCCAGAGCACCTCGATCATCGTGTTGTGCGTGGTGCGCGACGGCGTCGGATTGGCGCTGCGATTGAAGCGCACGATGACCCAAGCCAACAGGGCCACCACGAAGGCGCAGATCGCGAAGATGATGTAGTTCACGAGATCATGGAAGTTGTTGATCTCGACGGCGATGTCAGTGACCGGGTTCTGCATGCCGATCTGGCCGGGGCTCGGCTGGCCGGTGCCGGCAAGTGCCACGACAGCGCCGAGCGCCAAACCAGCGACGAGCGCCGTAAAACCGCTGAACAGCCCTGAGATTCTGCGATCGGCCATGCGTGCGCTCCGGCGGTGCGACCCCCAGGCGCGCCGCGATGAACACGGTGCGGCCAAAGGGGATTCGAGGGATAGGATATTTTGAATGTGACTATCGCGGACACTTGCACAGAACACAAGCAGCCGCATTGTCTCAACCCCGGCGTTATGCGGCATTTGCACGCGCGAGTTCGTCGCAGAGGTCGCCTGGAGCAGGCGTCGTATAGCCTCACGGGATGGCACGATGTGGCCGATAGCGCCACCGTCCTAAATCGGCCCCAATGCTTGAACCCTTTGCCGGCGCAGCGGTGCGCCACACAGGCATGCTGTGAGACAGGGCGGGCCGCCGCCTGGGGACTTTAGAGGGCACTGCGCGCTATGCATGTCTGCAAGCCACTACACGTTTGCACGCCTGGATGCGTGCCTCGCGTCGCATCGGCGATTGCTGCGGCGCTGTTTTCGGCTCTCTTCTTGATGGCGCCGTCCGCCTGGGCGCAGGGCCAGAAGCCCGTCGACGGCAAGGTGCGATCGCAGCACGGCGACTGGCAGGTTGTTTGCCGGCCACCGCCGGCCGGGTCGCGCAGCGAAACCTGCGCTCTGGTCCAGAGCGTGACGGCCGAAGATCGTAACAACGTCGGCCTGACCGTGTATTTCCAGAAATTCTCCAACGGCACGCAGGTGTTGCGCGTGTTCGCTCCACTGGGCGTGCTGCTGCCACCGGGCCTCGGGCTCAAAATTGACGGCCAGGACGTCGGCCATGCACCGTTCATGCGGTGTCACAGCTTCGCTTGCTATGCGCAGGTGGTTGTGGAGGAGGCGCTGGCGGCAAAGTTGACCAGCGGAAAGACCGCGATCTTCATCATCTTCCAGGCCGAGGAGGCAGGCATCGGTATTCCGATTTCGCTCGCCGGCTTCAAGGAAGGCGCCGCCGCCCTCAAGTGACTATTGCCGATCGCTTGCGGTGCGGGGCGCAGGGGGGCGTGCGACGGGCAGGTCCTCGTTGCGCCAGCCTTTGCCGCCGAGGCTATGTTCGGCGTCGAAATTGCCGTCGTAACCGTCGATGATTACGTAGACATTGCTGTAGCCAATTTCGGCGAGTAGGTCGGCGGCTCGCGACGACTGAATGCCGGCGGAACAGAGCATCAAAATCGTCGCATCTGCACCCAGCCGACGGGCCTGGAGTGCCGCCTTTATCTTCTCGGCGAAGCGCGGATCGACCTCCATGATCGGATCACCGGTTGTTGGTGCAGCCTGCGCCTTGGCGACCAGCAGCGGAACTTGCACGACCCCGTCGACGGCCGCGCCCCCCGAGGCCGCAACGACGGGCGCCGGCCGCAAATCGACAAGCACCATGTCTGGGTAGCTGGCGAGCGCTGCAGCCGCCTCGCGCGCCGTGACATACAAATCCAGGAACGTGCGCTTGGAGATAGAAACATCCCGCACGTCGGTCCGCAGGGGCAGTCGCGGGTCGGCGGCGAGAGCCGGCACGACAGCACCTATCGCCACGGCGAGAGCGGCAGAGATAGATGCAGGCCAATGCATTCCGGCCTCCTGCTTGGTGTACCGCGGCCCGATTGCCGAGATCGCTGGTCCAGGCATCAACCGTCGCTCGACGACAGTAGCTGCATTGGGAAGCCGAAGCGAGCGCGCCCGGTTTTCCCGGCGCTGACAGTTTGTTTCCGCCGTGGTCGTCTCACCTGAACGCAAATGCGTGTTCGCTGTCTGGCCGGAGCCTACCCTGGCGCGCCACGGGCGTCGACATCTGTCACGACCGGCGGCGCGGTGCGGGTCAGTGGTTGGCGGGCGACATATCTGCCCCAATACCCATCATAAGGATGCACGAACGGCGAAGCGCCCTCGTCGGCGACCAGTGGCCGGCTTTCGTTGTGCCAACGGAAAATGCCGCCCGACAGGTTGTAGATAGCGGTCGCGCCAGCCTCTGCCAAGGCCTTCTGCACGCGGCCGGCGAGTTTCGACGATCGCACACCGACCGAGCAATAGAGCACGACGGTCTTACCGGCGACGCTCGCCTTGTGGTCGGCGAGAAAACGATCGGTCCAGACCGATGGCGCGACGCGGCGCGCGCCGGCAAGGCGGCTGACGCGCCATTCCGCCTCCTCGCGCACGTCGAGAATGACCAGTTGTGCTGGTGTCTCGCGCATCATCCGCACAAGCGCCTCGGGTTCGAGGTGGCGGAGATCGGGGTAGGCATCGGCAATCGTACCTTCCAGGGCTGCGAGCGCACTTGCATCGCCGGCACGCACGGGCAGCGCTAGCGGGCCGGCAATCAGCAAAATGAGCGAGATCAGACGCACGAGCGCTGCAACTCCAATGGCTTGTCCGACCACACGCTTCATGGACGCCGGCCACGCGGCGTGCGCGTCCCGTTCAGCCGACCGATCATACTGGCCCGACCTTCGCCGACCATACCGTTCCTCGTGCTTGGCCGCGCGCTCTAACGACACCCGGCTGCTCGCCCGACCGTCGTTACGCGGCGGATTCGAGGGACATTACATGCAGAATTTCGAATATTTAAAGTCGACAGATCGGCGCAGCCCGGAGTTGACTTCGTGTCAACGCGCGCGCCCGCATGGCAAAAAGGCTCCGGACAATCCGGAGCCCTTCGAACGCAGATAGCAACCAGATCGATCAGGCGGCAGGTCGACGGATGCCCTGCTGCGGCAGGTCATAGGCGGTACTGGTCTGCGGCGTACGCGCCGGGCGGGCTTCACGCTCCGGCATGGTCAGCGTATCGCGCTCGGGGCGCTCGTCGCGCGGCGTCGCCTCGCCGAGGCCGTGCATCCAGAAGGCCGGCAGCATAGGGTTGAGGCCGGGCAGGCCACCCTGCGACCCCAGCGACGCCATCGGCATCACGGCCGACCACGCCTCGACGACGGCCCGCGTCGCTTGCGCGTAGTCCTGCGCGCAGTTCTGCCAGAACCGCATCTGCTCGGCCTGCAGATCGGTCGGGCTCTTGCAAAGGCCGAGGCGGCTCGGGATTTCGGCATAAGCGCGCACGCGCCGCCCGACGAGACCCGACGTCTCGTTGCCAGCGCGCGCGGCGGCCTTGATCCAAGCCTCCGACATCCGCGCCATCTGCTCCGACTGGGCGTGCTGCATCTGGCCGATCGGCCGCGCGGTCTTGTCTGTCTCGAACGCCATGTTGCGCATTTTACCAACTCCCTAGAGGCTGGGAGACGACCTTCCGGCGTCTCCTCACTACGACCCCCCCGACGAAATCCCCAGTCAGCGCCCTGCTCGGCAAGCGTAGTGGTCTTTCCCCGATCCGACCGAGCGCGCCATACCACTGGCTCGTAAGTATGCGGCTGATCAGCGCCGAGAGGTGGCATGCCGCGAATTTTATCCACAGCTTATTCGACGGCCATGAGCTGGATCAAATGCTCGACCGTGTCGGCTTCGCCCGCCGGCTTGTCCCAACGAATGCGGTGCACGCGAGGAAAGCGCAGCGCGAGGCCGGATTTATGGCGCTGCGAGCGCTGCACGGCATCGAACGCGACCTCCAGGACCAGGAGCGGCGCCACTGCGCGCACCGGGCCGAAGCGTTCGGTGGAGTTGGCGCGCACGAACCTGTCGAGACGGACGAGTTCTTCATCCGTGAAGCCCGAGTACGCCTTGCCGACCGGCACCAGTTCCGGTCCGTCCGGCGTCTGCCGCCAGGCGCCGAACGTATAGTCGGAGTAGAACGACGACCGCTTGCCAGCACCCCGCTGAGCATACATCAGCACGCAATCGGCGGTAAGCGGCGCACGCTTCCACTTGAACCACTCGCCCTTCGGTCTACCGGCGAGATAGGGGCCGTCGCGGCGCTTCAGCATCAGTCCTTCGATCGCCGACTCGCGGCTGGCGTTCCACAATGCCTCGATTCCGGCCCGGTCGGCCGTTTCGATGAGCGCCGACAGGTCGCTCAACGGTGGGGCAATCCGTGCATGCCAGGCTTCGAGCCGGCTGCGGCGCGCGCTGAACGGCAGGCTGCGCAGATCCTCGCCATCGAGAAGCAGTGCGTCGTAGAGGCGAACGTGCGCCGGATAGTCGGCCAGCATGCGCCGCGTCACGGTCTTGCGGTTCAGCCGCTGCTGGAGGTCGTTGAACGGCGCGACCGCGCCATCGCGCACGACGAGCAACTCGCCATCGAGCACGCCATCGAAACGGAGGGCGAGGCCAAGTTCCGGAAAGCTCGCCGAGATGTCGTCGCCGGTGCGCGAATAAAGGCGCAGCGCGCCCTCGCCACCTGCCAGTTGCACACGGATGCCGTCCCACTTCCACTCCACCGCATAGTCGGCGAGATCGAGCCGCTGCCAGTCGGCGTCCTCCAGCGGCTGGGCGAGCATCAACGGGCGGAACACCGGCGCGCCCGAGATGTCGGGCTTGGGACCCAGTCCCTCGAGCCATCGGAACAGGCTCGCGTAGGGCGGCCTGATCCCGTGCCAGACCTCTTCGATGGCGTCGAGATCGCGGTCGAACGCTTCGGCGAGCGCGGTTCTCGCGAGACGGGCCGAGACGCCGACCCGCAACGCGCCGGTCATCAACTTGATCAGCGCGTAACGGCCGCTCGCATCGAGCCGGTCGAGCCAGCCGGTGAGCAGGGCCGGCAGCGCGGCACGGTCGGCGATGGCGAGCGTCGCCACCACCTCGGCAAGCGACGGCGGCGGCGAAGTCCCTGCCGTGTCGGCGTCGGCCGGAGCGTCTGGCCAGATCAGCGCCACCGTCTCGGCGGTGTCGCCGACGTAGTCGCGCGACAGGCGGAACAACTCGGCATCGACATGGGTCGCAACGAGGTCGGCGAGCACGCGGCGCACCGGAAACGAGAACCCGAGTGCATCGGTCAGTGCCGCCAGCGCGTGGCCGCGATCAGGATCGGGCGTCTCGCGAAAGTATCGGCCGAGCAGCGCCAGCTTGCCGTTGCGCTGCGGCGTGTAGACGAGGCGGTCGAGCAGTTCGGCGAAGCGGATCATGGGGTCTCCACCTCGCCGCCGCCCGGAAGCGCGCTGTCCAGTGGCGGGCTATCGGCGTCGCCCGCCGTATCGGCACCGCCATCGCTCTCGCCATCTTCGCCGCCGCGACCGACCAGCGCGAGCGCGCGCCCTGTCAGTCCCATGAGCGTGAGCTGGCGCAGCAGCGCCTGCTCGCGGCCGTGCGTGACCCAGATCTCGCCGGCCCCGGTCTCGGCGATGGTCGCGACGAGTTCCGGCCAGTCGACATGATCGGAGACGACCAGCGGCAGCTCGACGCCGTTCTGGCGCGCCCTGCCACGCACGCGCATCCAGCCTGACGCGAACGCCGTGACGGGATCGGCAAAGCGGCGCGCCCAGCGGTCCTTGAGCGCGGAGGGTGGGGCGATGACGATCTCGCCGGGCAGTTTTCCGGTCGCAGCGGTCGCCGGCGCGAGCGGACCGAGATCGATGCCGAGCGCCCCATAAAGCGCGCAGAGTTCGACCATCGCGCCATGCAGCCAGATGGTGCGGTCGTAGCCGGCGCGGCGCAACAGGGCGATCATTCGCTGGCATTTGCCGAGGCCGTAGGCGCCGACCAGATGCGTTCGATCCGGGTTGGCGTCGAGGGAATCGAGCAGCCGGCCGATCGCCACGTCATCGGAATCGTGCCGGAAAACCGGCAGGCCGAATGTCGCCTCGGTCACGAACAGGTCGCAGGCGACGACCTCGAACGGAGCGCACGTCGGATCGAGGCGCCGCTTGTAGTCGCCGGAGACGACGGCGCGGCAGCCCTTGTGCTCGATGACGACCTGGGCCGAGCCGAGGATATGACCGGCTGGCGCCAGCCAGACCGTGCAATCGCCGATGCGGCGGCGCTCACCGAGTGCGATGGCCTCGAGGCGAGCGGTGGCGTTGGAACCGTGACGAACCTCGACGATCCGGCACGTCTCGGCCGTCGCGAGCACGGCGCCGTGGCCGGGTCGGGCATGGTCCGAGTGGCCATGCGTGACGATCGCGCGATCGACCGGCCGGTGCGGGTCGATGAAAAAGTCACCGGCGGCGCAATAGAGGCCAGCCGCGGTCGGATGCAGCCATGTCTCGATCATCGCGCCACCCGAATGCCACTGCCGCAAGCAAGGCGAGCAGGTGCTGCCAAATGCGCGGTCCGATTGAATATGCAGGAACGAAGCGAGATACCCATTGCGTGATGCTCAGTTCTCATCTTTATAGATTAGTGTACGCGCGTTCCGCACACAATCTATCGGGGCACCGTGTCGTACGTCGAGTACTGCGTCCTGTAACCCGCGTATCGCCATGGTGCCTTGTTCCAACTGGTGGAAGCCTGCTGCGGCCCTGCTCGCCGCACTGGTCTTTTGCGCGCCGGCCTTCGCCGATCCGCCTGAACGCGAAGAGGCGCCCCGCGATCCGTGGCGCGAGACGTGGGCTGGCGCCGACGTAGGCGCCAATTACTGGTCCGTATATAATGCGACCGTCTGGTCACCCTATGGGCCGATCACCGCGCCGGGCGTAAGGGCGCGCGTCAGCTCCACCTATAGCCGCTATCGCTACGACTCGAGCCGCGTCGTCGCCGGTCAGGTGCGGCCGACCCGGTTCGAAGGGGTAGGGGCGACCGCCGAGGCGATGTTCGGCTGGCAATGGCAGATCGGGACCCTGACTGCCAAGCTCTACGGTGGCATCGGCGGGGTGGGTCACACCGTTGCACCATTTGATCCCGGCAACGATGTGCAAGGCTACAAGATCGGCGCGACCGGCGCTTTGGAGCTGTGGTGGGACGTCCGGCCGGCGATCTGGGCGAGCCTCGATTTGACCGCCGCCAGCGCGTTCCCGCAGTACGCAGCAACCGCCCGTGTCGGCTGGCGTGTGTTGCCCGGCTATTCGATCGGCCTCGAGGGACAGGTCGCGACCGACGGGCGCGAGGAACGTGGCCGGCTCGGCGCTCTCGCACGCGTCGAATGGGACAGCCGGGAGGTCGGCTGGATGACGCTGGCGGCCGGCGAGGCGACGCTTGCCGGCGGCATGGCGGCAGATGGTGACGGTGCGGCGGGACACTGGGCGCGCCTCAACCTGCTGCTGCGTTATTGATCGCGCAGTCCGCCTTCGTTTGTGGGTCGTCATATTTGGGTTGCCGCGATCCTGCAGATCAGGTCATCTTTCCGAACCGTCGCGCAAACGGCGTCGAACGCCGCGCCGCAACCGACCTTGCCCGCAAACGACGTTGGAGGAGGCCATGCGCTCTATTCTCTTGCCGGTCGAGGACCATCCCGAGACCGCGTCGACTTTCGCCGTCGCCGATCAACTCGCAGCCCGATTCGGCGCGGTGGTCGACGGCGTGGCGCTGCGCCCGGTGCAGTTCCAGGTGGTCGGCGCCGAGCCGATCGTCGCGGTGAGCTTCCCAGCGTCCTCCGAGGACGACGGCGAGGTCATCGCCAAGGCGCGAGCCCGGTTCGACCGCCATGCCGCCGCCCGCGGGACCGCCGACAACGCACGCATGCGCTGGCGCGCCGGTGCGACGATCGACGACAACGGGCTTGGCGGCCTCGCCCGCGTCTACGACATCACGGTGGTCGGCCGGCCGAGCAATAGCGGCATCGGACCACGCATGACGACGCTCGAATCGGTGCTGTTCGATTCAGGGAGGCCAGCGTTGATCGCGCCGCCGAAGCCGCGCGCCACCTTCGGCGACAACGTGGTGATCTCGTGGAACTGCTCCACGGAAAGCGCGCGCACCGTCGCCTTCGCGCTCCCGCTGATCCTCGGCGCCAAGCAGGTGACGGTGCTCACCATAATCGGCTCGACGGTGCCAGGCCCAACTGGCGCAGAACTGGTCGAATACCTCGCGACACACGGCGTCAAGGCGCGCGAGGTGACGCTGCCGGCGGGTGATCGCCGCCCCGGCAATGCCATCCTCGAAGAGGCGACGCGGCTCGGCGCCGACCTGCTGGTGAAAGGGGCCTACACCCAGAGCCGGCTCCGCCAGATGATCTTCGGTGGCGCGACCAGCCAGATCCTGGCTGCGACCGAATTGCCGGTGGTGATGGCGAACTGAGGCCGACCGCCATTTATCGAAGGCTTCGGATGGAAATGGGGGCTGCTAGGCATGGCGCGCTTCGAACGTATCGTCGTGCTCACGGGATCGGGACTTTCCGCAGAGAGCGGTATCGCCACGTTCCGCGACAAGGAGGGCATCTGGTCACGCTACGAGGTGGAAGACGTCGCGACGCCGGAGGCGTTCCGGCGCAACCCCGAACTGGTGCACGCCTTCTACAACGATCGCCGGCGCGGCCTGCTGACGGTCGCGCCCAACGCCGCGCACCACGCCCTCGCCCGGCTCGAAGCGAACCACGCGGGCGACGTTCTGATCGTCACACAGAACATCGACCACCTGCACGAGGAAGCCGGCTCGAAGCGCCTCGTCCATATGCACGGCGAGTTGCTGAAGGCCCTCTGCCTCAGGTGCGGCGAGCGGATGGCGTGGCGCGACGATCTCGCGCTCACGACCGTCTGCCCCTGTTGCGGCAAGCGCGCCGGCATGCGCCCCGACGTCGTCTGGTTCGGCGAAATGCCCTATCGGATGGACGAGATCGCAGCGGCGCTCGCCGCCGCCGACCTGTTCATCTCGATCGGTACCAGCGGCAACGTCTATCCGGCGGCGGGCTTCGTTGCCGAGGCACGACGGCACGGCGCCCACACGGTCGAACTCAACCTCGAACCTTCGGAAGGCGCGCGCCTGTTCGCCGAGGCGGTGCACGGCAAGGCGACCGAGGTGGTACCGGCCTATGTCGAGCGGCTGCTCGCCGGCGAGGCGTGATAGCCCCCGCCCCAAGCGCTCGCTCAGCGGCGCAACACGGCCACCGCCTCGACATGCGCCGACCACAGGAACTGGTCGATCGGCGTCACGGCCTCGATCGTGTAGCCGCCATCCACCAGAATGCGCAGATCGCGGGCGAGCGTGCCCGGATCGCAGGAGACGGCGATCACCGTCGCGACGTCGCTGCGCGCCAGCATTTCGGCTTGTGCCTTGGCGCCGGCGCGGGGCGGGTCGAACACCACGCAGTCGAACGGCTCCAGCTCCTTGCGTGACAGCGGCTCGCGGATCAGGTCGCGGCGCAGCGTGGTGATCGGCTTGATGCCCTGCGTGTTGCGGCGGGCCTCGGCAAGCACTGCGAGCGCCGCTTCGTCGCTGTCGGCGGCGAGCACCTTGGCGCGTCGGGCCAGCGCCAGTGCAAAGGTGCCGAGGCCGCAGAACAGGTCGGCGACGTTGCGCGCTTTGCGGGCACCGGCGACGACCAGGTCGCGCATCGCCGCCTCGGCCTCGCTGGACGCCTGTACGAACGTTCCAGGCGGCAGGGCGACGCGGACTCCGGCAATCTCCAGCATCGGACGGGCGCGGGTGACGATCTCCTCGCCATCGACGGTGACGGAAGCAAGCCTAGCGCTCTCCGCGATCGCCGAGATCGAAGTGCGCATGTCGGCTGCCGGTTTGGCCGACGACCCGACATAGACGCAGTCGAGGCCAGTCGCGGTATCAGTGACGGTCAGCCGCAGCGTCTCGCCCGGCTTGGCGAGGCGGCGCGCGATGCGGCCGAGCGAGGGCAACGCCGCGACGATCGACGGGGTTGCGACCGGGCACTCCTCGATTGCGATCAGATCGTGCGAACCTTCCGCGCGAAAGCCGACCCGCACGGTGGTCGGCGTGAGCAACGCTGCGAGCGCAACGCGGCGGCGCGTGCCCGGCGGGATGACGACGAGCGGTGCTACCTCGATCCCGAGCCCGCGATGGGCGAGCGCCTGCACCAGGATGTCACGCTTCCAGCTGGCGTAGAGCGCTGCCCCCATGTGCTGGGCGACGCAGCCGCCACAGACGCCGAAGTGCCGGCAGGGCGGATCGCGCCGCTCGCCACTCGGTGCCGAGACGCGTTCGGCGCCACCCGCACCGATGCGCCAGCGCTCGCCGGGCAGCGCACCCCTGACGAAGCGTGAGCCGTCCGGCGTCACGGCCATGCCATCGCCGGCAGCGCCCAGGCGGACGATCTCGTAGGTGTTGCCGCCCGCGTCGTCCGGAGCCTCACGCATCGCGGCGTGCCCCGACCAGATACTCGACGTTGCCCGAGCCGCCGGTGATCGGCGATACGATGCGGCCTGTCACGTGCCAGCCCGGCAAGCCATCGAGCCAGGCGACGACACCGTCGACCGCTGCGAGGCGGGTCGCCTCACAGCGCACGATGCCGCCCTTGCCGATCTCCGAAGGGCCCGCCGCCTCGAACTGCGGCTTGACGAGGGCGATCAGCCAGGCGCCGGGCGCCGCCATCGCCAAAACCGCCGGCAGCGCCTTGGCGAGCGAGATGAAGCTGACGTCGGCTGCGATGGCGTCGAACGGCTCCGGGATCTGCTCGACCGTGAGAGCCCGCGCGTCTGTACCTTCGAGGGACACCACGCGCGGATCGGCAGCAATCGCCGGATGTAGTTGCCCATGGCCGACATCGACGGCGTAGACGCGACTGGCGCCGAGCGCGAGCAGAACCTCGGTGAACCCGCCGGTCGAGGCACCGACATCGAGCGCCACGCGGCCAGCCACCGGGAAGGCGAACGCCTCGATGGCAGCCGCCAGCTTCTCGGCACCACGCGACACGTAGCCCGGTGCATCAGGGCCTAGTGCGATCGTGTCGGCCTCGCCGATCGTCGCGGCTGGCCGTGCGACGGGGCGGCCGTTGACCATCACGTGGCCGCGCAGCACGAGGTCACGTGCCCGCGAGCGGGTGGCGGCGAGGCCGCGGCGTACGAGTTCTGAATCGAGGCGCATCCGGCCACTGGTAGATCAATCGGGGGCGGATTGCAGCATTTACTCGTCGGCTCGACGGCAGGCCTGCGACCGAGCCTGGTAAACGAATTGTTTCCGATTGGCTCGATATGCTCGACCGGTTGATTCACGTGCGTGTCCGCCATGAGGGTGGAGCGCAGGAACCGGGAGCGGGCTGTGGCACTCAGAATTTTGTTCGTCTCGATGGCGGCATTGCTCGCCGGATCGTTCATCGACTATGCGCGGGCCGATGTCGGCTACGTGTGCGAAGGCAATGTC
>Ga0247831_1005863_pt1 | contig 14990 bp, 18 predicted proteins | sample LaCruzMarch2015__9_FD_192406 | JGI IMG/M metagenome (GOLD analysis project Ga0247831, IMG submission 192406) | Freshwater microbial communities from meromictic Lake La Cruz, Castile-La Mancha, Spain - LaCruzMarch2015_1m | ecosystem: Environmental > Aquatic > Freshwater > Lake | place: Spain... | reverse complement strand
TAGTCTGCTACCCTCCTTTCATATGGGACCTCCTGAAAGTGTGACTGTGCCCATCATTATTGATAACAATGACGATGCCCAACGCTGTTGTCTTACACCAGTCCCATCAACCTTGAGAACTCTCTGGTCAATTATGAGGAAGTTGACGAGGAAGAGGAGGAGAGAGACTGGGTGCCCGGATTTACAAGACAAGTCGCACGAAAAGTTTTTGCTGACAAGGTATTGTCATCATCACTACCATCAGTCTGAATCTTTTCCTTCAATCTATCTCATCCCATAGTAGGGGAATAACACGTGGATACTCTTTGCCTTACTGTACTAAATATTTGTCATTGTTTCTCCTAATGAAAGGGTAGTGGGTGTGAAAAAAATTTGTTTACTAAAATGTGGATGCACTATTTATTTGAGTTCTACAATGGTATGAGCATTTGTTGTTACTTGGCTGTTTTATTCATCTGAGGTCAGGTATTTCACTAGGTAGACTCCAAGTAGAGAGACTAAGAATTATAGTGGATATATATTCAAGCACTGATTGGTTTTATTTTACCTATGCATCTATTTGCTGTCAGTATTATGTAAGTCATAATTTACATGATCGTCATTCGCAAACAGAGGGATAATATATCCACCCCAATCCAAAAAATACAATGCATCCTAAATACAATATCCGGATGATCATGGGACATATATCAAACGGTCAATGTTGGAAACTTTGACCCTTGTCATTCACGAGACCATGATTTGTTACACCCATCCATCGCACAAGAAATTCCATTTTCAACATTGCGAAGAAATGGGAAAAGCCCTTTGAGAATAATAGGAAGAGAGAATTCAAACAAATTCTCTTTTCCTGCATATTTCCCCAAAGGGCTTAACCTCAGCAACCACCCGCAGCGGCATCCTCGCCACTATCCTTCGTTACACTCAATGTAGTAAATTCCTCCGCCGTCGTTGGATGTATCCCTACAGTCTCAACAATATCATCGAATGTACACCCGAGCTTCATGGCCGTACCAAAGCCTTGCATAACCTCACCTGCATTCGGTCCAAGGTAATGCAATCCAAGTACTTTATTACTTGACTTGTCAACAACTGCCTTACAGAATCCACGGCTATGTCCACGGTTGGGAGAGATACTCCATTCCAATGGGATAAAGAATTTGTGATACACAATCACATTCTCCTTACCAAATTCTGCCAATGCATCATCTTCGGAATATCCCACAGTACCATATTCAAGGGGTGTGAATACTGTAGTACAAATGTTACGATAATCCATCGGTGCAGTACTGCCACCGAATAAACGACGTGCAAGCATCTTACCCGCATGTATGGCCACGGGTGTTAGTTCTGGACAACCGTCCATCACATCCCCAATAACGTACACATTCGGTGTAACCGTTTGTTCATTCACGGCAGGGATTTTAGAGTTGGATGTTTTTGGTAGTATACCAACTTTATCAAGTCCGAGCTTTGACGTGTCACCAGTCCGTCCAATGGCGGCGAGGACGGTATCATAGACATCACTTTCACCATTCGAGAATGACACCTTAATCCGACCATCGGTCGTCTTTTCCAGCATTGACGGTACAACCCCTTCAATGAACTTAATCCCAATCCCCTTCATATGTTCACCAATTAGATCAGCACACTCTCTATCAAATCCACGGAGTAATATCGATCGTACAGCAACAGTGACATCTCGTCCAATACCCTTGAGAAAACCAGCACATTCTAAACTAATGTACGATGCTCCCACACATAATACTTTACCAGGATCAGTCTCCAAACTAAAAATGTCATCACTACTAATTGCCAAGTCACCTCCTGGACAATCCAGTGGTGTGGGACGGCCACCCACGGCAATGATACATCGTGAGAATGTCACGGTCGATTTGACACCCTTGGTATTGACCGTTTCGAGTGTATGTGCATCCAAGAAATTACCAAGTACATTGAGATAGGTCACTTCCTTCTCACGTAAGTCCACTCGATATTTAAAGTTCAAACCACGGATATGATTCTGTACATTGGAACGTAGCGTTTCCCATCCATGTTGCGGGTGCTCATTATCGGCACTAACGCCATAACTCGCGGCCTCCATTTCTTTCGTCATGCCGATACCATAATGCGGCACATCGTGAACATGCGCCTCGGTTAATAATGCCGCATTGTGCATTAATTTCTTGGGAATGCATCCCACATTGACGCATGTCCCCCCGAGTCCCCACTTGCTTCCCGCGGGCGATGGCTTGACGTAGTCAAGCACGGCAACCTTGGCACCGAATTTGGCCGCCTCCTTGGAGGCGGCGAGTCCGCCGGACCCACCCCCTAATACTAGTAGATCGTAATCGTAGGCATGACCTACCGTATGTCCATCGGGGACCATTGCTGCTGCTGCAGCCGTCGCACCATTGCCGCGAGATGTTGTACCAACAGTGGCGAGGAGCCTGCGACACCATTCGAGCGTGTCATCGCATCCGCCGATAAATTCCACGATATCGCTGCCGTCGCCCTCCGCCTCCCCCACCGCGGCGGTTGCGGGGCTGCTCGACAGCCAACAGAACGGACTGGACGTATGAGACGTGGCCCGTAAATTGCCCGGCGGGGGAGGCGACCTATTCCCCACGACGTCGCGAAATCCACCGCCGCTTTCGGCCGCTTCATCGATGAGCCATTCGCGATAGGCCTCCCGGCTCGGAAATTCATGTTCGACGATTCGAAATCGCGACGGGAAGAGGAGCGCGAGCGAGGATACCACCGATGCCGCGCGACGGTAGAAGCCGCAGGTGGTGTATCCGGCCACGTGCACGACTGACTTGGTCGCCGCGGATGCGCTCATTGCTGTTTGGTGTTTGACTGCCGCTATCAATGTATGTATATTTTTTTCAGCCAGATCTTCCCCAGCGGCGCTTGCCGGTCTGACACTGAAAGACACTAAACTACGATATGGTCAACCAAACCGCTCCACGAATCCGGCATGCAAAATGCAATTTGACGAAGGGGAAAGAATTTGGATTCAGCGGGAAGAGTGGAAGAGAAAGGAATCTCGCTTCTTCTCCACTTTCCACCACCTTCACACACCATAAAAAAAATCGCCTCGACGTCGAGGCTACCCCCCGTATGCATCTAGGTTGCAGCGTAACGGACATCATCTTCGTCGTACCAATCCTCTTGGCTGTGCCGGGTAGGACTACATTCCCTTCCTGACAGCCCTTCGCTTCAATTTTAATTGAGCTTTGAAAGAAGAAAAAAAAAGGTGAGAGATATATTATGAGTCATCATCGGCTTTATTATTCGGTGTTGTGATATTGCATGAAAATCATTGGAGGGGAAGGGGGAGGGGATGAGGGGGGGATACTCAAATTTTATCTAACTCCGCAAAACATTAAAAACATTATATTTCTGATATATCTGTATCCATCCCTCACTTCCTCACATACTAACGTCTACACGAACAATCTCATGGACACAATACTAATAATGCACAGAAGACCAAGACACATTCATCATGGCAAGTGACGACGACGATACCGCCATCAGCAACACCAACGCTATTTACGTTGAAGATCAGCAACTATTGCGCGAATCTTCCCCTTCTCCTCCGGGAGTCGGGACAGTCTTAAGTTTAAGTCAGCCTCAGCAGCCATATGAACTTGAGGATGATCATTCAGGATCGGGTGACTTGCGTGCCTATAATGGCGTGTTTGAGGGTCCCGAGAAGACACTTGGTAAGTGTATGTTGCTGGCTTATATATCTCTAACAACAATCCAAATATCCTGACTCACATCACTTTTGTTTCACAACCTCTCTCTTTCCCCCCTAAAATCCTTATGTGACATAATGTGTACAGAGGTTTGCTTTCGTAAGATTGCAGTTAATGGTCAAGACAGTACAACCTCGGAATATCGTCGTGATTCCATGATTGCCTCGCTAGGAGTATCGTCGGATACTACTGCTGGTGGTGCTGGTGCTGGTGAATCCATTGTACGTACCGGACTACGTACCCTCCCCCGTCAAGATATTGATCGTATCTGTGCACGTGCCCGGTGTACTATCCTATCTGGGATATCCAATCGATACCTCGATGCGTACGTACTAAGTGAGAGTTCACTCTTCGTCTATCCTCACATGATTGTACTTAAGACATGTGGCACTACGACACTATTACGATGTGTCGCGACATTGATCGAACTTGGACGTAAAATTGGATTGGAAATTGATTGGCTCGGGTATAGTCGTAAAAACTTTAACTTCCCCGGTGATCAAATGTTCCCCCATGGTTCCTTCCATCAAGAGTTGGATTACCTGTACAGTCACCGTAATTTGTGTGACCGTCTGAATGGCGATGGATATACACTTGGTCCCGTGACGGGTGATCATTGGTTCGTCTTCGTTGCTGATCATACCAAACGATACCGTGTCCTTGAGCATGATACCGATCGTGTATTGAACATTATGATGTTTGATATTGATCAAGACGTGGCACAGAAGTTTTATTATGACAAGTATGACACCAGTGTACATCCGAACGAGACAGAGGAGGAGGCTATTCGTCGCATCAGTATGGAACAGACCAAGTCGGCAGGCATTGATGCACTCATCCCTGGTGCGACGATTGACCCACGTGCATTCGAACCGTGTGGATATTCGATGAATGCGATATTATTCCACTCGTACGCCACGATGCATATTACACCCGAAGAGGGGAGTTCGTACGCAAGCTTTGAGACGAATCAGAAACTCAAGAGCTATACCTCACTTATTAGTAATGTCGTACGTGCATTCCGCCCTAAACGTTTCGTTATGACATTAATGGCCGATGAGGGTGGGCTTGTGCAGTTGGGTGAAAATCCCCTCTTTACTGACAGTATGAGTAATGCCAAGGTCGTTGTGCCCTTCATGACGACCAAGATTGGTGCTAATGGTAGTGGTGGTGGTGCAAGTGGCGTTAGTGGTGGCATGGCCACATACAAGAGGAGGGATATGGCATCGATCAAAGTCGAAGATGATGTTGTTTGCATGATGGGCAATTGGATTTTGGAGGACAATTAGGGAGAGTACTATTCTTATGTTGGTGTTTGGGTTTTATCTATTGTTTGATAGGGAATTGCGAGATAAGACATGTGCTCGTATGCTTGTTTTGAAAGATGACTACACAGATAATTTAGAGGAGGTTCGTCATTCAGGCGCGAGATCTGGATGAGTTAGGAGGGTAGAGGATTAAATTTAGCCAAATTAGTGTTTTTAAGACCCTGGTTGTCATCAAGAATGATGTGTAATTTATCTGTTTATGTCATTATTCTGCTTCCCAGCATTCATCGTCGATAGCTACTCCTATTTACTCCGTACATCTCTTCTAAGTCTATTATTTGATAACTAGCATTGTTTGATATCGCCCGCCTACCTACCTAAACATTCAGGGATCTACTCGAATTTTCTACCTTTCCAGCAATGATGGCATAGCCCTCAAAAAACGATACAAATGATTATCTTTTGCCATCCACGCAATAGCATGAGGTCGTACGCCTAAGAAGCACATCTCCATGAAGGGTTGCATAATGATTTCGTGTCCACTAAAGTGGGTATGGATTATCTTGAGACGTGCTGCTTGGTACTTGCTGTTTTCTCTATTGATTCGTAATAAAGAAACAATATCTTTAGGCAACCAATACTCCGGATCCTCATCATAATCAGTGTATTTTTCATCTTTAATAAATATCTTCTCAAGAATGTGATTGGAATGGAATGTGCTCAGTATACTCTGATTGTTGCACAAAATGCGAGCGAGACAGAGAGCTACAGGTTGATTGCTTTCAATATCATCATCAGAATCGGTGTCGTTGTCCCAGACATCTTGTTTAGGCCAATCCATAAACAATTTTCTTAGTTCTGGTTGCTGGTCAAAGCCTCCACAAAAGAAAGCCTAACAGTGTCATTGACCTTAATCTTGTGGAATGACAGTTCCTCCAATGCTGAATTAGGATTGCCTAGAACAGCTGAGAGAGTCTCCCATTCATTCGTAGGTATTTCATGATTACCACGATGAAGAGCTTGAGATAGAAGCAGCTTTCTTAGCTTGTGATTGCTTGTCAGAGCATCTGCTAAACAGATCAGAAAATAGCCATTAATGTGAGTAATGTCGTACAATGATAGTTCCTCCAATGCTGAGTTAGGATTGACTAGAATAGCAAAGAAAGCTACCCACCCATCAATCCCAATCTCACGATTTTTGCCCAGGTTCAGTTTTCTTAGCCTACTGTTGGTGGTGAGCACATTTGTGAGATTTTCTAATCCCTCATGGTGAGGGAATTATACCGACATAGGGTTAAGCATAAGGTGAGAGATGACCAGCCAGCCATCATTTTGAGTCCTGAGAGTGGTGTGGTGGTGCAACAGCGCATCTGAGAGCAAGATTGCAGTGCGTTCACTCAGAATCTTGTCAGTGATGTTATAAAACATGGATGCATTTGGCAAGGATGCTTCTGACTGCACGATTGCTTGAACACTGTTATCTCCATTTCCTGTCATATCCAGCTTCTCCAATCTGCACCTTGAGCTCTGCAACGCAATGAAGATGACCTGCCAAGAAAAGTCAGATGTGCTATGCACAAGTTTGAGCTTCAACTCTGTGAGCATGTGATTGTTGGCCAGACCATTTGCAAATATGCTCGCTCCGTTATCGTCAATTTTGATATTATTTAGATGAAGTCCCATTAATTTGGACGTTGGATTCTGCAGATTTGTTCCTAAACCATCACCTCCCTGGCTCCCAAATCAATATTTGTTAATTCAATTTTTATCAGGCTGGTATGACCAGTTAGTGACGCAATAATAAAGTCAGTTTGATTTGGGGTTGTCCGTTGTTGTTGGGTAGTACTCATAGTTTCATGATAAAATTCTACAGCAAGGGAACCATCAGTGGGCATCTTGCTAAGTTTAAATTCTTTCAGATAATCAAACATTTGGAGAATGATGATATCCCAAAATCAGTCGTTCCATAGCAATTGTCCACAATTATCTCTAGACAGTCAAACGTACAATTATCCGCCATAAATGGGGCAAAGTAATTCATCGTTTCTTCATTGAGCCGACAATGTTCAAACACCAACATATGAATAGATCGATTCGAGGCAAAGCCTGTGAGGAAACTTGTTATATCTTCCGATGGCGTGCAACCGTCAAATTTAAGTTTATCCCAAGGCCAGCCCAGTCACCATTAGGCGGTTTAAAATAGTAGCCTTTACCGTCATGGCATGCCCATAGTTTTCCTACTCTGAGTGATGTAATTGAAGAGTCGTTTGCTATATCTTGCACAATACTTCTTCGCCTTTTTCCTCATAAAATTCATCATGTTCATGTTCATCGAACCAATATTCTTCATCATACTCCATTATTTTTATCTATGAGCAAGTATTCAATGAAGCCCGAAATTTTTACTATCAGCCACAACTGGTTTGACGACGTTACTTCTTTGCTCTTGATTCTTGATTCTTATGAAGATACCTAGGTCGAAGGAACCCTTCTGCGGCACCGCACTCAGGCAATTCACAATGATTCCCACTTTCATGCCGATAGGCGATAGGGTCTCCGCATTGGTGTCGTTCCTTGGTCCGAACAATGCGGACAGTATTTATCGTTGCCTCTGCGGCAACAGCATCGACGGTGACAGCGTTCCTATCCGCATCATCACGTCCTGCAGTAATTGTAAATTCCGGTAGCTATATTCATTTTCCCACTAGCGCAACCAAGCAAACGACAAAGCAAACGTCAACAACCTCGCTAGCCATGACCCTGACTCTCTACGGATCACGTGGCTCACGTTCGCCACTAGTAAACTGGGCCGCTGCCGAATTAAACATACCCCTATCTATGGCCAAGGACCTATCCAAGAATCCACATCCCTTTGGACAAATCCCCTGTCTCACTGACGATAGTAATAACAATGCTATGATATTTGAATCTGGCGCCATACTAACCTACCTCCAATCGATTGCAGATGCTAAGAAGAAGGAGGATGGTAAAGCAGTATCAGCAACAACTGCTGCGGTGACATCATGGATAGCATGGGCAAATGCATCTTTGGACCCGGTATGCTTTTTAGAAACACCCGAGGGTAAAGTGTGAGTAGGAGAAGATGAGTATCCGGAGACTCTCATGTTGTATAACTTTTCGACGTGCCTTGTGTGTATTATCTCTCTCTCAATCTAAAATAATCTCTTCCCCCCTCCCCCCCCCTTCAACAATCTCACACGTTTTTCACCGTTTATATACATGTTAATCATCAACACACCAAAGCTATGACACTGGATTGCGTAAACCAAATAAACGTATTGAAAAATTGAATACAATACTATCATCTCCAACAACCTACCTAGTGAATAATGAATTTAGTTTAGCCGACGTGGCCGTATCCTCGTACTTATTGTATGTAGTACAATTCTTCCCTGATGTAGAATTATATAGCAAATGGCCAAATGTTGTACGATATATGAAAGATTGTGCTAGTCGTGTGGAATATGGTAATGCATTTGGTGATAATGTACAGACATTTCTAATTGAACGATTAGATGCAATGATGATGGTGGGTAGCGATGGGAAGAAGGAGAAGAAGATGTTTGGAATGTTTTGAGATGTATTACGTGGATTTTAAAGAGCGTCTTTTTTAGAGGACTAAATCTGTGTTGTAACGAGCCACGGATTAATTTCTATGTAAACGTTGTGACCGAAACAATACTTAATAATGATTCAGTTTAATTTTCATCTACACTAGCTATGATAGTCTCTTTATGCCCAACAACCCGTCAAACTCGGGAAGATGACTCACATGGTCATTACTTGAGAGTAGTGTGGGAATAATAAAACGTGGCCGAACAAGCCACTACGTGACACAGCCCTTTGAGAGGTTTTGGAGACATACCCCCCCCCCGCCCCCTACTGCTTGCATAGGGAAATTTTAAGTCCTATGGAGTAAACACCCTCCTCAACCTTGGTGTCTTGGGTAAACGTGTATTATTCTTCAAATATGAGCTTGGGGAAAAGACGCTGTACTCTTCTTCTTCTTCTTCTTGAAATCAGGAGAATTGAAATTAAGCAATCTCTCTCATGGCCCTTGTTAGCTCTGGCAATACAGTCATATCACTTAGCAATGGCAAACATGCCATAGGTCCTCTTGACTTGTATAAATCTAAAAAACTTTCCATTGTCGGTGACATGGACGATGATGTCGACCCGCCAGTCATCGAGTCCATAATACGCATGACGACCTCGGGGGAGAGTAGACCATGTGCTGTTGTACGTGAGGATAGGATCGAATAGTTGGTAGAGGATGAAGATATTGCCATTGTTGATGCTAACAATGGGCCTTGGGATGGCGTCGTCGTTGTCGTTGTAAAGGAGGGGGAGACAGATTTGTTCCCCCTGCTGAAGGACCGCTTCGGTCGTAATAATGGCTTGACCATTACTGGTCGTTGACTTGCAGCAGAGACTGATGGTGCCGTGGGGAATAGATTCAATGTTGCCGCAGAGCGTACACGACGACAGGGCGAGGGGGAGGCATCAGTGGATGATCGCGAGGCAAGATTCCTCCTCCTTGAACCTCCGGGATGTTGAGGATACGACGGGCCAAACGTGTAGGCGTCAATCGTGGTGGCCAAAACTGCAACCACCCCAAGGACCATTGCCACGACGGCCATCGGCGAACGCAGCGCCATGTACTAGTTGACGTTCGTTACGAGGGCGATCTTACTAAAAAATGGGGATATGGCGTTTCTATGGTGTGTTGAGGAACTCTGACGTCTGCGTCAACCTGACGAAGGCCAGACCAACATGTTCCCCATTTGAGTCATGGGATCTAAACACCAAGACCAATGCGATATTTTCTGAGATCCGCAGACTTCTTCTCATCAGGTCCAAACCTGTCCAAACCCGCATCCTGAGAGCCGGCCTGCTCGCCGACAACAATTCACAGTTGAACACCCAGCTCAACGTGCACCTCGCCCGTGGCCTAGCCATCCATCACCAGGGACGACGTGCACTGTTCATTCTCCTACTAATTGCCACCCACTTCTACGACCTCCCATCCTATTTCGCTTTTCCAGTGACGGCAGAAACAATCCCATCCTCTCATCCCAAAGGACAGTCCGAGCAGTTACCCAACGATGCCAACGAAATCAAAGCTCAAGAAGAAGCCACCCCCGCCGCCTCCGGCCATGTTCGCACTACACGCCCCCGTTATTGCATTTGGGTCCACGGCCGATCCCCCTCCTGTCGCCAAAGAGGGGGACGAGACAAAGAACAAGGATCGTTTATTCCTCGATTCTGATTCATCGTCCTCCGATGAGAGTGACGACGTAATCCCACCAAAGCTCGTGGCGTATCCGTCATCATCCGGGGGGAAGAAGGTCCATCGTGCTGCAGCAAAAAGTCGTGGTAAGGTACCTTCGAGCAGGTCCAAGAAGGGCAGTGGTGGCGATTTGAAGTCTCCACCTGAGGCCATCGTTGCGACCAGCAGGAAGAGAGGTGCTGACAATGACAGCAAAGTAATGCTTTCCAAGAGAGCACGTATGCCGTCCTCGGCTGCCGTCGAGGCGGCAAATAACGAGAGTTTGGGGATGGCAAGACATGCCATCCGAACGATCAAAAATCTGATCACGGGCGGTGAAACGACCGAAGCTGAAGAGGACAAAAAGGAGCAGGCTGCTAAGAAGAAAAAGATTAAGGCTGCATTTGCAAAGATTAAGAAGACACCCACAACGAAAAAGGCAGTCGAGAAGACCGTTATCAAACGAGTCACGAAAGTCAAAGCGACGCAGCCAACACCCGTTGTTGTGAAGAAGGAGCACACCCCCGCTCAGGTCGCGCTAATTGAGAAGAAACGATTGAAAAGTTGGACTGAAGGTATGGCACTACTCGTGGAATTGAAGAACCGTACTGGTGCATGCAGTACTTTGAATGCTCCAGAGGGATTAGTCTCAATTAAGTTGAAAAACTTTATTGGTGATTTACGAAGGAATCAGAAGCTCTTCCTAAAAGGCAAAGAATCTACTATAACCGCAGCAAAGATTAAAGAGTTGGAGGATATGGGATTTGATTTCAATCCACTTGAATCCGCTGAAGGCAAAGTGCTTCGTAATGTGAAGCACGATCAGACATGGGATAAGAATTTTTCGCTGTTGGAGGCATACAAGGCTGTATTCGGTAATTGTTTGGTCACGTCTATGGCTGGAACTGATAACAAGTCGGTGAGTAAATGTATTCTTGATGCTTACAATAAATACACTCACATTATATATATAATCATAATGTTTATACGTGCTCACTCATGTTGATTTTCGTGCCTGCCTCTTATACTCTTTTTGCGTAGCTCGGTTATTGGGTACGTGGACAACGCAAGCTCATGAACCAGGTCGGCCGCGAGGGATTCCCTCCCCATCGTCTTGCCAAGCTTGAATCCATTGGGTTTGACTTTGATCCGTTTAGTTCTGGAGCAATTCATGCTGTGAAGCGAGAGAGAAATTTCCCAGCGTCCAATGCTGCCTGGGAGGAGAAGTTCAATAAGTACAAAGCCTTCAAGGAGACACATCCACACGTCGCTTTGGGCCCAACGACACAGGGCTTTGAGAAGATATATAGCTGGGTCCATGTCCAACGGAAAGAGTACAAGAGATATCAAGCGGGGGAATCATCGCAAATGCACCCCGAATGGATCGAAAAAATGAATTCCATTGACTTTGATTGGGCCCCAATGAGTGGGAAAGGCTTTCAGAAGATGTTGCAGGTGAGGCAGAAGGGAATAGCCGAGAAGATTTGGCAGAACAAGTTCAAGTGAGTACTTATCTATCAAGCTTGTGTTACTGATACCATATCCCACTTTATCTTCACTTTAAAAATGTTACTAAATACATATACCACGTCTCTCTTATCCACAATCATTTCAGAGAGCTAATGAAATTCAAGAAGAAGTATGGTCACTGTGACCCCGCTAGCGTTCGCGGCATAAAGGATCCACTTGTGAAATGGGTCAACAATCAAAGGCAACATAAGACGAAACATGACAATGGGTATAATACTCCAATCAACGAAGAACGCATCCAGCTCCTGACTGACAATGGCTTAGAATGGAATCCTAGTCAAGACGAGAAGGTACATCGACGTGGTGGGGGTCAGTCCGTGGAGACCAAAGCAGCCAATTGGAATGCTATCTTCCAAAAGCTTGTCTCATACCAGAAGCAAAATGGACATTGTAACCCTAAGAAGAGGGATCCGCTATTGGGAGGATGGACAGCCCGACAGAGGAGTCTGTACAAGAAGAATAAAGAGGGCGAAGTAACGTCCCTGTCGGATGAGAGGATTGCAAAGTTGACGAGTATCGGGTTCGTTTTTGAGGCAGAGTAATGGGTGGATATTGTATGTTGTGGAGAATAGGTTCTGCTATCCGAGGCAAATCCAATTGAACCAATATCATTTTCAATTCTATGTAATTTATCTTTTCTCAGCAGTGCTTAACTGTAAGCATTCAAGCGGTATCTTTGGTGTTTTGTAAGTGAATTCATGATCTTTTGTTTGTAAACTTAAACCAAGAAGTCTGGTATCACATCTGTACCACCAATCACATCTGTACCACTTCAATCTTGAAAGACTACATACTCTAGACTAAAATAGCAGAACATAATCGAACTGAGGATGTCGTACACAAACGAAGACTGAAGCACCTGGAAGATACTACAGTAACGATACAAAACACTCTCACACACATCTCTCACAATTCCTACATCAAGGCGTTGCATCGCTGATCTTCTTGGTTTTGTCTTTTTTCTCTCTCACAAAACTGAAGTAAAATCCCGAAAGCTCAACTTCAAACATTTCTCATTTCCTTCGTTTGGGGAGGAAGGAGGAACAATGAGCGGACGTCGAGAAAAGAGGACGAACAAGAAAGATAAGAATGTTGCCCCAACCAAAGCTGAAGGAGAAACAGTTGGAGATGTCGAGGCCGAGGTCGAGGACGAGATTGAGGCCGAGGTTGATGAAGAATCTCCGTCATCCACAAATGACGGTAAGAAGACAAGGAAGGTAAAGGAGTCGGTAATTGATCATACCTATCGTGACTACTCGTTAGTTGAGGTTGAAGATGAGGAAGAAGTTCCTAACGCCGGGGAGGAGGAACACCGCCCGACGGTGGCTAGGGCGGCAGCAGGTGTCGATTTGTCTAAGAATTCCAACTTTCCGGCCAAGTTGCATGCGATACTTAGCAATCCTGGCTATCAGCACATTATTTGCTGGATGGTGAGTTCCATATCTATGATCTTTATAATAATTGTTTCTTACTCATACACTTCATCAGTCTCACTCGTTTTATTTCTTATCTCTCATCGCCACAATCAATAAAATTCAATCTACCCTCAAACACCAGCCCCATGGAAGGAGTTGGAATATTATTGTGAGTATTATCTTCTTCCTCATTTCATGGCATTAGATCCCTTAAGCTGTTACTCATGAAATGTTTTACTTATTTTATTCCCATCTATTCGTAGGACAAACATCTATTGACCACGTTAGTCCTTCCTAAATTCTTTGCTCATGGCAAGTTTGAGAGTTTTAATCGATCAGTGAATGGATGGGGATTCAAACGTCTCTTGCGTGAAGGACCGGTACGTAGTATATTGTCAAGCTCAACTATCAATCTTTAACCTTATCCCATCCTCTACGCCACATCTCAATGCTGTTTCTTCATTCCTTCATTCTTTCATTTCATTCAAATAATTGTAGGACAAAAGAACCTATTATCACGAATGCTTCTTACGAGGACGGCCAGAGCTCACGGGTCTCATGCAACGTCTTAGTAATCCGGGTAAACGTCTACCAGACAAGGCAGGTGAACCCAACTTTTACGAGATTAGTAGAAAGTATCCCTTACCGGAATTAACACACATGGAGCCATACCACGGTGGACTACAGAGTTCACCCATGTCAAGCGGTCATCCACCTCCTCCTGGGATGCTACATCACCCCTTTGCATACCCTCCCTCTGCTCAATATGGCATGATGTATGGTGGTGGGTATCATCATGGTATGTCACCTCCGGGTGGTATGCCTCCTCCATCACCAGCATCGTCGGCAGGTGGTAAAGGAGTGCAATCTCAACAGCAGTATTGGTCTGGACAATATGCGCCTAATTATCCACCGAATCCATATGGTTATTATCCCTATCCGCACATGATGATGGGCCCTCCACCACCACAAGCAATGGGAGCAGGAGGACCTGGGAACCCCTACCAGGGATATTACTATCCATACCAACATCCTTCATTTCCCCCATCCCCATTAGCCGCATCCTCACCCAACGGGGCTGCGGCGTTTGGGGTAGCAGCAGAAGAGAACTACTCCGTGGAGGTGAAGGAGGAGAAGGAGGCAGCAGTGAATACTGATGAGACGAATGGAGAAAAGTCAGATAACGACAATAAAGTAGAAGAAGCAGCGAAGGATGATGATGCACCCCCCGATGAAGATGATGAAGAGAAAGAATCTGTGGAAATTTAACATAATCATCAATGACGACATGATTAATTTTTGAGTAGTGGCATGATTCACAACTCGCACTGCAGACTCCCGATGTAAACCTCATATTTGTGTTCGAAATGTTTAAGCTAATAATTGTGTTAAAGCTGAAATCATTCACAGTTACGTCTTTTACAACATGGAGAGTATTGATTGATACACCGCCATGTAGGCTTCGGTCAGACATAATCCATTCAACATGAATTCACTAAGCAATGGATCTGTGGCCCAATTATTCAATGACCAATTGATACATGGTAAGACGAATAAGATACATCGCATCAATTGCAATTTAATAAGACGTATCTTTTTGATTAGGCTTGTCTTTTCTGTTACCATGCCGGCCTATGTTGTAATGTCAAAAGAAATAATATATATTTTCAGCAATGCAAGAGGGAAGCGAAAAAGTAAAACACTTTAGTTCGACGAATAT
>Ga0247831_1005857_pt1 | contig 15002 bp, 17 predicted proteins | sample LaCruzMarch2015__9_FD_192406 | JGI IMG/M metagenome (GOLD analysis project Ga0247831, IMG submission 192406) | Freshwater microbial communities from meromictic Lake La Cruz, Castile-La Mancha, Spain - LaCruzMarch2015_1m | ecosystem: Environmental > Aquatic > Freshwater > Lake | place: Spain... | reverse complement strand
GCCGTAGCAGTGTTCCAGCACGACGCGTTCCCACTCGGCAAAGGCGGGCATGGCGGGCCCGGAGGAGCCGCAGGCGATGAGTTCGAGGGCGGGGTCGAACTGGCGGAGGGCATTCGCGGTTTCATTGGCGAGGCGTCCGTATTCGTCGGCGGTCTTGCGGCCAGTCTGCCACGGGCCGTCCATCTCGTTTCCGAGGCACCAGGTGCGAACGCCATGGGGTTCGGCGTAACCGTGGGCCTTGCGCAGGTCGCCGAATTTGGTGCCGGCGGGGGCATTGCAGTATTCGACGAGGCGCCGGGCATCGTCGAGGCCGCGGGTGCCCAGATTAAACGCCATCATCGGCTCCGTGCCGGCGGCTTTGCACCAATCCATGAACTCGTTGGTGCCAAATTGGTTGGTTTCGGTAACGCCCCAGGCGTAATCGAGGCGGCGGGGACGTTGGGTGCGGGGGCCGACGCCGTCTTCCCAGTCATAAGCGGAGACAAAATTCCCGCCCGGATACCGCACGAGGGGCACGTTTAACTCGCGCACCAGCTCGATCACATCGCGGCGAAAACCTTGCGGGCCGGCGGTGGGATGCCCCGGTTCGTAGAGGCCGGTGTAAACCGCGCGGCCAAGGTGCTCGATGAAGGAACCGTAGAGGCGCGGATCGATGGAGTTTTGGACGAGATTGGGGAAGATGCGGAGCTGCGTGGACATGAGAAAGGGGTAGCGTGCTTATAGGGGAGGGGCCGTTGCAAGGGAAGGGCCCGCAGTCGCGGGGCTTTGTGCTATGCTCTCGGCGCTGGATATTTTTTGAGGGGGTCTCTGCAAATCGAGGAAGTTTCCGTTTGACAGCCTGGGGTCGGAGCCGGTGTTTTCTTCCTTTTTATGAAAGTAGTTTCCTCCATCAAATCCGCGAAGAAGCGTCACCCTGACTGCCAAGTCGTCCGCCGCAAGGGACGTATCTACGTCATCAACAAGACCGACCCGCGCTACAAGGCGCGCCAGGGCTAATCCGGCTCGTGCCGATCTAAATCCTTAATTATCATGAAGAGCGAAGGCCATCCCACCCTCAACAACGTCTGTTTTCTCGACGTTGCCTCCGGTAAGAAGTTTCTGACCAAGTCCACGATGAAGTCCGCCCGCAAGGAAGTCATCGAGGGAGTTGAATATTTCGTCGTGATCCGCGACGTGACCATGGATTCCCATCCTGCCTACACCGGTGAGAAGCGCATCGTGGACACCGCCGGCCGCGTGGAGAAGTTCACCACCAAATTCCGCCGCAGCAGCTCCCCTATCGCCAAGAAGTAAGGTTCCACCCTCCTTATTTGGTTTTAAACCGCCGTGCCTGTCCGGGCCGGCGGTTTTTTCGTGTTTCGGGGTATCGACAGGCCAAGTCGCGCTTGCCTGAAGTCGATTTGCGCTGTGATTCGTTGCTGTTCCCATGGCCCTGCCGTTAAAACTTCTCATTCTCGATTGTGACAGCACGCTAAGCGCGATCGAAGGGGTGGATGAATTGGCTCGGCTGCGAGGTTCCGAGGTTTTCGCGCGGGTCGAGGCCATGACCCATCAGGCCATGGATGGGCGGATATCGGTTGAAGCGGTATTCGGCGAACGCCTTCGCATCATCCAGCCAACGCGCGCAGACGTGGCCGAGATTGGCCGTCGCTACATCGAGACGGTCGAGCCTGCCGCCGTTGCGGCTTTGGCGGCGGCGCGGTCGGCGGGGTGGACTCCCCTGATTTTGAGCGGTGGATTTCGTCCCGCGATCCGACCTCTGGCGGAATACCTGGGAATCGAGCGAGTGGAGGCGGTTGATCTGTTTTTCCAGCCTTCGGGAGACTACGCTGGCTTTGACGAGAGCTACCCGACGACGCGCTCAGGCGGGAAACCGGAACGCATCCGGGCCCTTCGTTCCGAGCTCGGGCCGGAACGGATCGTGATGGTGGGGGACGGTGTGAGCGACCTTGAGACCGCCCCCGAGGTGGATCTGTTTATCGGGTTTGGCCGCTACCTGAAGCGGGCCAAGGTCAAGGCGGAGGCGGCGGCGTTTGTCGAGACCCTGGCCGAGGTGCCGGCCCTGCTGCCATGACGATGCTCCCGCTGGCCACCGTTATTGCATCGCCTGCGTTCCCGCGGGCGGTCTCCAGCTACACCGATGGCGAAGGTGCGGGGCTGTGGACGACGCTCGCCGGACGGGTGGTTGCGGAGCCTTTCAATCTGGTGGCTACGGTCATTTTCCTGCTCGCGATTCTGCACACTTTTTTTGCGGGAGCCATCCGCCACCAGGCTCACCTCATCGAGGAACGCCATGCGAGCCGCCTGCGGGAACGCCGGGAAAACGCTGGCAATGACAAGGCGAGCGATCGCAACGGCGACGGCGTGCCTGACGAGGTAAGTTTTCCAGGCCAAGTGTTGCATTTTCTGGGGGAGATCGAGGTGGTTTTCGGGCTCTGGGCGGTCGTGCTGGGGGCCGCGATTGCGCTTCATGCCGGGGTCGGCACCGCCATCGGCTACGTTTCGGGGGTGAACTACACCGAGCCCCTCTTTGTCTTCATCATCATGGCGATGGCGGCAGCGCGGCCCGTGATCGATTTGGCGGGGGCCGGGCTCCGCCGGGTCGCGGCACTGGGCGGGGGCACGCCCTTCGCCTGGTGGGCGGCTCTGCTCGTGCTCACACCCATTCTCGGTTCGTTCATCACGGAACCGGCGGCGATGACGGTGGGAGCGTTGTTGCTGGCGCGGCGGTTTTACGCCTACCAGCCCAGTGTGCGGCTGCGTTACGCGACCATCGGGCTGCTCTTCGTCAATATCTCGGTCGGAGGCACGCTCACTCATTTCGCGGCGCCGCCGGTGTTGATGGTGGCAGCGCCGTGGGGCTGGGGCCTGGCGCACATGGCGTTGAACTTTGGCTGGAAGGCGGTGGTCGGCATAGTGGTCGCGACCGCGCTTTACGGGTGCATTTTCCGGCGTGAACTTGTGGTCCTCGCCAAGCGTGCCCCGGAGGCGGACGATGCCGACGAAGCGGGGCGCGCGCCGGTGCCGGCCTGGGTGACGGGGGTGCATCTGGGGTTTCTTGCGTGGACGGTGTGGGCGGCGCATTATCCGGTGCTCTTTATCGGTGGTTTTCTTTTCTTCGTGGCCTTCCTGCAGGCCACCGCTCACCACCAGTCCCGTCTCGAGTTGCGCGGGCCGTTGTTGGTCGGGTTTTTTCTGGCGGGTCTGGTCATTCACGGCGGCCTGCAAGGTTGGTGGATCGCGCCGGTGCTATCGGGTTTGGCGCCCACCGCGCTTTTCTGGGGCGCGACGCTTCTGACCGCGTTCAATGATAACGCCGCCATCACCTACCTCGCCACTCTCGTGCCGGGCTTCTCCGACGCGGCGAAATACGCGGTCGTGGCTGGTGCGGTGGCCGGAGGCGGCCTGACGGTGATCGCCAACGCCCCCAACCCTGCCGGGCTTTCCGTCCTCCAGCGCTTCTTCCCCGAGGGATTTTCCCCCGTAAAGCTCGCCGCCGCCGCGCTCCTGCCGACCCTGGTCATGGCAGCGTGTTTTCTCCTGCTTTGATCTCCCGGCTCCGTGGCCGAGTTTTCCACTAGCGCCCGGGGGGCTTCCGCGCACCTTGGGTGCATGGGAATGTTCAAGCTCCAGGCCGACTACGCGCCGACCGGTGATCAGCCTCAGGCCATCGCCGCGTTGTCCGCCTCGCTGCTGGCGGGCAACAAGCACCAGACCCTCCTCGGCGTCACCGGCTCGGGCAAGACCTTCACCATGGCCAACCTGATCGTGGCGCGGGACCGGCCCACGCTGATCATCTCCCACAACAAGACCCTCGCCGCCCAGCTCTACTCCGAGTTCAAAAATTTCTTCCCGGAAAACGCGGTCGAATACTTCGTCTCCCACTTCGATTTCTACCAGCCCGAGGCCTACGTGCCGTCGTCGGACACCTTCATCGAGAAGGATTCCTCGATCAACGAGGAGATCGAGCGTCTGCGCATCGCCGCCTCTAGCGCGCTGGTGTCCCGCCGTGACGTGATCGTGGTCGCGTCCGTCTCCTGCATCTACGGCTTGGGTTCGCCCGACGACTTCAAGGAGTTGCGCATCCCGCTCGAGCGCGGCGCGATCCTCGCCCGCCAGACCCTGCTTCAGCGGCTGGTGGATAATCTGTATTCCCGCAATGACTATGAATTCAAGCGCGGCACCTTCCGCGTGCGGGGCGACGTGGTTGACATCATGCCCGCCTATCTGGAGCAGGGGCTGCGGGTGGAGTTCTGGGGCGACGAGATCGAGGCTTTGAGCGAGTTCGACCCCCTGACCGGCTCGGTCCTGCGGCGGCTCGACAAATTCGACCTCTACCCGGCCAACCAATACGTCACGACCAAGGACAAGCTCGGCTCCGCCGTGGATCGCATCAAGGCCGAGCTCGACGCGCGGGTGGCCGAGTTCGAAAAGCAGGGGCTGTTGCTGGAGGCCCAGCGCATCCGCATGCGCACTAACTACGATCTGGAGATGTTGCAGGAGATGGGTTTCTGCAACGGCATCGAAAACTACTCCCGCCATCTCGCCGGTCGTGCGGCGGGGGAGCGTCCGTTGTGTTTGCTGGATTTTTTTCCGCCCGATTTTCTCCTTCTGATCGACGAGAGCCATGCTTCTGTGCCGCAGATCGGCGGCATGTTCAACGGCGACCAGGCCCGCAAGAAGGTGTTGGTGAACTTCGGCTTTCGCCTGCCCTCCGCGCTGGATAACCGGCCGCAGAGTTTCGACGAGTTCATGTCCATCACGGATCAGATCGTCTATGTTTCGGCCACGCCGGCGAAGTTCGAATTGGAGCGCTCCGCGATAATCGCCGAGCAGGTGATCCGACCCACGGGCCTGCTCGACCCCGTCATCACGATACGCCCGACCAAGGGGCAGGTGGAGAACCTGATCGCCGAGTGTCGCCTCGCGGTCGAAGCCGGCGAACGCGTGCTGGTGACGACCATCACCAAGCGTTTGTCGGAGGACCTGACGGCGCATTTTCGCGAGGCCCGGCTGAAGGTCGAGTATCTGCACAGTGATATCGACGCGATCGAGCGGGTTGAGATTCTGCGCAACCTGCGCCTGGGCAATTTTGACGTGCTCATTGGCATCAACCTGCTGCGCGAGGGCCTGGACCTGCCCGAGGTCGCCTTGGTGGCGGTGCTCGACGCCGACAAGGAGGGCTTTCTGCGCAGCGAAACCTCACTCATCCAGACCTCGGGTCGCGCCGCGCGCCACGAGCGGGGACGGGTGATTTTTTACGCGGACGTGATGACCGAGTCCATTCGACGCACGATTGAGGTCACCTCGGCGCGTCGGGCCAAGCAGCTCGCTTACAACGCCGAGCACGGGATCACGCCGCGCAGCGTGAAGCGTTCGCAGCAATCCAGCCTGCACGTTTACGACGGTTCCGGCGTGCGGGCCGAGGAGCCCAACGCGCTGGCCGAAGGCGGACCCGAGGACGTGGCGGCGGTCATCGCCGAGTTGGAGCAGGACATGTCCGACGCCTCGGCTCGGTTGGAGTTCGAGCGCGCGGCGGTGCTGCGCGACCAGATCCAGGCCCTGCGTTCCGGCGATTTCCGCAAGGCCGCGCAGGCGCCGTCCGGCAAGGGTGGAGGCGGCAGAGGTAAAGCCCGTGCCGGCGCGTCCGCCGGGCGGCGGCGTTGAGCCGTGCCGCGCTCAGCGACTCCAGTCCAGCATGCGCTGGAGGGGGGCGAGGGCCGCGCTGCGGATTTCCTCCGGCAGCTCGATGGCGGGGCGCATGAACTTCAGCGCGTCGCGCACCTTCTCGATCGTGTTCATCTTCATGAAACGGCAGTCGTTGCACGCGCAGGTGTCGGTCGGGCCGGCGATGAAGGTCTTTTCCGGCACTTCGCGACGGAGGCGGTGGAGCATGCCGCTCTCGGTGACTACGATGATGCGCTCGGCGGGGGAGTTTTTGGCGAATTTTACCATCAGCTCGGTCGAGCACACCTCGTCGGCGAGGTCGCGCACCGCCTCGACGCACTCGGGGTGGGCAACGACGGGGGCGTCGGGAAACTTCAGGCGGACGCGTTCGATCGCCTGAGTGGTGAAGAGCACGTGGGCGTAACAACTGCCGGGCCAGAGCTGCATCGCGCGGCCGGTTTTTTGGGACACCCACTGGCCGAGGTTCTGATCGGGGACGAAGAGGATTTCGCGGTCGGCGGGGACGCGTTGCACGATGCGCTGGGCGTTGCCGCTGGTCACGATCACGTCGCTCAGGGCCTTCACGGCGGCCGAGCAGTTGATGTAGGCAACGACGTAGACGCCGGGGTGGGCGGCCTTGTAGGCGGCGAGCCGCTCGGCGGGGCAGGAGTCGGCGAGCGAGCAGCCGGCGGCGAGGTCGGGCAGGAGCACGGTGCGGCCGGGGTTCACGATCTTGGCCGTTTCGGCCATGAAGTGGACGCCGCAGAATAGGATCACGTCGGCCTGCGCGGCCTGCGCCTGGTAGCTGAGCCCGAGCGAATCGCCCACGAAATCGGCCACGCGCTGGATCTCCTCGTTTTGATAGTTGTGCGCGAGGATGACGGCGTTGCGCTCGCGTTTAAGGGCGAGAACCTCCTCCTGGATCGCGCTCAGGGGCGGCGGGGTAGGGCGGGGCGGGAGGACGAGGGGCTCGTAGTCGATCACGGGAAGAGGGATCAGATTTTGGGGTTCGTGGCCTGGCGAACCAAGTCCACCAAGATTTTGAACTCGGGGCGCTTGTGGAGAGGCAGGAGGTCCGGGTCCTTGGCCATCCAGTCCGCGTCGTCGTAGCCGAGGGCGATGGACTCGGCGAGGATGGCGAGGGCCTCGGCGGGGCGTTTGGAGAGGGCGAGGCTGCAGGCTAGGTTGTAGCGGGCGGTGGCGTTTTCCGGCTGCAGGCGGACGAGTTTACGGTCCATTTTCAGCCCGTCGGCGATGCGTCCCGCCTTGGTGTAAAGGCCGCCCAAGATTTCGACGACCTCGGTGTAGGAGGGATCGCGGCGGAGGATGCTCTCGTAGAACGAAATGTCGAAGGTGTGGTCGTCTTTGCGGGCCATGGTGAACAGAATGCGGAGGCGGCAGAAAACGGCAAGCCGACCGGCGCGGGCGAACAAAAAGCACCGCCTCGTGCGGGCGAGGCGTCAGGACCGGTGTTTACACCCGCCGGCGGCCTTCAGGGCATCGCAGGTGGCGCTGACCTGGAGGCGCTGGGAGACCGGGGTAAGGCCGAGCTTGGAGGAGACGGTGTTGCCATACCACGACATGAACGGCGCGCTGATCTCGAAGATCTTGTCGCAATCCACGCAAATCACCTGGGCCACCTGCGCGGTGCTGTCGGCGTTAGGTAAATAATATTTCAGGCTGCGGCCGATATCGACTTCGCGCAGCACGCCGCTGCCGGTCAGGTGGGGCAAAGTTCGGTAGACCGTGGCTCGCGAGACGGATTCGTCGAGCAGGCGGGCGTGGACCAGCAATTCCTCGGCGGTAAAATGCTCCACCTGGCCGAAGGCGGCATCGAAAATAGCCAGTCGCTGGTTCGTGATGCGGAGGCCGTGCGCGGCGAGATGGGTGCGGAACTTTTGGCGTGCGCTTTCGATGGCTTCAGGAGTCACGAATTTAAGTCTCATTTGTGTCTCAATAATGTCAACCATGCCGGTGTTTGGGGTCGCGGGGAAATACCCCGGCAGAATTTGCCCGCCGCGTCCCGTGGGGTGGTCCGAGGTGTTGGTTGCGGGATTGATACATTTTTATTTCCTTATACTGTAGTAATTAAGAACCAATTCATTTTATGCGGTATCGGTTTTGCTTAGCAGTTTTGCCTCAAGTGGCATCCGTGTATGAAAGCCCTCACTTCCCCCTTTGTTTCCGCTTTGCTCGCCTCGCTGCTTTCGGCGGTGGTGGTGCTGGCTTGGCTTTGGAAAACGACCATGGGTTTGATCGCGCAGCGCCAAGGGCAAGTCGCCCAACTAGTGGAGGAGTCGCGACCGGAGAAACCGTGGGATTTCTGGACTGTTGAGATCGAGACACTCGCCAAAGAGTTGGAGCAAGCGCGGGCGGAAGTGGCCAAGCGGGAGACCGAGCTTGCCGTGCGGGAAAAACGTATTGCCGAGGAGGCCTCTGAACTGGAGCGCACGCGTGCCCAGATCGAGGCCATGCGCAGCGAGATCGACCGGCAGTTGATCGAGGTCAAAGACACGGAAAAAAAGAATCTCAAGCCACTCGCGGCGACTTACAGCCAGATCGCCCCGGCCGCGGCGGCGGCGATTTTTTCCAAAATGGATGATGTCACCGTGGCCAAATTACTCTCCCTCATGAAGGCGGATGTGAACTCGGCGATCCTTGCCCAGATGGCCCAAAGTTCCGTTGCGGGTGAGGACGGCGCCAAACGGGCTGCCGCCATCTCCCTATTGTTAAAGCGTATATCCGCCCAGCGCACGCCGGCCGGCCCCTGAGGGCAGCGACTGGCTGGGCCGAGATAAAATTATCGCCTGCAACGCTTTTAGTAACCGGAACGCCATGATGCCAACTTCCAATCTGCTGCCGTCAGCTCCTGCAACGGGAGCCGTTCCGGTGCCGGTTACCTGGCCTTCCCTGCCTTCCGCTGAAATGGCACCGCAAGCGGGTCCTGCTTGGCCGGCGGGGTCGCTGGCTTTTGCGGAATGTCTGGGTATTTGCTCCTCCGGGGACGCCGGTGTTTCGGCGGCGGAGCCGGTCGCGGTGACGACTGATTCGCCCGAAGTTGCCTCTGGGCAGGACCTCCCGGCCGGGCAGGGATCGGAGTATCCGTTTTATTGGACGCCGATTCCGCAATTTGCGCCGCCGCTGCCGCCTGCCCTGCCGCCATCTTTTCCAAACGTGTCTGCCGCGGTGGAGGAAAAGGTCGTTCCTGCGGACGGCGAGGGGGCCTTGTGTCCCAGTTCCGGCCAGTCAGGCCAAGACCAGTCCGCGGGTGGACCTCTGCCGGCTCCGGGTGCGACCGGCCCGCGGCAGGCGCCAGCCGCTGCGACTCCTCGTGAGGATACGGCCAGCAGCATGTCTTTACCGGAGGCCAAGTCTTTCGAGGCAAGCGCTGCGAAAAGCACGATCGCGGGCGGGCGTCTGCCCGTGCCCGCTCAAGGTGGTGCGCTGACTATCGCATCTGCGGCTCTGCAGCCAGAGGCGGCGGGGAGGGAAGATATTGCCACCCGTGGAAATGCCAGGCCTATGTCCGAGGAAAAACTCCAGGTTCAGGAAAATAAAAACACGGGTAAAACAACTCTTAATAAGGTATTTAAGGATTTAGGTGTAAAGAGTGGCATCGTCTCGGCTTATGAGGTTGGGTCGATGTCCTCTCTCTCCGCCAACACCTTGCCTGTTGAATCGCCCGTGGCGCCGGTTTCGGCCGCGCCGGTCGCGGGCGAGCTTGCCTCGGCGGCGGTGCGCATGGTGGAGCGTGTAGCCGAGGTTGCGGAGCTGGTTCGCGATACGCCGGCGGAGCGGGTGACGCTCCAGCTGGATCTGGATGAGACGCATCGCGTCGAGGTGCGGGTTTTGATGCGCGAGGGCCGCGTGCATGCGGAATTTCGTTCGGATTCTCCCGAGGTCCGCACGGCGCTATCCTCAGCTTGGGCGGATTTCACGGCCAAGCGTGAGGCGGGTGCTCCGGTTTGGGCGGAGCCGGTTTTTGCCTCCTTGGAAGCGGCTGCGGCTTTGCCTGTTTCGCAAGCTATGGCCCGGCCGGCGGTTGTCGCTCCTGAAGCGGGGCTGAGTGGCTTTGGCCGCGATCAGGCGACCGGGCAGGACGCTTCCCGCCGGCAGCCCCGCCAGAAGGTGGAGCCGCGCGGCTTACCGGCGGCTGTCTCCGCCCTCCCCGCTGCCACCAACCCTGTCTTAAACCAATCCACCCCGGTCCGTGACCGGCAGCGGCTGCTAAGCGCCCGCGCATAAAATCTCCCCATGACCATCCCCGGCACCACTTCCACCTCCGCTTCCGGCACCGCTGTCGCCAAGGCAGATCGCATCCCAAAGCAGACGCTCGGGCAGGATGATTTCCTCAAGCTACTCACCGTGCAGCTCTCGAAGCAGGATCCGCTCAAGCCGATGGATGACACGGCTTTCATGGGGCAGATGGCCCAGTTCTCCGCGCTCGAGCAGAGTTCACAGATGTCCCGCGAAATGACCGCTTTGCGCAGTGATCTGGCCCTGCAGTCTTCGTATAATCTGATCGGGCGCGAGGTCACGGTGAAAACCTCCGGTGGCGAGTTGAGCGGCCTGGTGGACTCGGTCACACCGACCGATGCCGGGGCTAAAATCAGCATCGCCGGCCAGCTATATCCTTTCTCCTCCGTTCAACGGGTCGCCGCCGCGGCCCCTGTGCAAACCAAATCCTAACCCACTACTATCATGTCACTAATCGGAACCCTCAACTCGGGCGTCAGCGCCATGAAGAGCTTCACCAAGGACCTCGAGGTCATTGGTAACAACATCGCCAATGTGAACACCACGGCCTACAAAGGATCTTCGACTTCCTTTGAGGACAGTTTCAGCAACACCTTGCGCGCCTCCGCTCCCTCCATCGCCGGCACGGGGGCCTCAAATCTCTCGGCCATCCAGGTTGGCAGCGGCGTGCAGATCGGGGCGATCAACGCCCGCTTCACCCAAGGCTCGCTCAGCGCGACGAGCGTGATCACGGACTTAGGTGTTTCCGGCAACGGTTTCTTCCGGGTGGTCAATCCGGCGGATGGCAGCGCCTTCGCCACCCGTGCAGGTGATTTCCGTTTCGATGACCAAGGCTACCTCGTGACTACGAGCGGTTACCGGGTGCAGGGCTCCCAAAACGGCACGGTGGGTGACATCAAGCTCGGCACTCCTCCCGGCACCTCCCAGCTGCAGTCCTTCTCCTTCGACCGCCAGGGCAACCTCGTCGAGTTCTATTCGGACGGCAGCAAAGCCACCACCAACCAAGTTTTGTTGCAGGGCTTCCGCGATCCGACCGCGCTGCAACGCGCCGGCGAGAATCTTTTCACCAATTTCGATGCGGCCGGGCCGATCGGGGGGGCGACGCTCACGGCCGCCAACAACAAACCCGGCTCGAATGGCCTCGGCTCGATCGAGTCCGGCACGTTGGAGCTTTCCAACGTCGATCTGACCGAGCAATTTGCCAACATGATCTCCGCCCAGCGCAGTTTCCAAGCCAGCTCGCGTGTCGTCACGGTCTCGGATTCCGTCCTAGAGGAAATCGTCAACCTCAAGCGCTGAGCGTTTTTCTGCCATGGCCGAGAAAAAACCCGAAACTCCCCCGGCTGCGGACGCCGTCCCCGGCGCCCCCGCCGCGGCCGCCCCCAAGGGCGGCGGACTCCTCCCGGCGCTCCTGCCGGTGGTGCTCGCGCCCGCCCTGACCTGGGCCGTCGCGCAATTTGTCCTGCTCCCGAAAATCACCACCGCGCTAAACGCTCAACCTGCCGCCGAAGGGGCGCCGGTGCCGGGCAAGCCGAAGGAGAAAGAAAAAGAGAAGGGCCACGCCGCCCCCAAGGGCGGCAAGGGCGAGGGCGCCGCGGCCACCAGCACTGGCTATCGTTTTGAAAACATCGTCGTGAACCTAGCGGGCACCATGGGCACGCGCTACTTGAAGACGAGCTTCATGGTCACCGGCGCAGAGGATATCATCGCCCGTTTCGACGCCGAAAAACCCCAGTTGGGCGACGTCACCTTGGGCGTGTTATCGTCCATGACCCTGGCCGACCTCGAAGAATCCGGCGCCAAAAATTTGCTCCGGGAGCGTTTGCTCTCTGCTTATAATCAAGCCCTCGGTAGCAAGGTCGCGGAGAACCTGTTTTTCTCCGAGTTTGTAATCCAATAACGCTATGTCCGACTCCTCTGATAATTCTTCTATCGTTCTCAGTCAGAGTGAGATCGATGATCTACTCGCCCAGGTATTTGCCGACATGGGCAATGCGCCGGAGGAGACCAAAATCGGCTTGGCGGCCGCGCAGGGCGAGACCGCCGCCGGGTTTCGTTTTGAAGATGTGGTTGTGAACCTGGCGGGCTCCGATGGCATCCGCCACTTGAAGATGAGCTTCTTGCTCACGGGTGCGGAAGATCTGGTCCTCCGTTGCCACGAGGCCAAGGCCCGGCTCGATGCCGTCACGCTGGCCATTCTCTCCACGCTGTCGTCGGCCGATTTGGAGGATGAAGCCACCAAAAACCAGCTGCGGGATCGCCTGCTCGCCGCTTACAACGAGGTGCTCGGCGGCAATGTCGCGGAGCACCTGTTCTTCTCGGATTTTTTGATTCAATAGCGCCATGGCCGATTCATCCGAAGAGATGATTTCGAGCATGCTCGATCAGAGTGAGATCGATCAGCTGCTCGCGCAGGCGGTCGCCGAGGTCCGCCCGCCTTTGCTCCGCTTTGACGGCAAGCGGGGCGACGCCGATGCGGCCGGCCGGGTAGAAGTTTACGATTTTCGCAACCCCGCGTTCCTGACCGAGGTTGAGTTGCGCCGGTTGCGCATTCTCCACGAGGACTTCATCCGGTATCTATCGGCCCGGCTTGCGTTGTTTCTGCGCATGGAGTGTTCGCTCAAAATGGCGCGGCTCCAGACCCAGACCTACGTCAAATTTACCGAGGCGCTGCCCAGTCCGACGCATATCTGTCTCTTCAAGGTGGAGCCGCTGCTCGGGGTCGGCGTTCTGGATATCAATCCCCGCCTCGCGCTCACGCTGGTGGACCGCCTCCTGGGCGGCCGCGGCCACTCGGTGAAAGCCGAGCGTTACCTGACCGAGATCGAGATCGCGCTTCTGGAGGACGTTCTTAAAATCATTCTCGAAGAATGGTGCGCGCAATGGCGCGAAGAGATGGAACTGCACACGCAGTTGATCGGCCACGAAACCAACGGCCGGTTTTTGCAGACTTCGCCGCGCGACGCCGTCGTGCTGGCTCTCAGCATCGAGGTGTCCTTTGGCGATTGTTCGGAGCAAATCCAGATCGGCCTGCCTTATTACACGATCGAGCCCCTAGTGAAGGCCCTCCAGCTTCGTCGCCAGAAGGACTCCACCCCGGATGCCGCTCCTGCCCGCGCCGAATGGCGCGCCGTCTATGAGCACGTGGAGATCCCGGTCATTGCGGAGTGGCCGTTGACCGACATCCCCTTGCGCGAGATCGCGGCGCTGCGGGTGGGTGATGTCGTTGAGCTGCCTGTCGGCGTGCTGGAGCAAACCCGGGTCCTCTTGAACGGCGCGCCCAAATTTGTCGGCACCGTGGGCCTCGAGGGCGATCAAGTCGCAGTAAAGATACAGGGTAAAATCGCCCCGGCCCCGGCGCGCAGTTAAAGCTAGCTAGCCATTCTTTTTCTCCATGGATAACAACACTCTCGATCTCGTTCTCGACGTAAAGGTGAAGGTCACGGTGCAACTCGGCTCCTGCTTTTTGCCGATGCGCGAGGTCCTTGCGCTCACGCCGGGGTCGGTCATCCAGCTCCAGCACCGGGCCAATGAACCCGTCGGGCTGTATGTGAACGACAAGCTCGTCGCCTACGGCGAGGTCGTGGTGGTCGAGGAGAACTTCGGGATCAAGATCACCGAACTGGTTGGCAAGGCTTCGTGAACTCCCTTGCCCGAACATCTTCCAGCGTTACCCGCTGGCTGCTAGTGGTAGTCGGCTGCGTCGTTTTGGAGACGGCGCAGCCGATGAAGGCAGCGGAACCAGCTCCGGCGCGTTCCGCCGACACTTTACTTTATCCCGGCGGCAGCGCCGCCGGATCGACCTCTGAAACCCCGGCCCGTGCGGGCGGCGCCGGGGCCTCCTGGATCTTTGCCGCGCTGGTCGGAGGCGGGGCGGCCGCCTGGTGGTTTTGGCGTCGGCGCGGTCTCGGGCCCGTCGCGCGCCGTCCGGGCTCCCTGGCCATCGAAGAGACCCGTCCGCTGGGTAATCGCCAGTTCCTTGTGGTGGCCTCGTGTGATGGCCGCCGTTTCCTGCTCGGAGTGGCGCCCGGTGGAATCCAGATGCTGGCGCCCCTCGAGGCCAAGGAATCCGCCCATGCGCCCCGCACCCCCTAGCTCTCGCCTGCGCATCCTCTGGCTTTTTCTCGTGCTGCTCGTCGCCCCGGCTTTGTGGGCCCAGACGGCAGGCGAAGCCCCGCCAGCCGGGGCCGAGCCCTGGCGCCTGGCCATCGACTTGGAAGGGGGCGGCAAAGCTGGCTCGGCCAGCGTGGGCATGCAGATCGTCATCGTGATGACGCTGTTGAGCATCGCGCCGTCGCTGCTCCTGCTCATGACCTCGTTTACCCGGATCGTGATCGTGCTCGGGTTTGTGCGCACGGCCATCGGCGTGCCCAGCGCGCCGGCCAATCAAATCGTCACCGGCCTCGCTTTGTTTCTTACTCTCTTCATCATGGGGCCGACTTTGCAGCGTTCCTATGACGAGGGGCTAAAGCCTTACATGGCGGGGGAACGTCCGACGATGGAGGCCCTGGAGGCGGCTGCGCAGCCCTTGCGTGAATTCATGCTCAAGCAAACCCGCACCCGCGATCTGGAGTTTTTCCTCCAGATCGGGCGTTTCCCGCCGACCAAGGTCGCCGACTTGCCCCTGCGCGTCGTGGTGCCCGCCTTCGTGATCAGCGAGCTCCAGACCGCCTTCCAGATGGGCTTTCTGTTATTTCTGCCCTTTCTTGTCATCGATCTGCTCGTCTCGGCCGTGTTGATGGCCCTGGGCATGATGATGATGCCGCCGGCGATTATCTCGCTGCCTTTTAAGCTGCTGCTTTTCGTCCTAGTGGACGGGTGGCATCTCGTGGTGCAAAGCTTGGTCACCAGTTTTCACGTATGAACGCCGAGGCTGCCGTCGATATCTTCAAATCGCTGGTGATGTTTTCGCTGTTTATCATGTCGCCTTTTCTTGGCGTGGTCCTGGTGGTCGGCCTGGTCATGAGCCTGCTGCAATCGGTCACGAGTATCCAGGAGCAGACCCTCACTTTCGTGCCCAAGCTGATCGCGCTCGCCGGGGTCCTGCTCTTGCTCGCTCCCTGGGCGTTGCGGCTCCT
>Ga0247831_1005856_pt1 | contig 15002 bp, 10 predicted proteins | sample LaCruzMarch2015__9_FD_192406 | JGI IMG/M metagenome (GOLD analysis project Ga0247831, IMG submission 192406) | Freshwater microbial communities from meromictic Lake La Cruz, Castile-La Mancha, Spain - LaCruzMarch2015_1m | ecosystem: Environmental > Aquatic > Freshwater > Lake | place: Spain... | reverse complement strand
CGCAGAGCAGCACGGGCTGCCGGAGGATTACCGCCAGAAGATTGAGAACATCGTCGACATTCCCGATCCGGATGAAAATCGTAAGAAAAAAAGAGAGGCCGAGAAGCAGATCAGGAAATACCTTGCGTCGATCGGCCGCTAATCCAAGCCTTCCAGAAACATTTCTCGGAGTTCTTTATCGCCATCAAGGCACAGCGAGAGAATTCGCTGCGACGCCTCGATTGGCGTGTGGTCACGGTCTGGGAATGTCAAACGGAGCAGCCACAGCGCCTCCTAAAGCGCTTGCACGCGATTCTGCTTCAATCGTCATGCGACTTCCTCAAATCAACTAATACAAGAATTTGCGGAACGACATTATCATGTTTAAAATGAAATTTTTATTCTTTCTAATTCTGCATACTTTTCAGACTTTTTAAGAGGGCTTTGCCCATCCCATGAGCTAAATGGCGAGTCTGTGTTACAGAAATTTGGCTCGATGCATTCATATAAAGAGCGAGTGCTGCGATGCATCGAGTTACTATCTATGACTTCACAAGATACTTGTTTGTAATTCGGCCATGGTTCACTGCCTATGTTTCCAACATATAGAAAGCGCGGTAATACAGGCGAACAAGCATACAAGAGGCAATCACCATCAAGGCGAGTCCACAGGCCTCCTTTGCCGTGATTTTGAACAACAACTGCCAATGGAGCCTTTTTAGGTAAACCCCAAATGTGGAGATAGGTCTGAATGGCCTCAGTGGTAAGATATATAAAACGAATGGTGCGGGGCGAGCGTCGATGTTCAAAGCTATGTTCATAGTCGAAACTCGCCTGTTCAAAAATAGCCAATGTTCCTATTATTTCTGGTGGCTTTTCAGTTTTTTTAAACCAATTGTCTGGATATAAGTCAAATGCAGAGCTGCATCCAAGATCTGATGCAACAATATTGCGTCTATAGATTTCGTAAATTCTCTCTCCATTCCAGTGGCGTCTATTCCCGAATCCATCAAAGGTTTTCTCAATATAATTTGCCCATAAGTAGTCAACATACACCACTGTGGAAATGTTCGCGGAACGGACAAACCGAATAGCAGGGTCAATGTCACAACCTGCACCTGGGTAAAACAAAGTATCTGGAGGAAAAGTAAATGGGGTATTAGAGCCAGCTAATGTTCTCGAAAGATATTCTTCAGGGTTAGGAAGATTGCTTAGGTTGTTGGTGCTCATAGATTGCCTAAGAAGAAAAATAGTATTAGGAGTTTAAGAAAAGATTTCCGGTTCGAGTTGCTCAAGCATTCCAGCGGCAGGTTTCTTGTCACGAAGTGCCAGCAAGATTTTCTCACCGATTGCCTTGATCACGGGAACAGCCACTGAATTTCCAAATTGCTGGTAAGCGTAGCGCTTGGAATCATGGAATTCAAATTTGTCTGGAAATCCTTGAATACGGGCACACTCTCGCGGAGTGAGAATTCTCGGGTTTTTCCCTTTTTGAGCTATCAAAACTTCACTGCCATCCTTCCAATACCTAGCAGAGATCGTGCTTACATAGTCGCTTTGCTCGTCGAACAAAGAATAGCCAAAGCCATTTCCTTTCTCGCGGTGTTCTTTCAAACGACGCTGGTGCCCGCTCCACATTGCATCTGATATTGTAAATTTTATATCAGGGTTGTCTTCGAGATACCCTCCGAGCTTTTGCCGATCGTTCAGCTTGGGAGCATTAGGGAATTCAAAGTGAATTGCCTCGGAGAATGCTACTATGAAAATTCTCTCCCTGTTTTGCGGAACACCAAAATCATACGCACGCAAAACTTTGGCGTAGACCTTGTAGCCGATTTCCCTAAGTGAATTGCAAATAACGGAAAAAGTTTTACCCGAATCGTGGGTTCTCAATCTTTTGACATTCTCTAGAAAAAGCACCTTGGGCCGCCGCTCTTTTGCGATTTTCAAAATATCAAAAAAGAGGGTTCCTCTCGCATCCTCAAATCCCCTTTTCAGCCCCGCTTGGGAAAACGGCTGGCAAGGAAAGCCCCCGCATAAGACATCATGCTGCGGAATGCCGTTTACCAGTAAATCGCCGCCAGCCTTGGACTGTGTAAACTGGGTGATGTCTCCAAACGGAACTTCCCCATAATTATTGGAGTATGTTTCTTTGGCTTTGGAGTCCCATTCCGAGGTGAAAACACACCTGCCGCCTACCTCCTGCATGGCTATGCGAAAACCACCGATTCCAGCAAAAAGGTCGATGAAAGTGAATTTTGGCTTGGCCTCCGGCGGTAATGACAGATCGGAAAAATCGATATGAACTGGGCGTGGGTGGGAGGTTTCCTCTGGCAGCCCTGATGCCGCATTGCGAGAAGCCAGCAGGCAATGCCTGCGCAGAAGATCGAGCCACCGGTCTCGAAATGAGTCGTCCAGCAGGATCGGAGCGTCTTTGGGAGACTGAAGCCAATGCGAAACAATAGCTGGCAATTCATCCTTCACTACGCCTTTAAAATCTGACCACCCCTCTGCCGCAAGGATCAAGCGGAGAGCCTCACGGTGATTGATGACAAGCGATCCCGCCAAAGGAGCTTGAAATCTAGCCACTCCATTCACTCGCAAGGCGAGGCGAGGGGCTTCCGCGCAGGATTCAAGCGGCTCGGCAACCTTCCTGGAAGTTTCAGTTTGAGTCATTGTTTTTCGATCCGTAGAGCGTTGGTGCTTCTGCTAGATTCCAGAGTTGGGGTTGATGAACATCCTCGCAAAGGCCTTTGGCGGCCTGCGTGAACCACTCCTTGAGCGTGCTCCCGCGCAATGCGAGAGCCGAATAAACTTCTTTTTTGAATTCCGGATCGAGATCCACAACGATCCGGCCTGATGATCCTTGAGCCATGGCGGGTCACGTTACATAGGTCACATGACATGACAAGATGAATCTCAGGAAATTTTGTTGCAGTTATAAAATTCCACAATGTTCGCTGGAGTCACCCCATATCGGGACAGAACGCTGCTGCGGCGGTGCAGAAGTCGATCGATCACATCCACGCAGTCTTCGACCTTGCCGAAATGGATTCTGCGATGGTGGTGGGGGCTAAGGGCGTAAATGTTGTCCAAGTGATCCAAAGATTTCGAAAATGCTCCAGCCAAGCTTACAGGTATCAAGTGATGAGGCTCCAAATAGGGATTTCCAGAGCTTCTTGCCGTGAAAAGAGAAATTCCTGGTTCAGCTTCGCACTTAAAGACCGACCTGCTGATTGCCTCCAGCGCAGTTTCCCTAGAACGATGGTGCCTCAAGACCGACACCGACTTCGGCAGCACTATATCAGGCTCGTAAATGCTCCCAGTGTAAAGCGAATCCTCTTCATCGAGTCTGCCAATTTTGCGCCAATCCTTCTCAGGCATGCTCCCGATGTAAAGTTTTCTTTTGCTGGTAAAAACAAACCACACATCCCCCTCTTCGTAACCAAACCCATCTAATGTATTTCGATAAACACGGAGTTCATTTTTGGTTTTCTTCGGGAAGTTAATAGTAAGTTCAATGGGCTTGGATTTTTCGGGGGCTTCCCAGAGATTAAGCTTCGTTCTCAAAGCTTTAGCCGCTGCCCTCGGGATCGATGCAGCGCCAATAGCTGATACCACAATATCGGATTCCCCATCAGCATCTGTGATGGTTATTTGGCTCTTCTTTCGCTCATCGAGAGTAACGATCGAATAAGCACCATCATCTGCGCCAAAATAAACTTTTTGGAGAGCTGAGAATTTCATTTAAAATTCGATGTCTGTATCCGAATTTTTATGGGATAAAACTATCCAAAGTAGAAATGGGGGATAACAAAGACAAATCAATCTCATACTTGATTTTTTCAATCCCTACTGGAAGCACCCCACCCGAGAAGCTAGAAGGCACAATTTTTGGAAATAAACTTGTTATCTCATATAGCTCTGCATCGTGCAAAATAAATGATTCTTCTCTAGAGTGGCGTCCTATCGGATGCCCTAGTTGGTCTAAGTCTCTCTCGACAGGAGTTGAATTAACCCCGTGTGACAAAAGATTACTTATTGTTGCATTAATATTTTCACTTCCGAGTGAGCGCTCAAAACGCATGAAAGCTAAATAAAGTTTTTTTCCTTGGGCTACATGAAGTTGATGCTCTCCCGAAATGGTAATACGCTTACCATACCGCTGGGTAGTGGATTTGACCTCAATGTCAAAGACATCGCCGACAAGATCATGTGTAGAACCATCGGGGCCCGACCATGTCATTGTTACACCAATATCGAACATTCTACGCCATACCAAAAGCTCGCCCAAAACAGAGTGGGGGCTATTATCGCTGCTAGAATTACCCAATAATTCACTCCAAGTTCTCCACCATCCATAGGGGTCTGTGGAGATCTCAATTCGCTTCGCTGGGTTAACAAAATCTTCAGAGATTAATGCGAATTGTTCTCTTTTAGAGTGGTCTAAACAATGTAAAACCAAGCAATTTATTTGAGACCCTGAAATATGTTGTTCTAGATTGTAAAGCTTGATATTGGCGAACTCTTCGTTGATTTTCAGAGCAAGCATGGAAAGCGGAAGGCAGAAGAAAACACTGCAAGTTTGGCTATCCTCCCTAAGAACCCACGCCGAGTCGCTGGTAGGTAGATTTGGGATGGGCGCACGGTAGCCAGGGGCAGTGGAAGCCAAAGTGGCTCGAATATCATTAAGCAGTGACATAGTTGTTTAGTGTTGGTGTTGGCTGAAATTTTGTTGAAAGGGTTTGAGCAATTGCCAAAGAAAGCAAAGGAGGAACAGCATTTCCGATTTGTTTGAAGGCGTCACCCATATTGCCCCAAAACAAAAAGTCATCAGGAAATGATTGAAGCCGAGCGGCCTCGCGGACGGAAATTCCTCTAGGCTCAATGGGATGGATATGACTATATGTGTCCACACTTAAATGCGCCACAACAGTTCGAGACGGCTTGTCGGGTTCCAGCTTTTTCCACTTGTCATCAAACTTATGCTGGGCATATGGCGGGACAATGGATCGCTTTAATGTCTCGTAGGCAACTGGATTTATTTGAGGACTGATTCCGGTTCGATGGCAGGCATCGGCGAGTAGTTCGGAGGCAATTTTAGAAGCATCGATATAATTGTGCCCAGGAAGCATTCTCTCAAAAATCTCAAAATCCCGACCAGTATTGCGATAAACATGCCCTGTAGTGCCCTGCCATGAGGAGCAAGCTGTTCTCATTTGCTGTTGAAAAGAATTTTTTGGAGACGAGGTATAGGGAACCATCTCATTCATTCTTCTTTGCTTATATACTTCTTTTGCGCTTTTCCTCAGCGAAGGCAAATCACTGAAAGCCATGCCTACGCTAATCCAGTTTTCAGATGCAGCGCCCCATTCATCAGTATCGACAAAATATTTTGAGCTTAACTTTATGGATGTTTTCATCGATCCAAAAGTGCCGGTTTGTTTTTTGACCACCGGAGCATGTGTAGGGCTAGGCCAAACTGGGTTTATGCCTTCGTCGCTTTTGAAAGCCACCAATATAACCCTCTCGCGGACTTGAGGAACCCCATAGTTTGCTGAGTTTAAAACACTCCAAGCTGCTTCATAACCTAAATCCAAAAGGTCGGCACAGATTGTTTCCGGAATGTTTTGGCCTCCATAGGAAATGGAGTCCACCACATTTTCCATAACAATAGCTCTTGCATTTAACTCAAGAGCCACCTTGAGAAAATCCTCATACAACCTTCCCCGCGAGTCTTTTAAATGATGCCGATCTGAACCAAGAGAATTTAACTTTCCTCGCCCCACACGGGAGTAAGCTTGGCAAGGAGGCCCGCCAATCACAATACATCCATTAGGATAATCTTTTTTGAATTCGGAAATTTCGAAACTCTCAATATCAGCGGTCAAAAAGGAGGCGCCCGAGGCGCGCTCTTTAGGCGAATTTGCCTTATAGGTTTTAATCGCTTTTTCGCTTACATCCATGCAAGCCGCCAAAGGGAAGCCTGCTTGCTTGAATCCCCATGACAAACCACCACAACCGGAAAAAAGATCGATGACAGCAGGCAAATTTGTGGTTCCTATCATTCCTATTTTACGATATTGCTACAATAAGCGAATCAACATAACCAACTACACCACAACCATAAAGGGATGGTTCCACCAAACAAACCTTGGCCGTATTGAGCTTCATGATTTTTTTTAGCATATTTACATCAATTTCATGCTTGCCCAAACGCCCCATCACTTCCCTGCAAAAATCAACTCGAAAACCACCGGGGCCCGGTCTTTCCACGACCGCTTGAATTGAATCTGTGCTTCCATTCAGCAGGGTTATTTTTGTTTCATCACGATTTGAGGTGCCATTTGTGTGTTGAAGCGACAAATGCACATACCACCATAGACTTTTTAACCAATTCCTTTGTGGTTTTGCCCAAAAATGATCCTTGGGATAGATTCCACCCAAAGGCGGCCACCTCTTAACTACGAAATCCGGCACCACTTGAACAGCCAATCTATTCCAAATGCTGTTATCAGCAGCTTGACGCAAGCTAAATTTACTAAGATCTAAAATATCGAAATATAATTCAAGCGAAAAGCTAACATCCAAATCATAGGATTCCAATGATTGGTTCCCTTGGAAAAAATGTTCGCATTTCTCTCGGAAATTTTTTTCATCAACCGTGAAGTCCTCAAGATCAATTTCAGGCAATCTAGTTCCATCTCCCCACAATGCTTCGCTCGACATTCTATCGAGACCTTTAATGTTCATGATTTTATTGTTTTTGAATTTGATTTCGTATGTCTTGAAGCAACTCTGGGTAAGAGGTCATACTCCAATTCAAATGATGCACAAAGCACCAAGCGAGTTTGCCTACTGATTGCGGAGATGATTTATTTTCCAAAATATCCTGCCAGACTGTTTGATCTTCCTTTAGTTTTACAAGCATTGCGAAGAGCGTGGAGGTAATAATTTCTTTCAAGGCAATAGGCAAGGTATCTTGTCCAGGATTAGGATTGTCTATTCTTTTAACTGATTCATAGTCAGGATGGTCCCTATTGATCGTAACTTTAAAGTGATGGAAAAATGAATCATGCAAAGGATCGCTCCAATTCATGTATACCCTCCAAAGGGGTTCGTTTAGACCATTCGAGACCTCGTAGAGGGGATATATAGACCCATCGCCATCGAGAATAATGGTTCGACTTTCAGACAAATCGCCAAGGATTGATCCTTTAGTGGAACAATATTTTGCGTTTAATATTGTTTGAGACGGTTCTGCTAAAAAAAGCCTCGGCGTGATTGAAACCTCACTTCGAAACTCCTTTTTAGGAAAATCTAAAGTTAAGGATATATTTTGAATTGTATCGCTTGATCCAAATTCAACCCTACTGCCAACTCCCCTCTGTCCCGACTCTTTAGATTCCCAAAACAAGGCCAAGCCCAACTTTGCGTCTTGAGGAACAACTCCATCTGAAAATTCGCCAGCAAACAGGCCTTGTGCATTGTTTATGGAAATAGAAAGATCTACCGTTAGATCATCTTGGTCAGCTAGATAGCAACTTGGTATTAAATAGTTTCCATCTTCTCTAAATGTTACTTCATTATTGTTTGAATAAATTTTAACTTGACTAGTTGAGATACAGTATTCAGAACTAACATATTCCATATCACTAGAAAGCAATAAGTAAGGTGATATATTTACTTTATTCATGCCTTTTTATTAACAAGGATAACAGGGCTAGCTTCACGGCTTTTAATTTTAACAACAAATAGCATTACAATCCTAGATTTATTGGGGATACCACAAATTTCAACTGCATAACTTGGTAAATCTTGAATTGTGGGCATGCTTATTAGAAAATCTTCAGCATTGACATTAAGGTTGCCCGGATGACACAAAACATCTATTTCCCGCCATGTTCGAGCTCTTCTAACGTCTTCACCATTTGCAAATTTGCAAATTTTCGCTGTTTCAAACTCAAATGGAAAATCACTGCCAATGTCATTCCTCCAATCCTTTAAACTAAAATGAGAGCTTTCTGAAGCTACATTTAACAAAATTTCAACCTTCGACGATGTTCCATTATAGACTTCGACCTCAATCTCGATTTTCCCATTATCTGTAAACTTCTGAGATTTAGATTTTATCGATGGCTCCTTTCCTTTCGGCGGCGGAGGTGGCTTCGGAACCAAAGCAGATCCGCATTTGGGACAATTGCCTGGTTCCCTATTTCGAATTTCTGGGTGAGCTGGGCATGTCCAGATTGCTCTAGTCGGCGGGACATCGGGGCGACCGCCACCAAAACCTGGAGGAAGCAAACGCGCAGCCGCATCATGCGCCAGACTTGCAACAGCTTGATTAAGCCCAGCCGGTTGGTTGTCAGGGTAAAACCCACTGTTAATAGCTCTTTTGACTCCAGCAATTATTCGCTCAACGAGTTTTAGGTTCCGCCCCCCAAGACCGATGCCGGATTTCCAGCAATCATGTGCGGGAGGCTCATTTTGGCGAATTTCCTCGTCGAGACTTCTATTTTTATAATCGGAAGCCATTTGCGCTTCACTGCGCAGGACAAACAAGGCGAGCAAATAAAAACCATCTGGATCGGGCTTTATTCCTTGAACCCAATCCCCATGCGAGTTGTAGGCAACGATCATTCCAGGCTTGCGCGTCATTGCCACAAGCGGGGGTGGAGTCTGATTCAATCCTGCCAATGACTCGCCTGCCTGCACCAAGGGGTCAGGGTAATTATCGGGAGGCTGCATTTTTAGAATTGGGTCATCACACGAAACTCTCATCGCCGCAACTTTTCCTGCTTCAGATTGACAGTTAAATGTTTGCCTTAGTGATATCTCCTCACATAACATTTCCTCGGTGGGCGTGCATATACCCGAAGCAACATTATACAATTTTTGATACACATTTGTTATTGGCAGAAGCGGAAAACGAGTAGAGTTCCCAATTTCAAATTCCCCCACCTTGGCTTTAAGATAAGGACTTCTTTGGCCTTCTCTGCAAAAATAATCATTATTAATTCTTGGAGCATACCATCTTTGTATGGCAACATTAGTAAAGCTCTCGTAGTCATTGATCGTTGGCTGTCCTCGGGGAATCCAATATGGGCTACTAGGCTCTGAACTAGTTGGAATTTGACCATCGCTTAAGCAGGGTAGGAAAATTAATGTTCCTGTTTCATTATCAAGAAACTTTGGAAGCCCCCCGATTTTTTCTAATATTTCTTCAATTTGGCCAGGATCCTCACAAGGCAGCAAGTCATGGGAATCGAAAGCACTGCCCCACCATGCAAATCCGGTGCTTGCGGGACCATCGCTTGTAGCGGTTAAAGCATGCTGCAAGTTGGCGTTCTCAATAAGATAGAAAAGCAACCTTTCTTTAAAGATACCACCCTCACGAAAACGCGAATATAGCATCACGGGGCCATGGCATGAACGAAAAAAAACCGTTTTTCCAATTCCCCAGGATCCTCCTGCCTGCTGTTGATTTTGAGGGTCCCCAATTGAAAAACACAATTTTAAGTAGTTCCCACTATCTTGTCCTTGCACCAAATTTCGTCGCAATGTCGGCCCCGATAGTCCACATGTATTGGAGTCTCTAATATACAAGGAGATTGTTGGTTGAGGATGAATCTCGGAAAGCTTTTTAACCGTCTCCTCATCAAGTATTCCAATTAAGTTATTTAAGTGGAATACTTGATATTTGAACTCCACCGGCACAAATTGAACTTCAGGTAGAGCGGCATCCAAACTGTTTTGAATCGCTTCACGAACGAGCAGATCGATGCCGGGAGTAGAGACATTATTAATGGCTCTCAATGCATACTGACCTGATGGCAGCGGCGCATTTATATCTTGAAGTTGAACTTTTTTAACTAACATAATGCAAATATAGTCTGGCCAATTTAATCTTCGATATCAGCCTCATCAGGTGCGGCCGTGATGTGCACTTGCACATGCCCAGCTTGTCTTGGATCACGTTCGCCCGGGACTATAATCGCAACCCCGAGTAAATCCGCAGGTGCATTCAGATCTGAGCGCAAACTGGAATTCCCTTGATATATGCTGTCTTTATTCACTCGATAAAGGACAAGCAATGGAGTCAGATCAAGATTATTGTGCTTTCTAACTTCTTGGACATATCTAACCGTTGGAGTTCCAGGCTCCAAATCATCACCGACGTAATCAGCCAGCCTATCTTTGGGAGAAAGCAGCGCACCAATTGAAAAGCCGCCGTCATGACCTGTTTTCCCCTTTCGTGTTCGATTGACTTTCTTAACACAACCGCCTGGAACAGACCACCAATTATTCGCATCATCTTCGATTGGAATTTGAGTGTAAGCTTTGTCATACCCTGCTACCACTACATTCCAATTTGTAAAAAGGTTTTGTTCTTTTACTGATTCAAACCATTCAATGAAAGCGTTTATATTACCGAAAACAGCATTCCTTGGATGGAAATTCATTTTTGTTAGGAAATCTTTAATAAACTCGAAAGACACTCCTTTGTAAACAACTGAACTTCTAATTAGGTTTGGTTGGATATCATTTTCAGAAAGATCGTTTAAAAAACTATTAGCAGTTTGCAAATTAGAGTTAAGCCATTGCAATCTCTCTTCAAACATAGTCGTTTGATTTGTAATTCCTCGATAATCGATATCTACATCTACAGCCGCCTGCATTCTATTTCTAGCCGTGATGCGTAACCAAGACACACTCGGATGCCTTTTAACCCTCGGTCCGAATTCGGCAGGACTTGCGCCAGCATCCTCGTATCTTTTTAGCTCCTCACGCAAAGAAATTTCAACTCCAGCCAACCATCGGAACTTATCTTTAGTTGATGAAGTAAGCCAAATTCGCGGTAAAAGCTCGTAACCCACACGGTATCCAAACCAGCGGCCCATTTGTAATAGTGAATCGCCTAGAGATGAGTCGCGAAGGAAATATGTTGATACCAACCCTTGCAGTGTTAATCCACGGGATAGAGTAGCACCACCAACAACTATAAATGCAGTTGAAAAATCCGGAACTTCGGGCATTGCTGGGTCTGGATACAATAGGCGAACATGGTCATTTTCCTGATTTACACCGGTAAATTTACAATTATCAATACAAAGATGAATGCCATTATGATAAAGCGGTAAAGCGGTATCTTCTTCAACTTTAATGTGGCTAATATTACTGGAGATTGTAATAATATGCTCCGTTATATCATCGAAGTGCGGGTAGTTTTGAATTTCTTTAATGAGACCATATTCAGGAAATTGAGAGTTAAATGCCTCACGGGAAAAACTGTTAGTCTCATGATCCCAAACTTTCCTACAGGTTGAAAGCAAAGTTTTATCTTGTATACGATTCTGAATCCACTTCTCAATTGCATCAGCAACTCTCTCATGATGATCTTGTTTTTGGCTCGTATGAACCAACATAGTTGTAGGATTTGTATGTTTCCGAAATCTTCTAACAGCTGCTGCACACAAAAACCACGCTATTGAATTGCATAAACTCTGCGCGTCCTCAATTGGTTTTAAGTCTCCGGAGTGGACTTCTTTTAATATTTTAACTTCATCAAGGTCTGAATGATCATTGCTTTTAGGTATATCACGTATAATATCCAAACCATCCGCGCCTGCCTCCCCAATGCCAGTTGCAAAACCATCAACACCAAAAATTGTTCTTGGCCCAAAGTATTTGGTAGATGGCCGCAGAGCCCGAATGAAGTCAGAAGGATATAGTGACGAGGCATCAGGTCCTTCGTTCAGTATGTTGGCATAAGGGGTTGCCGTATACGCAACATAATTAACAGCGTTAGCAGATATATTCACCAAATCAACTATTAGATTGTTAATTCTGGTTCTTTCATCATCATTAACATCGTTAGTGTTAATCCCCGCCTCATCCGACTCGTCGTCAATAATAAGCATTTTGATATTTTTATGAGCCGCTGGAAAATTATTAAGCCAACGTAAAATATTTTGAAGTCGCGTAGGATTCTTTAAAACAACACAATGATGACGAGCATTCCCGCTAAAATCACAATACGCTAAAGGCGTAGTGAGACCCCGGTCTAAAGGTCTCCAAACAGAATTTCCTGATTTCAAATCCGCTTGCAGTCGCCCTTCTGTTTGCTTTCTTAAACTTTCAATCCTGCCTGACAAAACTACGAACAAATTAAAGCCCCAATCAGCCCCCATATTCATCAAGGCCGCCATGCTAGTGGTCTTTCCAGATTGGACATGCCCAATTACCATTCCTTTAATAGGACCGTGCGGCGTCTCTCGTCTTAGGCGAGACAATGTTTGCTGTGTTGATTTCTCTAACTCTTCAACATCATTAGGTTCAAACTCTTTTTTTGTCTCGAGGTGCCGCTTGTATGCCTGCCAACAGCTTTCATGGTCCGTGGGTATACCTACAATAGTGAATTGGTTTTTATCTAATGTCGAATCATTGGATTCAGCTTCACGAAGCCTAATATTTTCTTCCCTCAGCGTTTCATTGCTTTTCTCTGAATCCTTGATAGCTAACCAGATTTCACAATTTAAATCGTTGCCTAAATCCTCTCTCCACAATTGATCATCAATCAATTCTTGTAGCTTATCATTACTTGGATTCAAGCGCCCATGATTCCAGTCAATGCCGTTTCGCCTCGCTCGCCTAATGTATTCTCTTACAAGGTCGTATTTAGGAATATTTATGTCACACATATTTTATATTTTATTTAGCTGCTGAGAAAAACTCTATGATGGATTTCATTTTCTTTTCACCAACGCCTTTTTGCGCAACCATTTCTTGATATGTTCTTGACGCGTATTTAACAACTGAATCTGTTGTTGATTTTAGAGGCCATGTCTTACCTGTGTAGATTTCCAAGGCTTTAATAGTCTTGTCGGATGTTATGAAGTGTTGCCTTACATCATCCCACAATGCAGAAAGCGTTTCAGCATCGGATTTAAAACTTAGATACTTTTTGCTTGAGAGACAAGCAACCCAATTAGGCGGAAGGTTTATGTGCTTATCTCTAAAATATTCCCAGCATTTTTTTTCCCTTGTATTCATTCCAATGTTGATGCCAAAAGGCTTGCCAAGTGTTTGACAAGCGGCGAAATGTTCATTTGCAGCAGTCGCAACCAATTCTATAGCTTTGACAAGTTCATGAGGAATGTTTTGGTTCTCCCATATTTTATCCAAATTAATAGAATGTTGAGACTTATTTGCGAGCCAAGCAATGCTATAAGCAACAATATTTGCGCGGTAGCCCCCAAATTCCAAGCTTGATACAATTCTTTCTGTGGACTTGAACAAAATGGCTCTAGCTACAACATGATGAAAATATTCATCGGTAACTTCAGGCTCCCCATTTTCCTCGATAATCTGAGCATAAGCACCGAAGTTTTTTTGTGCCCCCTTACTTACGATGTCAGGAAACCCCATCCAAGAAAACTCGAATTTAGCCAAGTCAGTTTTTGTGAATCTTTGATAGCGTGGATTATCCTCTTCAAATATCTTTTTTTGAGAAGGTGTGGACTTGATTTTCTCTACATCGTATGATCCCCTTGCTCTTTCATAATACCAATGGGTTCTTTTACCTGCGCTAATTTGTGCTGGCGCCCAAATTTGCCTTGATCTTTGCTCCAATAATTTATGGAAATTCCCATTTGCAGAGAAATCTGCTGTAACGACTTTGCTTTGGCTATTTGCAAATTTTGATATAAGGGGAACAATTTCTTCTATAGACTCCGGTTTTGATACAACGGTGAGTTTCATTTGAACAACAACATTTGTCACATCAATTTTATTTTTAATTGCATGCGCAATACTTGCCGTAGTTTGACCGCCGTTCACTATTTGGAAATCCGTTAAACTATGTATAAGACCTAATCCATCGGAATGGCAATCGGCATTAATTGACGCGGCAGTGCAACACAATCCATTATTATAAGCCAAAAATCTCTCTGGCTCATATTTAAGGGTTTCTTGAATTCCGCGATTCACAGGGTTCTTTGCAGACAAAAATGCCCTGACATTTCTCTCCAACAAACGCTGACCATATTCATTATAGATTTTCCCGATAAGCGGAGCTGGAAGGTAAGCTAAAAATGTTTTATATTCACCTGAAGAATCTTCCGTGTAGATGCATGGAAGCGGATTTTTTTGAAGGCAATGAAAATCAAGATTAATAGAACTGACTTCGCCAGGCTTAAGGCGGCTTAACTGTGTTAAATCCCATAGGTGGTGTGTAACTTCTACATTCTGAATTTTATAAGGCTTTAGAGCATCGGATATTTTTTCTCGGACAATCCCGTTTGCAATAAAGAAGAGTCGTATTTTTAGCAGGTCATTTGAGGATTCTCTAATTTTTTCAATAACCTCATATGCATCATTTTCCTTGGATACTTGAAGATCTCCAACAAGCGCTCGCTTCAAGAACCCTTGAAGTAACTCAAAATGCTTAATAGCCTCGTTTCGTGAAATAGAATACTTCTCTCCACTATCATGAAACAAAGTTACAAACAAATCCAACATTCCCCCATCCCCTGACAGAGACCAACCATTGATTTTTGCTGCGGGTAAAGGGGGGGTCGTTCGAGTTTTAACCCACCTTGAGGCGGGTCTTAATACCTCGGCAGTATCTATTTCATTATGATCATTAAGTTGCTCCAAGGCATATTCTGTAAATGCGTCTTCTTTAGCTTCGCTTGAAGCATCGTCAGCACATTTGACCAAAACTTCCTGAAACAAATCGGCTGCATATTGTTCGATGGTTGGCATGTTTTTAGTGGGTTATTGAAAGCAATTGCCGAGCGCGGGTGGCTCCAAGGACGAAGGTGCGAGCTTGGTAGTCATTTTTTGCGCACTCTTCCCAGGCTGGCAAACCAGTGAGGATGATGGCGCGGCGCTCAAGGCCTTTGGCGCGATTGATGGAGTATTTTTTAAAGAAAAAAGAAGGCATTTTGATCGCAACTTAATTCAATGTGGTGTGCTTTTGCTTAATAGCCCAGCGACCTGCTTCCTTTAAGCTTCGTTTT
>Ga0247831_1005852_pt1 | contig 15009 bp, 9 predicted proteins | sample LaCruzMarch2015__9_FD_192406 | JGI IMG/M metagenome (GOLD analysis project Ga0247831, IMG submission 192406) | Freshwater microbial communities from meromictic Lake La Cruz, Castile-La Mancha, Spain - LaCruzMarch2015_1m | ecosystem: Environmental > Aquatic > Freshwater > Lake | place: Spain... | reverse complement strand
TAAAAAAAAAAAAAAAAAAAAAAAAATAAAAAAAAAAAAAAAAAAAAAAAAAAAAAAAAAAAAAAAAAAAAAAAAAAAAAAAAAAAAAAAAAAAAAAAAAAAAAAAAAAAAAAAAAATAAAAGGAGGTGATAATGAAACTTTAAAAAAAAAACCTATAAAAGAAAAAAAAGAGAAAAAAGAGAAAGAAAAAGAAAAAGAAAAAAAAGTAGATTTAACAGAAGATTATGAAAAAATATTTAATAATAATATAAATGGAAATAATTTAAAACAAATTTATAAAGATACTTTTAAAAAAAAAATAATAGAAGAATTTAATAAACAATTAATAAATAAAAATATTAAAAATAAAGATACAATTCTAATATCACCTTTTCAAAATACAATTAAATTATCTAATATTATAAATAATAATTCATTAGATTCATTGGATTCATCAAAATTATTTAAAAATATAAAATATGATATATATCAATCATTATATTTGTTAAAAAAAAATGATAATATACAAGAAGTTAATAATTTTATATTTAATATAAAATATAAAATAATTTTATTATTATTTTATCTATATAATATAAAAAAAAAAATATATAATATTTTTATTAAAGAATCTTATAATATTTTTATTAAAGAATCTAATATAAATAAAAATATTATATATAAAGGTACTACAAGAAATACTTCAAAAGATACTTCAAAAGATACTTCAAAAGATACTTCAAAAGATACGTTGAAAAATACTTCAAAAGATACTTCAAAAGATACTTCAAAAGATACTTCAAAAGATACTTCAAAAGATACTTCGAAAGATACTTCAAAAGATACTTCAAAAGATACTTCAAGAGATACTTCAAGAGATACTTCAAAAGATACTTCAAAAGATACTTCAAAAGATACTTCAAAAGATACTTCAAAAGATACTTCAATAGATACTTCAATAGATACTTCAGAATATATAAAAAAAATGAATGATGTAGAGATTAAAAAAGAAATATATAAAATTAAAAAAATAATAAATAAATTAAGAAATAGTGAAAATAATAAAAATTATGACTTAGAGATAATATTATTACAAAATAATATTAAAAAATTAATAGTACAAAAATATTTACAATCATTTAAAAATAAATAAATTATTTTTTATATATTTCATCAATAGATCTTGTCAAATCTGAATATATACATGCAAAAAAGCAAGGTTTTTTATAATTTAAAGAATTATAATTTCTATTTGCTTTTAATGGATTATATATTAGTTTTCCATCTGCATCAACATTTACAACATCTGTGCTACCTGGTTTATGTGACCATGTTCCTTTATTAACATCATTTTCATCATAATAATTTTGTCTCCACCAATGATAATCATTTCCAGGATCTAATGCTAAAAATACTTTATAAAATCCTGGTAAACATTTATTATCAAAAGTTTCTAAATAACTACCAGGTGAATCATTTTTTAGTCTTTCTCTAAAGTCTTCACATTGATATTCATCATTTATATGATTATATCCAGATGCATAACCTGGTTGAGCTTTACTTCTTAATTTTTTTACAATCTTTCCTAATGCATATGTATAACAATTATGGCTATTTTTAATTTTATCATCACTATTCCATAAATCAGGGTCATATTTTAATTCAGACCCAGATAGAGGAGAAAGTTCTTGTGTATATTTTAATCCTCTTGATACTTTATCATATTCATTTTCTTTATCAAGTAAAATTTCATTTAATTTAAATTTAGATATTTCTAATAAATATGGTCTTTTTGAAAGATTAGTATTTTTATTAAAATTATTTCTATTTTTTCTATTCATAATATTAATGATATATGATATATTTATTTAAATAAAATTGATTATTTTATTTAAATAAATAAATTTTGTTTAAACATAAATAAAAAATGTTTTTTAAATATTCAATAGTTTTAATTAAGGATAAAAATCTACATAATATTTTATGTTATACTATTAAAAAAAATGTATCACGTGATATATTTTTTCTATATATAACAAATAGTGATTATTTATTAAAAAATATTTTAATAAAATATTTTTTATTAATCTTATCATTTTTTATTAACTTAAAAATATATTTTATTAATTATACTCCTTTAAATTTAAACGAACTTTTAAATTTTTATATGAATTCTAATATATCTCTTTCATGTTCCATAAATAAAGATAATAGTACATTATTACAAAGTTATATAGATATATATGATTCTAATTTAACAGATCCTCAAAAAATTTTCTTTAAAAAAATAAATGAAGAATTATTAAAAGAAAATAGTCCATTAATTAAAGGTTTAGAATTATTTATGAAAGAGAAACATTTTACAGAATCTTTATTATGGCAAATATCATTTGAAGGTGATATAGCAATAAAAATATTTACAGAAATTGGTATTAAAAACAATTTTAATTTATTTAATTAAATTAAAATGTTTTTTTATTTTATTTTTTTTCATATGTAAATTTAATATGGATATTGAAACAGAATATATAGAAAAAAAAATAAGAGATCAGCTAATTAATAAAAATTTTAAATTATGGAATAAAGAATCAATAAATTTTTTAATATCTATTTTTGATAAAGATTATAAATCATTATATAATATTAATTTAATACTCTTAAATGATTATATTGATTGGTATTTAAAAAATATAAATAATTATGATAAAATGTATTCAATCGATAATTTAGAATATATCTATAATTTAATAAAAGAAAATACAACGAATAATATTAAAAATAAAGATACTTATTTAAATATTTTAGAAAATTTAGATAGAGAAAAAAATGAAAAAAATATTAATGATTTAGATTGTTGTTATATATATAACACTATTGATAATTTTAAAAATTATATAAATATTGATATTTTTAATTTTTTATTTACTACTATTTTTATAATTTTTATAATTTTATTTAGATATTTAATTATATTATTTACTAAAAATAAAGAAAAAAAATATATATTAGAATTTAATATACCTATAAGTGATAAATTAATAAATAATCCAATAACAAAATTATTAAATGTTAATGAAAATAATAATTTATCTGATATTTTTTCAAATAATAAAGAAATAAATAATGATGAAAATATTAAATTATCAATTGAAGAAATATTTAAAAAATTTATAGGAATTGATAAAATGAATATTTCAAACTTTTTTAAATAATTTAGTAGAATTTTATAATGAATTATTTAAAAGTTAAATTTCTTTATTTATTTTAGATAAGGCATCATCTACATCTTTATATACATTTCGAATATGAACTGTTTCCCAATAGATTAGATCGAAAGTTTCATATGGAGCAAGTATCCAACTAATATTAAAATCAGACTGAAAAATATGTTCAGCAAATAATTTTGCTCGCTGATAATGGAATCGTGATGTCGAAATATAAATTGTATCAAATTTTTTATTCTTTAATACATATTGCTTTGCACGTATTAAGTTTTCAGCAGTATTAATTGATTCTACATCCAATTCATATTCCCAGATATTTGCATAATGACTTTTATCTGATAATAATATAAAAGTCTTGGATGCTTCTGATACATCAAAAGAGTTTTGATATTTCACACCTCCAGATAAAAACATTGTAACATTATCATTTTGAATGATATTTGCATAAGAAATTGTAGTAGATATACGATCTTCCAAAATTTCTGGAATAGCACACCCCAGAAAGATTATTAATGTATTTAAAGCATTTGCGTACATAACACATATTAAGATAAGAATTAGTCTCATTTTAAAAATAAGTTATATTAATTTAAAAAAATTAAGATTAATTAAACATTCATTTTTTTTCTTAGAATAAGTTATTATTTAAGATTATCGATATTTTATAAACTTCAAATAATACCAGATTCTAGTTAAAAATATCAAGAAATTTTTCTTTTAGGAAAATTTCTAACTAAATAAATTATATTTAAATTATTTATTAAAATTTTTTATAAATTTATAAAGAATATCCTCATTTTTTTTTTTAATTTTATATAGTTTTTTTATTAAATTATTTTTAAATTCAGAATCTTGAATATAATATTTACAAATTAATATTGTTAATAAACCATTTAAATTATATACATTAAAACATAATTTAATAATATCTAATTTGTCATTTAATTTATAATATTTTCTATCAATATTATTATTATCATTATTATTGTTTATAATATAATTAAGTTTTTTTTCAATAATAATCTTTTGTTTATAATAATTAACAGCTTTTTCAAAATTCTTTTCAATTCTATGTAATAATTTTTTTTCTAATATATTCTTTTTATCTAAAGATAATTTTGAGTTTTTCATATCTATTAAAATATCATTAAAATCTTTAATAATTTCGTAATGAATATTTTTATCCATAAAATATTTTATTACTAATTCAATAATAAATATTTGAAATTTATTATTTTTTAAAGTTATGTTATAATATTCTGTTAAGATTTTATCAGATTTATTTAATATTTTATCATCAAATGATTTACCTCCAAAATCTAAAATTTTATTTTTATCATATATATCAGTATCATTATATATATTTAATATAAATTTTTTTAATTTATCATTATCTACATCTATAAAATCAATACTTTTTGGTGTACCTTCAATATATATAAATGGATAATTATCAAATATTTCTTCATTACTTTGTAAAAATATTGCACCTTCTTGTAAAACAAAACATTTACTATTTATATCTCTTTCCATACCATAATTTTCTTTACCAATATCTGACGGAATAAAGAAATAATAAAAATTATTTTTTAATATATATCTAAATGATAATAAAGAAAAACTTAAGTCTGATGTATATTTAAATGCACCATTTAAATTTAATATTTTAAATCTTTTTTCTTCTGGTTTTGTCAATTTTTCTAAAATTTTATCAATCTTATATAAAAATTCTTTATATATATCATAAAATATTCTAATTACAAAAAATAAAAAACAAAAATATACATCTTTATAATAATTTTTATCTAAATCATTTGGTGATTTAGTATTTTGAAGAACATATGATATAGTCTCAAAATTATGATTTAATAATTTATCAACATCAGTAATATTTAATATTTCTATATTTTTAATATTACGTAAATAAATATTAGATGATGAATCTACTTTATATGGTATGATATATTCACGTTTTATTATAGTTCTTTTAGATATTTTATCAATATCTGTCATAAAAATATCATTTGGATCTATTTTAATAGATTTTATCATTTTGTCTATTAATAATTCTATTTTATCTCGATCATTATTAAAATTATCGTATTCATCTAATAAAATATTAATTAAAATATTACTAAAATCTAAATCTTTTATAGGTATATTATTAAAAATATTAATTTTTTTATTGATATTATCTTTATTAATAATAAATTTAATAAAACTAATAATATTATTTACACCAGATGATAAATAAGGTGATATTAATCCAATTGAATATCGTGACATATTTATTTTATTACCTTGTATTAAAATATCTATTTGAATTTTAATTTTATCAATATCTTCATAAATACTATTATTAATTTTTTTAATAAAAAAATCTTGATTAAAATAATTAGATATTATATTTATATCAATTGGATTATTATAAGTTAATGGTTTTTCTATATAATTATTTATATTATTATTATATAACTTTATTTTTTTTTTATAATTAATAAGTTCTTTAAAAAAAATTTCAATTTCTTTATATTTTTTTGTAAAAGATTCATCTAAATCATTTAAAAAACATTTATTTATTTTTTTTATATCTATTTTATTTTTTTTAATATATTCATCAATATATGATTTATATTCAATTAATATTGACACATTTGAAGGAGATATAGAAAAAATATTACTATTATTTATTTTATTAATAGATAAATTTTTATTTGTCATGAAAAGGTTATATGGAAATTTAATACTAGCCATGTTACTACTTATATTATAGATTTATTTATGGATATTTTTAAAATTAAATTCGTAAATTTATATTTGTTCCTGCCACATAACTATTTAAACTTATTCCATCTAAACCTGTATGAGGAAGTGATGGATATAAAGTACTTGGTAATTCATTTGATAAATTTTCATTAGTAATAGAAGAAAATATTACATATAATATAAAAAATAATATTATTCCACTTAATATTGATGATACCGAATTAAATCCTAATATAGGATATATAATAGCAATTGATAAAATAATACAAATCACTATAGTCCAAGAATTTTTACTAGTGTAATTATTTCCGGTACCTGGTAAAGTAATTATAAAATGTTCTTTCATTATATATTAAATGAATATTTTTATTAAAATTAAATTAAATTTAATATAAAAATAAAAAAAAATGATAATTTTTTAATTTACTTAAAAAATTATATAGAATTATATAATATATCTAAATGACTCATCTATTAAATGAATTACAGAATACCGATTATCTAGAAAATTTACATGAAATACAATTTAGTCTTTTTAGTCATCAAGATATTAAGAGAGGATCAGTTGCAGATATATTAATTCCAGAAACATATGATTCAAATATTCCTAAAAATAATGGATTATTTGATCATAATATGGGATCTATTGATGCATCTATTATATGCCCAACTGATGAAAAAAAGGCAGAATTATGTCCTGGATATTTTGGAAAAATTGATCTTGCTTTACCAGTATTTAATAATCATTTTATAACATATGTTGAAAAAGTATTAAAATGTGTATGTTTTAGATGTTCTAATTTATTATTAGATAAAAGTGATCCATCAGTTATAAAAGAATTAGAAGGAAAAAAAGGTTCTAATAGATTTGTTTCTTGTTTAGCAATATGTTCTAAAAATAAAAAATGTTGTTATAATAATGGGTGTTTTGTATTACAACCAACAAAATATTCCAGATTAAATAGTTCTGCAAGTATTAAAGATAAGAATAATATCATTCAAATTTATGCACATTTTTCACAAAATGCATTAAAAGATAATAAAGTAATGAATCAACAAAATTTTACACCATTGATATGTTATCAAATATTTAAAAAAATAAAAGATGAAGATGTAAATTTTCTTGGGTTTTCACATATTTATAGTAGACCAGAATGGATGATAATTACCAGTTTAGCAGTCCCTCCTCCATCCGTTAGACCATCGGTAAGACAATCTGATAATCAACGTTCTGAGGATGATTTGACATATGCCTTAACAAGTATTGTTAAATCAAATAAATTACTAAAACAAGTATTAGAAAATAGTAATAGTAATAATAAAAAAATAGATGATTATCAAGGTTATTTACAATATTTAGTATCAACTTATATGGATAATGAAATTCCAGGTGTTCCTCAAAATGCACAAAGATCATCTTTTAGAGCATTAAAAGCAATTACACAAAGACTAAAAGGAAAAGAAGGTCGTTTAAGAAATAATATTATGGGTAAACGTGTAGACTATTCAGCAAGAACAGTAATTTCAGTTGATCCAAATATTAATATAGATGAATATGGTGTTCCACAAAAAATTGCAATGAATTTAACTTTTCCAGAAATTGTTACAAGATTTAATATTAAGAAAATGAGAATGGTTGTAAAGAATGGTCCTAAAAATTATCCTGGAGCAAAAACTGTTACAAAAACATCTGATGGAAATCAAATGAATATATCATTAAAACATGTTGATGTTCAACAAGTAGCAGATAATTTACAAATAGGTGATATCGTACATAGACATTTAATAGATGGAGATATATGTTTATTTAATAGACAACCTACATTACATAGAATGAGTATGATGTCACATAAAATTAAAATTTTACCATTTAGTACATTTAGATTGAATGTTACTGTGTGTAAACCATATAATGCAGATTTCGATAAACACGCTGTCGAAAACAGGGGAGCTTAAAAGGCTGAAATCCTCTAGTTATTGATTTATCAATAGCAAAATTCCTTGTTGCGGGAAGTTCCTAAAGCTTTATCTACCACTTTTTATTGGAAACTTTAAAAAGGAACTCGGTTAATAGCCGAACCCAATGGTAATAATGATAAAGATGAATTCTATATATATTATAGAATGAAATGGATAATCCGCAGTGTTACTGACTAAAGTCGTTATGACAAGACTATGTTGGGCATTCAGAGACTGAACGGGAGTTGGTCAACAATGATAGGTTAGTCACCTTAGTTGGCTTAAGATACAGTCCACCCTTTTTGGAAACATTAAGGATTCATCTGGGCGATGAAATGAACATGCACATACCACAATCTGTGCAAACTTTTACAGAATTAGAACAAATTTGTTTAGTACCAAACCATATTATTTCACCTGGTACAAGTACTCCTTGTATTGAAATATGTCAAGATACATTGATAGGTGCATATTTAATGACCAAGAAAGATATTAGATTAAGGAAAGATCAAATGCAAAATTATATGATGTTTGATAAAAAATATAATGGATATTTACCAGAACCAGAAGGATATGATTATGATGTTCCATATTGGACAGGTAAACAATTATATTCTCTTATTTTACCAGATATTAATATTAATCAAGTAAAATCTGTAAAAATTATTAGAGGTCAAATAACAGATGGATTTTTAAATATGGATTCACTTGGTGCAGGTTCTGCTGGTTTAATTAAACAAATTTATAATGCATATGGAATGGAAACATGTAATGATTTTTTGAATGATACACAAAATTTGGTTACACGATGGATGGTTGATAATAGTTTTACAATTGGTTTTGGTGATTCTATTGTATCAAGAGAATATAGAAAAACAATTAAAGAAATTTCTAATAAATATTTGGAAGAATCATTTGATTTAATTAAAAAAGCACATCATGGTGTATTTGCAAATGATTTAGATGATATTTATAAAGGATCAAATTTAGAATTTGAATTAATGAAGATTTTATCAAATTTATCAGAAAAAGTAAAGGAATTTATTTTTGACAAAATAGATAAAAATAACAATTTATATCAAGCAGGTGATAAAGCATCTGGTTCAAAAGGTAAAGCAACAAATATTTTACAAATTATGGGTTGTGTTGGACAACAAGATATTTGGGGAGATCGTATTCAAGAAGGATTTACTGATAGAACATTACCACATTTTAGTAGAAATGATGTTGGACCAGATGCAAAAGGTTTTTGTAGAAATAGTTTTATTGAAGGATTGTCTCCAAGTGAGATGTTCTTTCATGCTATGGGTGGTAGAACAGGTACTATTGATACTGCGATCAAATCTGTTACTGGAGATACACCTATAATTATCATGGAAGAAGGAATTGTGAAACATGTTAATATTGGTGATTGGATTGATGAAATATTAAATAAAAATAAAGATAGAGTACAAAATCTTCCAGAAAAAGAAATGGAATTATTAGAACTAGATTACGAAGCACATATTCCTACAACTGACCTAGATGGTAATGTAAGTTGGGGTATTATTAAAAATATTACACGTCATGATCCAGGAAAAGAATTATATGAAATTAAAACAAGTGGTGGAAGAAAAGTAATTGTTACTGAATCACATTCTCTATTAATTTGGAATGGAAAACAATTTGATAGAAAATCAACACCAGAAGTTAAAATTGGAGATTTTGTACCTGTTACTGCACAATTAGCAGAACCTCCTGTTACAAGTAATAAAATTAATATTTCAAAGTATTTATCAAAAGAAGAATATTTATATGGAACAGAATATATAAAAGCATATAATTATGTAACTGAAATAATGAAAGATCGTAAAGCTATGATAAGTAATTGGTGGAAAGAAAATAATGGTAAATTATTTATTTTACCTTATGCTACTATACAAAAATTTATGAGAACAATTAAAAATAATCATGTAAAAAATATTAAAGATGGATTTATTTATTCATATAAAAAAAGAAATTATTCAAAAATTAATGAAAATTTTGATTTTTCGGATGATAATGGATTATTTTTAGGGTTATATATTTCTGAAGGAAATTCTGATATTAAAAGTGGTTATGTTCAAATTACTAATTCAGATGATAATATTTTAGATTTTTGTAAAAAATGGTTTGAAAGTAACGGAATAAATCATAGTATTAGTACAAAAATAAATAAAATTGGAGGAACATCAAAATGTATAAGAGGTTATTCAACGATCCTTGCAAAACTATTCCAAAAAATAGGAGGTCATTGTGCTAGAAATAAATTTATATATCCAGAATGTTTTAATGCACCTAAATCTTTTATTAGACAAGTTATTAATGGAATTTTTTCAGGAGATGGAACGGTTACTAAAAATAGTATTCAATTAGGGTCATCTTCGTTTAGATTAGTAAATGATATTAATGTTTGTTTATCGAGATTCGGTATTTTTGGTAAAATTACTATTACTAGGATGAAATCAAATAATATTGGTACAATCAATATGGCAGATATAAATTTATTAACTATTCGATCAAATTGGGCAAAGATTTTTAAAGAAGAAATAAGTTTAATATCTGTAGATAAAAATAAAAAATTAGAACTATTGAATCCTTCTAAAGTTCATATTAATTATACACAAATAAATGATACTGTTCTAGATGCAATTGTTGAAATAAATAAAGTTGATATTTCTATATATCCAAAAGTATATGACCTCACAATTCCTTCAACTATAAATTTTGGACTTGCAAATGGACTACATGTAGTTGATACAGCAGATTCCGGTTATCTCTCTCGTAAATTAATTAAAGCCGCAGAAGATTTAGTAGTAAATTATGATTTTAGTGTTAGAAATGCAACAAATCATATTGTTCAATTTAGTTATGGAGATGATAGTTTTGATCCAATTAAATTAGAGAAAGTTACTAGAATTGAATTGATTGAATATGATAATCATAAAATGGAAGATGTTTATAAATATGATTCATTAGATGATGTATCATATTTTGAAGGATTTATGAAACCAGAAACTATAAAAGAAATGATGGATGACTCTGAATATATGGATATGTTAAAATATGAATATGATGAAATATATAAATACAGAGAAGATCTTCGTTATAATATTTTTGCAAATACTGAAGCCATTGGTGATATTAATACATATATTCCTATTAATTTGTTTAGAGTTATATCATCACAATTGATTAAGTTTAATGTTCAACCATTTGATTTATCCAATTTAACACCAAGATATGTAATAGAAACATTTAATGAAACTATGATAGATATTGTTAAATATTTACCTGAAAAAGAAAAAAATTGGAAATTGTTCAAAATATTGTTTAAATCATTTTTATGCAGTAAAAGGGTTATTAAAGAATATAGAATGAGTAAAGATACATATGATAGTATTATCTTGTTAATCAAGGAAAAAATGATGTCTTCACTTGTTAATCCTGGTGAATTGGTTGGTATTATTGGTGCACAAACATTGGGAGAGATTTCAACACAATTAACACTGAATTCCGTAACATATGAAACTGAAATTATTGTAAGAGATTCTAATAAAATGATTAGAAAAGTTCAAATAGGAGAATTTATTGAACATGAGATTAGGAGATCTGAAAAAATAGATTATATGGAAGATAAAGATACTACTTATGCAGAATGTATTGAATATTTTGAAATTCCTTCTTGTACAGAAGACGGAGAAGTTTTATGGAAAAGAATTGAAGCAGTTACGAAACATCCAGTTATTAACAAAGATGGTTCAAATACTATGTTGAAAATTACTACTGATGATGAGCGAGAAGTTATTGCAACTAAGGCTAAATCATTTTTAAAACTAATTGATGGAAAAATTATTGCATGTGATGGTGATCATCTTCGAGTCGGTGATTATTTACCAGTTAGTACAAAACAGATTGATTTTAATGAAACATATAAATTAGATTTAAGATGTATTTTACCAATGAATGAATATGTTTATGGAAGTGAATTAGAAAAAGCTAAATCAGTAATGAAAGAACATCATTGGTGGGTAAAACATGCAAATAAAACATTTACTTTACCACATAAAAGAAGTGATACTGTTGTACAATTAGCAAGTGATAGGGTTAGACCTGGACGTAAAACAAAGAGTACTATTAGAGATGGAAATGTTTATATGTTATTATCTAATAGCTGTGATTATGAAATACCGGAAGTTATTGATTTAGATTATAATTTTGGATATTTAATTGGAGCTTATTGTGCAGAGGGATGTATGACAAAACATCAAATATCTATTGCAAATAATGATGCTAAATATTATGAACCAATTGAAGAATTATGTAAGAAATGGAATATTACAACAAATATTTATAAACATGAAAATAAAAACAAAGAAGGATGGACTAGTCAAGATTTAAGAATATATAATACATTATTATGTAGAATTATTGAAATCTTTTGTGGAAAATTAAGTCATAACAAATTTATATCAGATAAAATTATATTTTCGAATAAAACATGTTTAAGAGGATTTTTGGATGCATATATTGGAGGAGATGGATGCATTGATGTGAAAAGTAAACGTATGAATATTTCATCTACATCAAAAACGATGTTAATAGATGTTCAACAAATTTTGAATATATTTGGTGTTTATTCATGTATTAAAAAATATAAGAAACAAGAAACAAATAACAGAGGTAGTAAAGATATTAAACAATTATATTATGTATATATTACTAATCAACAATGTCATAAATTAGCAAATATATTGAATATGAAAATCAATAATAAACAAGAAAAACTTCAAGAAATTTTGAATCATCCATATAAATATGAATATAATAAAGAATATGAAAAAGTTCCAAATGAAATAGATGGAGAAATAGTTTATGAAGATCGAAATGGAAGATTTACAGGTGTTTTATTTGATAAAATTAAATCTATTGAAGAAGTTGAAAATACAACAGATTATGCATATGATTTAACAGTTGAAGAAACTAGAAATTTTAACATATATAATGTACTTTGTATCGTAGACACGTTCCATCTGGCCGGGGTGGGTGCTGGTTCTTTAGTCATTACACAAGGAATTCCTCGCTTAAGAGAATTAATAAATGTCAGCAAAAATCCAAAAGAAAGGAATATGATTATATATTTAAATAATACTAATTCTAATAATAAAGATAGAGCAAAAAAGATTCAATCAAGATTTTCATATACACAATTGAAGGATATTTTGGCAAAAACAGAGATTTTATATGATAATAAATTGGGTGTAACAGATTATAATGAAGATTGTGAGTTTATTAAAAGTTACAAAGAATTTTCAGCCTTGTTTGATATTGATAATATAGATGAATCATGTTTATCACCGTGGATATTAAGATTGATATTTGATAAAGAGAGTTTAATGAATCGTAAAATAACAATTCAAGAAATACAACAAACAATTAAAGAAAACTTTCATAATGATGAAGAAATAGATTGTGTATATAGTGATGATAGTATTAATAATGTTGTTATGAGAATTAGAATTAAACAAGATAGTAAAGGAAACTTTTTAGAATTTATGAAAGATTTTGAAAAACAACTTATTTGTTTACAATTAAGAGGTATTACAGATGTTAAACAAGTAGAGTTAGCAGAATCTAATTTATTAAAATATTCATTAGATGGTTCAATTAGTTCTTCTAAAGAATGGATTTTAAAAACAAGTGGAAGTAATTTATTAGATATTTTAAGTGATGATGATATAGATAATACACGTACTATAACAAACGATATTATTGAATTTCATGATATATTTGGAATAGAAGCAACTCGTGAATTATTATATAGAGAATTATTCAAAGTTTATTCTGAAAAAGGTCCAAATCCAAGACATATACAATTGCTTTCAGATATTATGACTTATAGAGGTAAATTTATGCAAATTGATAGACATGGATTAAATAAAAATTCTGAGATTGGACCTATTGCAAAAGCTTCATTTGAAGAAGTAATGAATATATTTACGAAAGCTTCTTTATTTGCTGAAAAAGATAATATGAAAGGTGTATCTGCAAATATTTTAGCGGGTCAATTTTGTAAATCTGGAACAAACTTTTTTGAAATATTAATGGATGAAGATAAATTATTAGAGAAAATTGATATACCTGATTATGTAGAATCTGAAGATATAGATGTTGATGAAAAAGATGTTGATTCTGCTTTTTCAACAGCTTATTTAGCACATGAAGCAACAGATGATGTTAATGATTCTGATTTTAATTTTGGATTTGGATTAGAAAAGACTGAACAATTTGAATTAGAATCTATACAAACATCAAATGTTATTATAAAAGAAAAAAATAAAAAGGTTAAACAAGAAACAGAGCAAAATGAAGATTCTGAACCATCTTTTAATAATATTAATATTAATGATGTTAATTATGGTAAAGATGAACTAAATATTGATTTTGATGCAGTTGATATTAATGAACCAGTATATGAAGAACCTAAAAAAGAAATGAAGAAAATTAAAATTAAAAAAGTAAATTCTGAACCAAAAGTAAAGAAAACTAAAAAATAATATTTGTTTAAAATATGAGTATATGTAATTATTAAAAATATAAGTAATATTTCTTTATGATGTATATTTAGGCTAGCTCCTAGTCTAGGTGTAGCACTAGGTATTATTCAAGGTTTATAAAAAATATCGAAGACCTTAACCATAATCCTATTGAAAATAAATTTTCAATAATAAAGAATAATTTCAAAAAAAATATAAAGGGTAATTAACAGTTGGTTAAAACCGTATAAAAGTGTATAAAAATACATATACGTTAATTTTATTTTTACAATAAAAATTTTAACTAAAAAGTTATTATTTTTATGAAGTAGTTTTTGATTTATCTTATTGATTTTTAGAAAAAATACTTAAAGATATATTAATTTAAAACGCCGAATTAACAGAGAAAAATAATACAAATTAGTAAAAATTTGATTATAACCCATCGTGTAATGGGTATGAAGTTTTATAGGTAAAAAAGAATTATTTTGCATATAGCTTAACCGATTATCATCGTAATAATTCA
>Ga0247831_1005851_pt1 | contig 15010 bp, 13 predicted proteins | sample LaCruzMarch2015__9_FD_192406 | JGI IMG/M metagenome (GOLD analysis project Ga0247831, IMG submission 192406) | Freshwater microbial communities from meromictic Lake La Cruz, Castile-La Mancha, Spain - LaCruzMarch2015_1m | ecosystem: Environmental > Aquatic > Freshwater > Lake | place: Spain... | reverse complement strand
AAATGGACGACTGGAAAATCAGGCCTTTTTGAGGAGTTTTAAATGGCTGAGATGATGATTACCATGCCAAGCATACAATGCCACGAGATAGGAAAGATCACGTTCATACTGGTATTGAGGGTGGACGTACGTTCTGCGAAATGTAGCATCCGACAGACCTTTAAGAATGTTTGCCAATTTGAAATGCGTTCCACGAATAATGTCGATAGCGCTTTCAAGTGACAAAGAATAATCCGACTGTTCAGCCCACCGTTCTTCAAGATAAGGCTTGATGGTTGGATTTTCTTCTGTGAGCGTCAATTTCACACGCATCAAACAGTTTAAGTGAGAATCTGAAATATGGTGTACAACTTGGTTACCTGTCCAACCGTTTGGCCGATAAGGCGAAGCCAGTTCCTCATCGCTTAATTCGGCCAAAGTGCGAATGATTAGATGCGGTAGAGCCTCAATCTGCTCAATGTGTTTCCTGGTTTCTGTTACATCGTAAGATTCGCGATCAGAAAACCTTCCAATTGGATACCTAAGTTGCTCGTTGTCTATCATTTCTTTGCTTCCTTAAACTTAATGTTGTTTTCCTTTGCAAATGCGTCTTGTGCCTGTCTGTATTTCTCAGTGGCATCGGCGGTTTTCTTGTCGATTTCTTTGTACAACAATTCCACACGCGCTTCGTCTGTTTTTGAAAACAAGCTATCGGGCTTCGACATCAAAGTGAGCGCTTCTTTGTATTCTTTATCGGTTAAATCCTGATAAACGCCAATAAATTCTAGGGTGGCGTTTTTAAAAATCTGATTGCCGTTAAAATCTCCAAAGCCTTCTGTTTTGGCTTTCGACAAATTGATTTGACCACGAAGTCGACCGTAAACAGTTTCCATATCCTGTTTCACATACGTATCTAGCACTTCCTGCAAATTACCTGCAGCATCAACTACCTTTATTTGTTGGGTAACCAAGCTATCGTTATACGCCAGCGGGCTTAATTTAGAATTGTTTCCGCACGACGATACAGCCATCGATGCCGCAATAATGACAAGGTTTCGGAGATTCACTAACATGCCACTAATATAAAAACACTGGCTGGCATTCTACAGTTGATGTGAAATTTTCTACTAGAATCATCTAGCTAGAAATAATTTCACGTCGATCAAATTGCCGTTTCCTAGAGCCTTTTAATCTTTCCAATACTGCCTTTTGTTCCGATCAGTGTAACCAATAACGTTTCCATTGGAATCGGTGAGTCGCATCAACAAAAAGTGTGGAAGGCTTGAATTGGGCGGCTCTGGCATGGTGAACAATCCATATGGCAAATAAGGTGTGAAAGGCTCAACCGAATACGCTGGTAGCAAGTTGTTTTTGTAAGTATTGAAGTACATCCAACCGTAAAAATCGCCGGTTTTGAAAATGGAAGTTCGGTATTGATAATTTTGCTTTACAGGCTCGAGAACTGCATCGTATTGAATTGGCAGCACTACCGAATTGTTGGCGAAGATGATGCCTGCCTTACCCGCTTTGCGTACTTCAAGCCAAAGTGAAGAATGACTGTTAACATTGCTTGCACCTTGCAATAATTTACGGTTGTAAGTTAAGCGTTCGTATTCCATAGGTACCGTGAACTTGCCCGAATCGCTAATGATTCCATAACGCATTTCGCCTTCTTGGTTTCGGTTGCCAACGAGAAAAAAGCCGGTATTTTGTCGGTCGTTTATGAATTTCTCCAAGCTATCGAACATCATAGGAGGCAGCTGATTAAAGCAAAGAATACCCATTTTGTTGTTGTTCTTAAATTGGACATAATTTTGGAATTGCCTTAAGGTATCTCCGGCGTATTGGCTGTTGGTGGCTAGATAATGATTCACTTTCACTTGCGTCGAACCCGCTGGAAGTTGGATAGTGGTTATCTTATTTTGACCTTTTCCACCAGTTCGCTTATTCAATAGGGTTTCATGAAACTGTAATGTGTCGTTTTTAAAAGTGTAGGAGCAGTAAACAATTTCTTTCGCTGGTCTTTCATTGGGATATTCTTCCATTTCAATGGGAGGAACTGCAACATCATAGTCGGTATCTTCTTGCACTAAGATGCTTTCTGAATCCGACCAATTCGAATTCCTTTGTTTAGGTTTCTTGGGATTCGCAGCCAGAATAACACCTTTCGAACCATCTACATCGAACGTGAGCTTTTCTTCATAGGGCTTTCCGGTAAATTCTACGAGAAAGGATGCCTGAATGTCTGTATAGTCGATGCCTTTGGCTGATTCAATTTTATTGGCAAGTACAATAAGCTTCCCAAGTTTCTTGGGTGAAAATGCTACAAGTGACCTCGTTTTATCTGGATTGGAAATGATGAAATACAGGAAAAAGCCCTCTTCCAGGTATTGCGCACCGAGTTCACTCACAATTTCCACTTTGGTATTAAACAGTGGCTTCCCATTGGTTTGGAAGTATTCTCGCTGGTCGTTTTTCTTGATACCGATGCATTGATAGTCATCGAAGTAGAAACGATCAAATGCAGGTGCGATCATTTCCGAAGTGTTAAACAAACCACGCAATCCACCTTTTTCTACTACATAACAAACTTGCGGGAGGTTGTGAATGCTCATGGCAGAAGCTTCAGCAGGAAAATAAATCCGATCGTACTTTGGAGCTTGGATGATCTTGCCTAAAGTATCGGCGAAACCCCACAATGAACCGATTCGATAAGGAACAACGCCTTTTTGCGCGTGTAGGAAAGTGCCGAAACACACAAGCAGTAAAGTACACAGGTTTCTCATGCCCGAAAGGTAGGCCGAAAAATGAATTCCCTAATTTCAAGAATGTTTGGAAACGAAATGCCGCTTTTTACAATGCTGCCGCGAAAGGGATAGGAGCCGATAGGCGGATAGCCCGGTGCCGCTTACGGGATGATGATATAAATCGATTAATTGAGCGGCATTCGCCCAAGCAATGAAAAAAACACGGCTAATCGTTCCAGAATTTCAAGCCTTTGGGATGGTAAAAACCTACCAACTTTCGGTCGCTGCTGGTAATTTGCAACAACGGAAAAACCTTTCGGTACTCGGAAGCATTTTCGTCAACATCGAGAAAACGTATCGCCATGATGCGGTGTTCGGTGAATGGCTCGATCAAGGCAGTCGACACGGGAGGTTTTGCGTTGCGGGGTTTGTATTGGTAAAATGCGCCAGACAAATCGTTGTTTCGGAGCTCGAAAAGCTGGGCGTCGTCTTTGCTTTTCTCTGTAGGTAGAATTTCGCTGTAGCGACAAGCTAAAATTTGACGATTATTGAGTGTGAGCAAGCCTTTCAGATTGTTCTGACCAATAACAAAAATGTAATTTCGGTAATCGATTGTTTGGTACTTGTTTTCGGGCAAGCCGGATAGGAGATCGTACACCGGTGGAATGATCACTTCGTTGGAATCGTTCACCATACCGAACTTTAGCGAGTTATTCGAGTCTCGAACGCCGATCAAGAAATGGTGGTTGATGTTGTTGTCGGGATACACCACCGAAACAGAGTCGTAACAGATAGGCGGCTGTCGGTTGAAAGCAAGCACGCAGGTTTTTTGGTCGATTTTGTAGTGCACGAAATTCCTGTAAAACAGCACCGAATCGCCAATAATTTGCTTGTTCGAAGTTCCTGAGCAGAGCACAACTTGCACGTTGGATGCACCTTGGGGAAGATCAACGGTATTTCGAACAAGTGCATTTTCTGTTTTGGTTCGGGCGCGCATTGGCAGCAACTCCAAATGCACAATAGATGTTGCTGTATCTAAGGTAAACTGCGCCGTTTTGTGGAGATTTTGTTGTTCTGATTGACTACTGGGATAGTCGTCAGGCTCTCCTCCATTCCCGTTGCCACCGCCGGAACCAGAACCACTGCCAGAGCCGCTCATTCCAAAATTGTCGGAAGCGACCATTGTTACTGGTGAAAGTTCGAATCGATCGGTTTTGGCGTCGTATGCTAAAGTGATTATTTCGAAATCGCCTTGATTTTGTCGCTGCACTTTGAATGCTACACGGTCAACTTCAAATTGGTTTGTTTTAAGGATTGAAGCGCAGTCTTCAAGGATGAAATACGATTTTTGGATCTCATTCGGATAGGAGGCATACAGTGAGAATTGTCTCTTAGCCTTTGCGATTTTAATGATATGTATAGGCGATCGATCGAGTTTGCCTTTTTTTCTAAAATAGGAGAACTCTAATCGTTCGATGCGCTGAGCATCATTCAAAATTCGAACGCCCTTTTTGGAATAGAAATGTGTTTGAAAATTCGAAAAGGGCTGGGCTACAAAGATTTCAGATGAAAGGCCTTGGATAAATCTGTATTGATTTGGGATGAACAAATCAGGACCCACCAAACCATATAATGAATCAACCTTTGTGAGATAATGTTGCTTTGGAATTTTGGCTTCGTAATACAGAGGATGTGTTCGATCGAAAAGTATGGCATCAAATTGAGGTTTGATGATCAATTTTCCTGTAGTGTCGGCGAAACCCCATTGTGATTTATCCCGGAATGGAACAAGTATTTGAGCTTGTGCGCAAAGCTGAGTTGTGAGCCAAAGGAAGACTGTAACGGAACCAATGAGCAGCGATAAGCTGGGTGCGATTCGTTTCATACCAATTGGAGCCATTCGCCAAGATCGGTTTCGTTGGGCAATTCAAGCTTTTTGCGGAGGCGGTATCGGTTCATGTCGACGCTTTTGGGACTAATATTGAGCACGCCTGCAATTTCTTTGGATGATAATCCGAGGCGAATCATCGCACAAAGTTTACGTTCGTTTTCGGTTAATGGTGGAAACTTTTGTTGCAGGCGTTGGTAAAAATCGGCGTTGATCAGTTCTACATTGAGATCGAAATTTTCGCGTTGCTTGGAGATGTTGAGTTTCTGTTCAAGATCTCGTTCAAAGGTTCGTAACTCGTCTGTGTTTGCCGATTTGATTTCAGCTCGGATGCTTTCCAAAAACTCCGACTGCTGACTAATATACAACGCCAACTGTGTGATTTCTTTTCGCTTAAATTCAAGCTCGTTGCGCATTTGAGTGGCTTCAATATTGGCAGAAAACAATGCCGACTCAGCTGATTCTTTGCGAGATTCTGCCAATGCTCGATCTTGTTCAGCTAAAACTCTTTTCTGATCAGCAATAGATCGTTCTTGGTCGGCGATCGACAAGTCTTGTTCTGCGATTGCTTTCTGCTTCTGTGCAATTTCGAGCTTTTGTTTTTCAATGATTTGCTTTCGATTGGAGTTGTTTCGATACCAAAATGCTGAAACAGCAAAAACGAGGAGAATAGCAATTCCTGCAATTGTGTAGATCAAGCGGTTACGTTGCAAAATTTTGATTTCGCTGTCTTTAACCAAGATCTCCTTTTCCTTTTTCTCGGTTTCATAAATGGCTTGCATCTCTGCAATCGACCGGATGCGCTCGCTGTTGTAAAGTGAGTCTTTGAGATTGGTGTACAATTTCATGTCGTCGAGCGCCCGGGAAAATCTCCCTTCTTCTTCGAAATAAGTTGAGCGCGCAAGGTAGAATTCGGCCAAAAGGTAATCTGTACCCAACTGATTCACGACTACTTCAGAAGAATCGAACAGTGTTTCGGCACGCTTGGTTTCTCCAATTGCAGCGCAGGCTTTTGCCATGTTAAACAGCGTGAGCGCGATTCCATAAGTTTCGTTGCTGGCGGTGCGTATTTCGAGTGCTTGTTCGAACTTCGCGAGGGCTCTTTCATTTTCTCCACGAACCAATAATGCTTCAGCAGAATTGTGAAGCACCTGCGCCATGCCGAGTTCATCGCCAGTTTCGATGAAAATCGCCATCGATCGGTCGTAATAGGCTTGGGCAGTATCGAGGTTCCCGAAATTAAAATAGGCAGTTCCTAATCCCATCAACGATCGACTTTCTCCGCGTTTGTCGCCCAATTGATTGTAGGACTTTCGGGCTCGGTGGAGATAAACTATGGAAGTTGGATATTCCTTTTGACTTGTAAATGCCATTCCGAGATTCGATTGGCATTCGGCTTTCAAAATAGGATCGTTCACCTCTTCGGCGATTCGCAGGGCTTTTAAGTAATTCTTTACACTCTTCGCATATTGCGTTTGATAATGAGCAACCACACCTAAATTGCTAATGCACTTTGCCTCTCCAGAGCGATCTCCAGCTGATTTGTAATGCGCCAATGCTTCTGAAAAACGACGATCAGCTTCGATGTATTTTCCTTGGTGCATCAAGCAAAGTCCGAGCGTATTGAATGCCCCAGCCTTTTCGCCATAACTACCAATTTCGTTGAGTAGAAAGATCGCTTCACGCGCAAGTGTTTCGGCGGTATCGAGGCGGCTTTTAATGTACCAAGCGGTAGCTAATGCTTTGCGCGACAAGGCAATTCCACGCTCGAAATCTTGTTTCTTCGATAAACTGTCTGCATTTTCTGCAGAACGTAAGCATCGATCAGCATCAACCCGGCGGTATTCAAACGACAAGTCGAGAAGCAACTTGATCTTGGTTGTATCTGAAGCCGTTTTTAGCTGATACTCTAGGTTTCGGATGCTTTGAGATAGCTGCGCATTTCCTGTTAAGGGAAGATGAAGCACAGCAAAGAAAATGAGTGATCTTAATATAACTTTTGGCATGCCGAAACTGAATCTTTAACAGTAAATAAATTATCCAATTGTAGAGATAATCTAACGGCTAGATAGTGGCAATCACCTTGAGTTCGATGGCAATCGGTGTAGGTAAGCAATTGATTTCCAATGTAGTTCTACATGGAAGGTTGTCTTTAAAAAATTCTGCGTAAATCCGATTGTAGATAGGAAAATCGTCTTTCATGTTGGTTAGAAACACGGTAACATCCACGATATTGTCCCAAGAAGAACCACAGTCTTCGAGGATATAACGGATGTTATTGAACACTGAGCGACATTGGGTTTCGATGTCGTAACTAACGATGTTTCCTTGTTCATCGAGTTCAACACCTGGAATTTTCTTGGTCCCTCTTTCGCGAGGACCAACACCACTTAGAAACAATAAATTGCCAACGCGGCGAGCATGTGGATATAAACCAACTGGTTCGGGTGCACGAGAAGAATTGAGTTTGTCCATTAGGAAATTAGATTTCCGCGAAAGTAGCTTAATTCCGGTATGTAGAGATGGATTGATTTGGAAATTCCTTTCCTTAATATTTAGATAATCTAATATTTAATTGACTATGAGCTTGTTGAGCTAATAATCAACTTCTCTTAAAAAACACCTTGTAGATCTTCGTTCTAATCGAAAAGGTCTTATACAATTGTGGATAAACCAAAAAATCAGGGATTGGAAATTTGGCTTTGTAGTGAATATCATCCACAATCAGCACATCATTTCCATGCTGTTCGATGATGTGATCGTGCTGCCAAGCGCTTAAAAAAAACGGCAATTTAATTCCTTCATCGCGAAAGAAATGTCGCACTTGGTTATCACTCAAATGTTGTGTGATTTTGCTAGTCCAATATTGCTTTCCAATTACTGGAAGCTGCATTTCTATCTCTACAATGTCGCCAGTTTTGCAACCGTCGAAGCGCAATAGTTTTGAAGGAGGAAATTTTGGAGCAAGCGCTAAAAACAGGTCTTGGTTGAAGCGTTCAAATACTTCGTCGACCGTAATGTTTGGAATTGTGGATTCGATGCGGATGTGCATCAGAGTTGTTCGAGTGTTTTCTTCACGTCTTCCATGAGCCACATCGGGGTTGAAGTTGCGCCGCAGATGCCTACCCTTTCATTTGAACCAAACCAATCGAAATTGATTTCATCCACACGAGAAATGAAGTATGTTCTTGGATTTTGTTCTTTGCACACATTGTAAAGAACCTTTCCGTTGGAAGATTTTGTTCCACTCACAAACAGGATAACATCGAAAGAAACTGCAAAACTTCTCAATTCAGAATCTCTATCGCTCACTTGGGAGCAAATGGTATCGTGGGCATTTACCTTGATTCCTTTTGCTTCGAGGGCTTCGCGGGTTTCTTTGAATTTTTGTTTGCTTTTGGTAGTTTGAGTGTAGAGTGTTATTTCGGCAGGAAGCTTTTCGGTTTCAAGTTCAGTGATATCGCTGAAAACGATTCCTTCATTGTTGATTTGCCCCATTAAACCTGTCACCTCGGCATGGCCTTTTTTCCCCATGAGGAAAATGGTTTCATTCTTATCAAATGAGTTCCGAATTCGGTTCTGCAGTTTTAAAACCACCGGACAAGTTGCATCGATCAAGGTAATGTTGTTTTCAATCGCTTTCTTGTAAGTTGAAGGCGGTTCACCGTGTGCACGAATGAGTACTTTCTCGTTTTCGAGCGTATTGAAAATCTCGTAATCAATGATTCTCAAGCCCTTTGCTTTAAGTCGATTTACTTCTTCGTCGTTGTGCACGATGTCGCCTAAACAATATAGATAGCCTTGTTCATCGAGCACGTCTTCTGCCATTTCGATGGCGTAAACCACTCCAAAGCAAAAGCCCGAATTGGGATCGATATTTACGGAAAGGCTCTTAGAAACCATGGTATATGTTATTTAAGTTACCAAGTTTTATTTGATTGATTCAGATCAGATTGAGTTGGTGGCGAACGTACGACTTTAAAATAAGTGCGTATTTTCTTGAGTCCCGAATTCTGATCCTCTCGCTAAGTATGGTTGATGCATGGGTGTTATTGATCTTATTTAGCAATGCATAATAATACACATAGGCAACATAAACACCGAGTCGAGCTCCTTTGGGAAGCTGTTGAATTCCTTTAAATCCATCTTCGAAATCCTTTCGGATGTCTATCAGAATTTCAGCTTTTGAATCTTCATTAAACTCCGAGATGCTCAAATGTGGGAAGTACACCCTTCCAAGGGTATGGTAGTCGGCATTGAGATCGCGAAGAAAATTAATCTTTTGAAATGCAGATCCAAGTCGCATGGCTGGCTGTTTCAAATTTGCGTATAGACTTTCGTCGCCTTCACAAAATACACGAAGGCACATCAAGCCAACAACTTCTGCAGAACCTAGAATATATTTTTCGTAGTTCGATTGATCGTACTCAATATCGGAGAGGTCCATCTCCATCGAATTGAGAAAAGTATCAATGAGCTCGCGCTCTATTTTGTACTCGTTAACGCAAGCTTGGAAACTATGTAGAATTGGGTTTAAGCTAATTCCTCTTTCAATCGCTTTCCAGGTATCGTCGCGAAATTCTCTAAGAAGTTCGGCTGCATCGGGACGATTAAAAGTGTCGACAATTTCGTCGGCAAATCGAACGAATCCATAAATCGCATAAATCGGATCTCTATAACGATCGGCTAGCGACTTAATTCCTAATGTGAATGAAGTGCTGTATCGCTTAGTGGTGATTCTGCTGCAGCGAATACTCACTGCATTGTAAAGATGCATTCCTGTTAAACCCAATTTCAGAAGAATTAACGATATCCTTTCAACATTGTCATCAACTGACGTCTAGCCAAAAAGATACGACTTTTAACCGTTCCAATTGGAAGGTCTAAATAGTCTGCGATCTCTTTGTACTTGTATCCGTCGAAATACATTGTAAAAGGAATCTTGTATTCATCTGCAAGTATCTCAATTTTTTTTAAGATTTCCCGCTCTGAATAGGTTGATTCAGGTGCAACAAAATCAGCTTGTTGTGGAATATTGAGAAAATATAGGTCTTTGGTGTTGTCTACAATTGTATTTGTTTTCATCGAACGACGGTAATTGTTGATGAAAATGTTTTTCATGATTGTATACATCCAAGCCTTCAAGTTTGTTTTATCGGCAAACCGATGCCGATTGCTGATGGCCTTCAACAAAGTTTCTTGTAGAAGGTCTTTAGCCTCTTCGTCGTTTGAAGTTAAGTTCAACGCGAAATATCTTAATGGCTTACTTAAACTGAGCACTTCGGTGTTGAATTCGATCGTTGACATAAAATGTTTTGTTTAATCTTTTGACAAAGATATTAAACAGTTTTTGTTTAACAAGCAATACCCAAGGATTAAACAAAATAATTTGTAGGTACATATATTTTCAAATAAAATTTCTTTGTATTTAATTGTTTTTCAGCAATATATGACTATTTATACTCTTTCTAAATAATGGCAGCCCTTACAAACGACTTGTTTAACGATCAACAATGAGCTGTCAAGGAAGGAAAATCTGTAGTTTGTTTTATGTATATACAAAACAAAAAAGGCATCCTAATCAGGATGCCTCAAATTTCAAATATCTATAACAAGTCAACTGCCGGTTCCTGTTTTCAGGAGTTGAACTGAACCTTCTGCAAGCTGGATGAGATCCATAACATTACTAATAAAAGTAACGCCTTGTGGAATTTCAATGGCAGGATCATGAATTTGCATGCCAGCAACTAATACTTTAGTATTGCCCGATAATTCGTTGAGATCTTTCAAATATTGGTTAATGCTTGCAACTGAGTGCGCAGCAGTGAAGAAAGTTAATATATAATTGGGCTTGTGCTCCCTACAAAAACTTTGAACATCTTCTCGTGGCAACGTCTGCCCCATGTAGGTAACTTTTTTGCCTCTTGCCTTTAAGATATAATTTGAAAACAACAAACCAGTTTCATGCAGCTCACCTTCTGGCAAGAATAACATAAATGAATCTGCTTGAGAATCTCTAACTGCGGGCAAAGAATTGATTGCAATAATGAGGTTTTTACGAACCAGACTGCTAATAAAATGCTCCTGAAGAATAGATGATTCTCCTGACAACCACATCATTCCAACCTTTTGCAGGAATGGGATAATTGCATTCAGCATCGTTATTTCAAAACCATGTTTCAAAACTGAATCGCTGATGGTTTGTTCAAAACGAACGTCATCGAATTCAATCATCGACAAAACCAATTGATCGATTTGAACTTCGAAATATGAGGTTTTATCTGTATTGGAGCGGCTAAGCTCGATGATTTTCTGAGAAATCTCAACTAAACTCAACTTCGACAAGTGTGAGATTTTACCTCCGTGACGAATTAAGAGAGAAATATTAAGCAGTAACTTAACGTCATGATCGCTATACAAACGAATGTTGGTATCGGTACGATCTGGAGTTAACAGATTATATCGCTGCTCCCAAATACGGATCGTATGGGCCTTAACTCCAGAAAGTCTTTCTAGATCTTTGATAGAATACTTGGCATTCAACGGATGCATCTCTTCAACACTTTAACTGCTTCAAAATTCTGCGATAGAGAATTCTGTTGACAGGATGCTTAGAGAACACAACTAAAGATGTTTTGTTCTATCATCATAAAAATTATTAATAATTGAAAATCAAGCTTTGACAAAAGGCTGCATCAATCGAGCTGCGTACTTCCCTAAAATGTCAAATTCTAAATTCACTTTATCGCCTTCTTTCAGTTTTCCTAAGTTGGTATTTTCCCAGGTATAGGGAATAATTTCAACTGAAAAGCCCGTTCGACTGGATTCTACAACCGTTAAACTCACACCATTCACACAAATAGATCCTTTTTCAACAGTTACCCAATTCGGGTTATGATCGTGTTGAAAATACAAAGCCCAACTTCCATCTCGGTCGATCAACTTAACCAGTTCCCCAATTCCATCCACATGACCTTGAACGATATGGCCATCTAGACGACCATTTGCAGCAAGACAACGTTCTAAATTTACCCGATCGCCCATTTGAAGGCTTCCTAAATTGGTTCGATTCAAGGTTTCACTGATCGCTGTAACTTGATAGCAATTTCCATCAACCGAAGTAACTGTTAAACAAACACCATTGTGCGCCAAACTTTGGTCGACTTTCAATTCTTTAGCAATCGAAGTCTCCAAAGTGAACTGAACATTTGTGCCTGTTCTTTCGATTTTTTGCACCTCCGCCGAGGATTCTATAATTCCTGTAAACATGTTAATCGATGGGTGTATTGTTGCTTCCAATTACCTGGATGGTACCTTTTAATGTTCTCTGAACGATTCCAGTAAGCCTTAGTTCATTTACGATACATATATAAAAGTATACACCATCTGGAACAAGAGCTCCTGTATTTTTTACCCTTCCGTTCCAGAGCAATTCAGGATTCGTAGTTTCGAAAACTTCAATACCCCAGCGGTTATGCACTGTGAATGAAACACTTTCGATAAACGCATATGGGAATGGTCTGAAGGCATCATTAAATCCATCCCCATTTGGAGAAAAAACATTCGGCAGTGTGTACTCAGGACAATTGTCGACGCATACAGCCAATGAATTGCTTTCATTCCCTGATGAATCAACTGCAACAATCTTGTAACAGCCTGCTACTTGCCAACCAGGCAAATGTTCAAACGTAAAGGTGCCAAAATCTGTTGAATCAATCAATTCGAAAGGCGCGTCGATTAAAGGTTTGAAATAAATCATGTACTTCAAAACATCAGAAGCACATGCGTCGTTCGAAGGACTCCATTGCAATGTATTGCTCAATGAATCACATGAACTAAAAATCAAAACTGGTGGAGCACAAGGAGCGGTTAAGTCTTGTGCCGACGAGCAAACTTCTTGAGAATAATTGAGCAAAGGATTTTCGAAGCCCGAAGCGGTAAAGGCACCGAAGGATAAAATTCTGTAACAATAGGTCACCCCATTGGCTAAACCAGTATCACTAAATGTGCGATTTTGGGTAACACCAATCGAGTCGAAGTTTCCTGTTACTGTGTTTTTCCTATAAACGATAAAGCTGTCGTTTTCCCATAAAACATCGAAGTTCCAAGAAAGATTAATTGCATTGTCGCTTCCCGATGCTTGTAAAAAAACCGACGAAGATGGCAGTCCCGAACCAATCGTTTCAACGCCATTGGCAATTTGCTCTAAACGAACTTTATAACTCCACACATTCTCTAATGTATTGAGCTGTGAATTCGAATCGATGTAAGTTGTGTCGTTTAGTCCATTTAAGGTTGCAACATCGATGAAATTATTCCCACCAAATCCCTGCGCTCTTTGAAGTACATATTGATAGGGTCCAGGCCATTGCACTAAATCTAAATCATCAGGTTTCGACCATTCGACATATATTTTGCCGTTGTTCAATGCTGTGCTATCTATACTTACATGGGTAATTACAGGAAGAAGATCTGCCAACTCCACACAAGCTTCGTTAGATGCATAACTTTCAGCTCCGTCAGGGAAAAGTGCGATAACCATATAACAATAGCTTCTTCCAGGCAATAATGATCCTTGGGTGAGGCCATCAATGTATGACAATGAGTTTAGTCCATTAACGGTGTCGATCAATTGGTAACCTGTATAGGCTGGAACTCCAGTTTCGCACTGATCGGGTTGAAAACCATAGAATCCATTTCGTCTGTAAATGGCATATCCACTTGCTTTTGCGCAAGGGCTAATCTCCCAATTGAGGCTAATGGTATTTCCTTGCGGGGATGCAGTGAGATTTTCAGGAGCTTGAGCAACTACCTGCACTTGCATCGTTTCGTAGTAAGCTAAATTGGGCTGTCCGTTGTCAATAGCCTTGAAGGTGATTAAATAAGGTTCCCTGCGAACATGATCACAACTGGTGTTCCAAGTGAAGGTTTGAACGGCAGATGACTGTCCGGTGATACTAGTAAACACCGCATTCCCTGGAGGATCGAAAAGCAGTGGACCTCCAGTGGCCGAAAGCGTTACCAATTGGGATGGATTGTCGGAATCGGTTGCCAAAACTTCAAAACCGATGGATGTTCCTGCATCCACGCAAAGATCTGGCAAACCAATAATCGTTGGAGGTTGGTTTTGACAAGGCACAACATCAATCTGCATGTCGCGCGTTACCGACCCGATCAAAATGCCATTTCTCCACTCTTCGATGATAAACGCCACGTTGTATTCACCAATTCCATTTAATGGTGGAGTATTCCAAACTAAGTCGCCAGTGAGAGGATCGAGTGTGAAGCTATTGGTTGCAACTGGCTGAACAAATCCTGGAATTACGACACCATTTTCGCCACGACAATTTACAATCCGATACGAAATACTATCACCATCAGGATCGTAGGCGCCTGGATTATGGATGAAAATTTGACCTGGACACGCTTGATCAATCGGAGGGTTAAGTAGTTGAACCGAATTATTTACTCCAAGAAAAGGGTTGATGATCAACTCTGTAGACACAAAAAATGGGATATTGATGGAGTTCGGGATGTTCACGACACCGCCATTTCGATTGGGGTCTTCGAAACTAATTACATACACCGATGGTGCTGGAAACGTGTGAACCCCAACGTAGATGTTCTTTTTAATATCGAGCGACAGAATTTCACCCAAGCCATTTCCGTTGATTCGAGGGATGGTATCAATGCTTCCATCGCCCCATGAAATGCCAAGTTCAGGCCGATCGGCGGGGCTATCCAATTTTGTGTAGGTAATGATGGTGGCTTCATACTGAAAACCTCCGAGATGCCTATAGGTGATTTCTCCCGCTCGATTGTGCGTAGCATATGCCTCTTTCACTAGCGAAAGGCTGATACAAATCAACAAAATGAGGCGGAAAATCATCGTTTGGAAAGATACCAAAAACAAACGGTGCTGAACAAAGGAATGTTGCAGCACCGTTCAGAATAACAGCTTTTTATTTATTTGTTAGTTCCCGTTTTCTGAAATGAAACGTAAACGAACCAAGCGAAGTTCTAGTTCTCCAATTTCATTGTCGCCAAGTTCTTTAACAGCAACTGTCATAGAATCGGTTTCAGATGACTTGAAGTAGTCGATAATTTCTTCCTGAATTTCTTCATCAATCACATCATCGATGTAATAGCCGATATCGAGACGGGTGCCTGAATAAACTATGGCTTCCATTTCTTCGATGAGCTGATCCATTGAAAGACCGCGCTGACTAGCAATGTCTTCGAGTGCAATTTTACGGTCGACACTTTGGATGATATGAACTTTCTGTGTAGACTTATTTACAACCGATTTAACCACCATACTCATTGGTCTATCGATTTCATTGTCGCGCACATAATCGGAAATAAGCTGTGCGAACTCCTTCCCATACTTCTCTGC
>Ga0247831_1005848_pt1 | contig 15015 bp, 8 predicted proteins | sample LaCruzMarch2015__9_FD_192406 | JGI IMG/M metagenome (GOLD analysis project Ga0247831, IMG submission 192406) | Freshwater microbial communities from meromictic Lake La Cruz, Castile-La Mancha, Spain - LaCruzMarch2015_1m | ecosystem: Environmental > Aquatic > Freshwater > Lake | place: Spain... | reverse complement strand
GAGCAGCACATCTTCGAGAAATACGGCGTCGACAAACAGGTCGAGAAAGCCTTCCACCGCCAGGTCTGGCTGCCTTGCGGCGGCTACATCGTGATCGACGAAACCGAGGCGCTCATTTCGGTCGACGTCAATACCGGCCGCAACAAAGGCGGCAAGGATGTCGAGCGCACCATCGTGCAGACCAACCTCGAGGCGGCCGACGAAATCGCCCGCCAAATGCGGTTGCGCAACATCGGCGGCCTCATCGTCGCCGACTTCATCGACATGAAATCGCGCAAAGACCAGCAGTCGGTCTACCAACTCATGCGCCAGCGCCTCAAACGCGACAAGGCCCGCACCCACGTCCTGCCCATCTCCCAACTCGGACTCATGGAAATGACCCGCCAGCGCGCCGCCGAGAGCATGCGCATGTCGCAGTTTGACCCCTGCCCGTATTGCGAGGGACGCGGTCTGATCAAAAATACCATGACGATGTCCGTCGAATTGCAACGCGCCCTGCACGGCGTGATGCGCAAGAACATCGAGACCATCCATGAGATTAAGGTCATCGTGAATCCAGACCTCCTCAACCGCCTCCGCACCGAGGATGAAGAGCTGCTTATCGACATCGAGCGCCGCTACGGCGGCCGGCTTTCCTTCAAGCCCGACCCGGCGATGCACCGCGAGCAATTTGTGCTGACCGATGCCACGACCGGGGCCGAATTGAAGGCATAGCCGCCCGCATTCTCACGCATTGTAGCGGCGGTCTATGACCGTCGGTGCCTGACTCCTCGAAATGTTCCGGCGGTCATAGACCGCCGCTACAACCGGTGGATCGCGCCGTCTCTCCGAGCTGGAGGCTCTACGAGCCGGAAGCCCCGGCGTGATAATCCCCTCGGAACATCGCGATGGGACATCGCGATCCACCTGTTGTAGCGGCGGCGTCCCCGCCGCCGGTCGTTATGGTTAAACAGCCGTCGCCGTCCCGGCAACGCTACCTAAGATAGGGACACGCGGTCCGCGTGTCCGTTGGTCAAGGGGCGGACGAGCGGGCCGCTCGTCCCTACCCCCATAGCGATTTGAACATTCCTCCCGTAAAGCACACCGCTCTCGCTTGCTCCGCGGCACCAAGCCCCCTATTTCTTTGCCCAACTATGAGCCCCTTCCTCCGTCCCATCCTGTTTGCATTCGCTGCCATCCTTACGGTCACGCCCGCTTTCGCGCAGTCCACACGCAGCACCGGCGCGGTGGCGGCGGACGAAGCTCGTAACGCGGTAGAGACCACCGGCCGTCAAGCGGTGGCGGCGCGCAACGAGGTAACTTCACAGATCACCGGGGCCCAGGAGCAGGTAAAATCCAAATTGAAGCTGCCCTTCCAGTTGCCCAAGTTCGAAGTTCCCGATGTGTTCCGGGCGGCCAAGATCCGCAGTGCGTCGGTCGATGATAAAGTGACCAGTCCACGCACGTTGACCTACAAGAGCCGGGTCAGCCGTCTCTCGCGCTGGATCGGTCCCCTCACCTTCGGAGTCCTTAACTATGTGCCATTCGAGACGATGAATGCCGGCGTCACTGGCGAGATGAATAATCTGATGGCCGAGCAAGAGATTTCGGTCGAAGCCATGGTCGCCGACGCTTTCGCCACCCAACTCAAAGAAGGCAAACGCTGGCCCAAATCCACCCCGGCCGAGGGGACCTTCCAAATCGAGGTCAACCGTTACGCGCTGGATCCGGTGCCGACGAGCCTCTCCCGTTTACGCCCGACGGTCAGTCTGACCGGCCGGCTTTTCGACAACGACGGCAAGCTGCTTTGGATCGGCAAAGGTTTCACCTCCTCGGTCGAGCCCGGCATCAAGGGTGCGACGCTCGAGCAATACGAAGCCAATCCCGATGTGCTGCGCCAAGACTTCGAAGCGGCGGTGCAAACCGCCAGCAAACGCCTCGCCGCCCAAGCCAACGCCGTGCCGAAAGCCACCGTAAAAGTCACGGCAGCGGACTGAACTGAATTTTAGCCACGGATAGAAGAGGATTAACGGCTAGGAAAAGTTGTGCCGTCGATTGCCTAAGGGCCACCTGCGGTTCCGGCACAACTTGATTGCCTCAGGATTGCCATCAAGTGGCAGTCACATGCTCCATACCGGGCATGACCTCATCTTGCCGGTCCGCTGAGGGAGCTTTTTTGCGCCGGTGACACCGGCGCAAAAATATCTTCTCTTATCTTCTTCAATCCGTGGCTAAGCCTTTTCTTCAACCCGCGGGAACTTCAACCGCACTTCGGCCCCGCCCAGCGGCGAGGGACCGAACGTCAACTCACCACGGTGGTTTTCCATCGCAGTGCGCACCACGTAGAGACCGATGCCGGTGCCGCCTTTTTTCGTGGTGTGGAGCGGGGTTTCCACGATGGGCGCACCGGACCAACCCGGACCGCTGTCGCCGACGATCAATTCGACTGTTTCCGGGCCCGTTTTGATCGCCACGGCGATTTCGCGCTTTTCCGGTTGGCTTTCCTCGATCGCTTCCACGGCATTGCGGAGGAGATTGGTCAGGGTGAGCTGCAACTGCGCGTCGTCGCCCATGATCCGGCAGGACTTTTTGAGTCCGGTGCGGAGCACACGAATGTTGTGCCGCGCGAGCAGGCCTTTGTTGTAAAGCAGCGTGCTCTGCACCACTTCGGCGAGATCGATCTGGCGGTGGTCGGTCTGCACGTTGCGCAGCAGGGTTTTCATCTTGTCGATGGTGACCACCACGCGTTGGGCTTCAGCGGCGATCGACTGCAGGATGTCGCGGGTGCCCGTCCCGCTCTCGAGGGCCATTTTGCTTTGCAAAAGAATAGTGCTGAGCGGCTGGTTGATCTCGTGGGCCACGGCCGAGGCGGTCAGGCTGGTTTTGAGTTTGCTCTCGAGTTCACGACGATACCGGAGGTCGAATTCCTTCTCGCGCGTGGCGGCTTCTCTTTCCTCCGTAATGTCAAAATTGACCCCGATTTCGTGCGACGACTCTCCCTGGGGCCCGCTGGCGCAGACGCTCATCCCGCGAATGTGACGCACGGTGCCATCGGGACGCACGATGCGGTATTCATATTCGCCCGTGTGGCCGGCGGTGAGGGCTTCCTCGGTCAGGCGTTCCACTGCAGGCAGGTCGTCGGGGTGGACCAAAGGTTCCCAGCGCCCGTCGAAATCCTCGCGGCTGACGCCGTAAATGCGAAACATCTGGTCGTCCCATTCTTCGATCCGACTTTCGCGGTCGCGCGACCAGAATCCGATGCCGGCGGCCGCGGCGGCCAATTGCATGCGCTGCGTGACTTGGCGAAGTGCCGCCTCGGCCAGCCTGCGGGCGGTGATGTCGGTGAGGACGCCTTCCCACACGACGGATCCGTCGGGCATGTCGCGCGGGGTCGACTCGGCGGTGATCCAGCGTGTCTGGCCGTCGACGACGACGCGGCATTCCTCTTTAAACGGCAGCTTGTGTTCGAAAACGTAGGCGTTCTTGCGCACCCACTCGGCATGGTCATCGGGATGCACGCAGGCGAAAGCGTTCATCGGGTCGGCCTCCGCCGCCGCGCGTTCGAGCCCGGTCAACTCGAGAAAACGCGTTGACATGAAGGAAAAGTAAGCCATCCCGCCATCGGGCGGTTGCACCATGGTGTAGGTGCCGACCGGAATGTTTTCCGTGAGTTCGAATGCGGCGCGCTCGATTTCCTCGCGCAGGGAGTGCACTTGGCGCTCGGCTTTTTTAAGTTCGGTCACATCGGTCATACTGACCAGCAACCGTTCGTCGAGCACGACCGCACCGAAGACGACGTCCCGCTTGGTGCCGTCCTTACCCGTGACTTGGAACTCCATGGACTCCACGCGTCCCTTGTCCTCGATGGCGCGGAAGACGGCGGCATCCCATTCGAGGAAAACTTCCCGGCGGTAGTCGGCATCGGGGTAGGCTTTCGCCGCCCACGCCGCCACGGTGGGAATATCCTCCAGCGTGTAGCCGAAGATGCGGATGAAATGCTGGTTGATGAAAGTGGTCTCGGCCGGAGAAGTCAGCGTCGTGGCGACCACGGCGATGGGGATGTTGTCGAGCACAAGGCGGAGTTCGCGCGTGCGTTGCTCGACTTTGTTCTCGAGTGACCGGTAAAGGCGCGCGTTTTCGATCGAAACCGCCAATTGACCGCAGAGCATGCCAATCGTCTCGGCCAAATCGTTGGTGAAAGCCCCGCGCAACCGGCGGTTTTCGAGGACCAGGAAAGCCACGGCTCGATTGCGGGAGATGACGGGAACACCCAGCACCGCGCAGCGATCAAGATCGCGGAACCGCGGGTCTCCGGCGAAACGGGTGTCGTGGACGGCATCGTCGGAGAGCACGATTTGCTGCAGGCGCAGACCGAGGCGGACAACCGTAGCGGGAACCACGGCGGCTTTCTCCGCGTCTTCCAATGTCTGTCGATCCAGCGGCCCGTCGGCCGAGAATCCAGCTTTGAGCATCCACTCGCCATGCTCCTCGCACACCAAGATTTGACCGTCGGTCGCGCCGGAAAGTTTCTGCAGGATTTCCGCCGTGGCCGCGGCCAACTGCGGCACGGAGCGCAAAGAGGCGAGTTGCTGCATGGCGGTGAAGAGCGGTTGCGCGTCACGGAATCCGGACGGGGCCGCTTGCAGGAAGGGAAACTCCGCGGCGAGCGCGTCGCTTTTACGGGTGGCTCCCCACTCGGCATAAAGCGTGCAGGCTTGTTCCAGCAGACGGTGTCCGGCTTGCTCGAGATCGAGCGCCAGGTAGCAACGCGCGGCCTTTTCCATAGCCAGCGCGGCGTGCCACGGACGTTGATGGGCCTTGGCCCGCCGGATGGCGCGTTCGTAAACGGCCAAGGCGTCCGTGCCGAGGCCCGCCGCAGACAGGCGCTCGGCTTCGACCAGATCGTGCAGGTGCGCGAAATTGGCCGGAGCTTCCACGGCGCGTGCGGCCAGCCAATCCTGATTCGCCGCCACGCGCTCCGCGAGCGCGGGATCACGGTCGCCGCCTCGCTCACGCGCGAGGAGCGCGAGCGATTCGAGGACGTTGATCAAGGCTGTGGGATAAAATCCGGTAATGTAAGGCGCGAGGCGCGCGGCTGCCTCTGCGTGCTGCGCGTGGGTTGCGTCGTCGCCGAAAAGACACGCCGCAAGCGCGCGGGTCGTGTGATGAAAGCACGCGGCCATCGGGTTCGATGCAGGTATCTCGTCCGCCTCCATGGCGGCGTCTGCGCTGAGCGCACCGATCAATCCGCGGAAAGCCGTGTAGGATTCGGTTGCGTGCAGGTTGCCGGTTTTGTCGGCGAAGTCGAGGGCGCGGCGATTCTCGGCTTCGAGATCCGCCAAAGTGGTCGCGGTCTCGAGCAACGCGGCCTGCGAAGTGAAAAACGTGTAACAGGCGAATTCCAATTCGCCGCTGCGCAGCAAGACATCATAAGCTTGGCGAGCTTGCGCCAACCCTTGTTCGAGCGGCTCCAGCCAGTGGCAGTTGAAAAGTCCAAAGACATGGCGGGCCCGCGCTGTTTCCACGCCGCGCTCCGTAGTATCCCCGACCATCAAGGCAGCGCGGGCGGCGCGGTAGCCGGTCGCATGGTCGCCACGGGCCGTGATGGTCGCGAGCGCCAGACACGCCATCGGGTAGATGCGCGCATCCCCATAGTTCCCCTCCGCCCAGGTCCGCGCGGCGTGGACCACGAGCCAGTTGGCCACGGACGGACGGAAGAAGAAAGCCGCCGGCACCATGCGGTTGAGAAGTTTCGCCGCGGCGTGATCCTCCGCGCTGGCGTCGCCGCCGGTCGGCAATCGCTCCAAGGCTCCGGTTTCGATCGCGCGGTAGAGTTCATCGAGTTCCCCGGCCAACGGGCCCTCCGGATTTTCCAGCGGAACACGGATCCCCAATTCGTCCAACAGCGCGGCACCCAACCGGACCGCTTCCTCGTAACGCGTGCGGTTGGAAAGACTCATCACTTGGATGGCCGCCGCATGGGCCAGCCGGCCCGGCCCGGCGACATGAGTGCTCAGCGCCATGTAAGCGGCATCGGCCGCCGGATAATCGGGCAGACAATAGCACGCGACATGAAATTCCTCGTGCAGATCCCAGACCAGCGCGGGGGCGTAAGACCACGGGTCGGGAGCCAGCAGATCAAGGGCCAGACGCAGGAAGCGGTGCGCCGCGGCAAAGGAACCCGCCGTGCGTGCGCGGCGTCCGGCCTCGAGGAAAAGCGCGGCGACTTTTTCTTTTTCTTCCGCTTCTTCCAGCAAGGTGCAGGCTTCCGCATAGTGTCCGGCGGCACGTTCGCGCGCGGCGGGACCGGCCGACGGACCGGCGAGACGGCGGGCCATGTCAAGATGACGCCGGAGCCGCCACGATTCGTCGCGCAAGGACGCGGCGGCCTGCTGCATGCGGTCATGACAAAAAGCCAGCCGCGCAGTGCCGCTGCCTCTCGTGAATTCCTCCGCGTCCGGCGTGACCAGCACGCCGCGTTCGAGGGCGGGCAGCAAATCGGCGGCGGTCTCCTCCAACCTGCGATCGGTGGCGAGGGCGAGCAGTTCGAGGGTCAGATCTGCGCCGAGGCACGCCGCGACCACGAGTGCATCCGTGGTGGCCGGTGGGAAGTCGGAAAGATTGCGGGTGAGAAACTCGACCACATTGGCGCTCGGTGGATGGATGGCCAGCGCGGCCGCATCCCATGTCCATTGTACGGGCGCCGCGTCGAAAACCAGCGTGCCCTCGCGATGCAGTGATTGCACCAGCTCGATCGCATGGAAAGGATTACCCAGCGTGACACGGTGAATTTCACCGGCGAGCTCCCGCATTTCATCCGCCGGCGCGCCGAGCATTTCGCCGACGAGCGAGGATAACTCGCCGGGCGGGAGATTTTCGAGCTGAAGGACGGCGGATGGCGCTTGTTCCGTCAGCCGTCGCAAGGCCGGAGCGCTTTCGAGTTCATCGCGGCGGAACAAACCCGCCAGCAGGACGCCATCGAGGTTTTCGTCTTCGCGCAGCGCCGTGACAAAATCCATGGTCGGCTGGTCGGCCCACTGCAAATCATCCAGCACGAGCACGAGCGGTCGGGACGGCGAGGCCACGAGGCCGACGAGCCGCACGAGAAGTTCGGTCAGCCGGCGCTGCGCTTCGCGTGGATCGAGGGACGGCGGCGGCGGGAGTTCGCCCGCGAGCAGCGGCAACTCCGGCAGCAGTTCCAGCAGCGCGCCAGCATCCGGACCGAGGCCGGCCGGCAGTCGCGGACGCAATTCGCGCAGCACTTCCTCGCTCTCGCCCGCCAGCAGGGTCAGTAACCGCCGCAGCGCCTGGACCGGCGCGAAGAGCGGACGATCCCGCTGGAACTGTTCGCACTTGCCGCGCACAAAACGTCCGCCGCTCAAGACCACCGGACGTTGCAGCTCATTGACCAGCGAGGTTTTGCCAACACCCGCTTCGCCCGTGAGAAAAAGGCATTCGCTTCCGCCCCATGTGACTGCGTCGAACGCGGCACGCAACTCGCCGCGCGCGTGGTCGCGTCCATGATGACGGCGCGGCGCCCGCGGCAGCAGGACACGACCGGCCGCGCGCAACGAAACTTTGTCCAGCACCTCCCCGCGCTCCGCCGCCGCGTGCAACTGCGCCAAGTCGTCGGCCAGCCCGGACGCGCTCTGGTAACGCTCGTCGGGTTCCTTGGCCAGCAAGCGCAGGATGATTTGCGACAGCGCGGGCGGCAGCCACGGCGCCAGTGAGCCGGGCGGAAGCGGTTCCTCGGCGAGGTGCGCGTGGATCAAGGCCGACCAGTCGCGATCGGCAAAAGGAGGACGTCCCGTGGCCAACCGGTAAAGCGTGCCGCCGAGAGCATAAAGATCAGCGCGGTGATCGACCGGACAATTCATGCGTCCGGTCTGCTCAGGAGCGAGATAAGCGGCATCGGGTGGCAACCGGTCCAGCGGCACGAAACCAGCGTGACCCGCTTGGAAGGTCACCGCGTACCCGAATCCGGCGAGCAAAACTTCTTTGTTGCGCCAGCGGAAATTTTCCGGCCGCAAATCCCCGTGCGTCACGCCGCGCTCGTGCACGCGGGCCACGGTGCGGGCCATTTGTTCTGCGAGTCCGAGAAATCGGACCAGGTCCCTCGGCACCTCGTCGCCCAAGGGCGGCGCATCGCCGTTCCAATCGATGCCCGTGACCCCATCAAGAAGCGCCGCAACACGCGGGCGGTGCTGGACATGTGCCAAGGGACTCATGGGGAGTGGTATCTTACCGCGGAATCCCAGGGCACCCCAATGTTTTTGCCGGCGGGGGGATATTGACAAAAGGAAACGAGCACCGGAGCGCGCGGGCGCTCGGGGCAGATGGTCACAGGCCACCGCAGGCGAGATGAGCGGGAGCGAGGGAGTCAACGTAACTGAGGGGGCAGCGGGGACCGCTGGGGAATGATTTCGGCAGGGGATAGCCGTCGCGGCAGCCAACGAGACCGCACCCTCTTTTGTTCCCGCGGTGACTTATGCTAGCATCCCCCCGGCCCACCCCTGCCGCTGCAGGGGGTTGCCGGGCGAAATCCGTGCAACGGGTCAGGAAACTTTCGTGCGCTGGCGGCGGCGCCATCCAGCGTAGGCCGCGCCACCGGCAAAGATGACCATCGCGGCCCATGTTCCTGGCTCGGGGATGGGCGTGGGGCCGTAGGTGACGTAAAGGTTCCCGCCATTCTCCCGCACGCCGAAAATGTATCCGCCGTCCAGCGGGTTGCTGAATCCCCCTGTGCCGTTGATCGCCCCGACATTGACCGCAAAATGCGCGGCGTCGAAACCGCTGATGCTACCCGCGGCTACGGCCAACCATTCGTAGCTGGTGGTGGCGTTGAAGTTCGTGATGTTCCCGTTCACGTCCGGTCCGGTCGAAGCGAGCGACCAGAGGTTGATATTAAACTTGCTACCGACCGAGAGAGCGCTGAGATCCAGCGTGCCGGTCACGGTGATGAGATCCCACGTGGTGCCGGCCGCGGCGCCCGGGGTGGCCGTCGTGCCGAGCGCTTGCCAGTTATAGTTGCCGCCACCGCTCCAGGTCATATCGCCGACGACGTTGAGGTCGCCGAGGGAGTTGCCCGGGCTGACGGTGCCGCCGGAGCTGACAATGAGTCCGCCGACCGTGCCGGATCCGGCCAATGTTCCGCCATTCTGCGCGGTGACCGCGCTCGAGGCGATCGAACCTTCGACGACAAGCTTGCCGGCCGCCACGGTGGTGGCACCGGCGTAGGTGTTGTTGGCCGTCATCGTCGTGGTGCCGGCGCCGGTCTTGACCAGACCGTTCACACCACTCACCGCGCCCGCGAGCGTGAGGCTGGAACCGGACGCATTCGAAAGCACCAGATCGCTGCCGGGCGCAACCGCGTTGGAGATCGTGTGACCGCCAGCCAGCGTGTTGATCGCGGCCGGATTCGCTCCGGATGCGGTGAGCGCCAGCGTGCCGGTGCCCGAGAGGACATAAGGAGTGGTCGCGTTCGAGAAGGTGACCGAGAGCAACTCGGCGGCGGTGTTCAGCGTCACCGGTCCGTTGCCCGCCGCGCCGAAAAATGCCGTGTCGTTCACGCTCAGGTTGCCGTCGAGTCCGGGTGTTCCGCCGGACTCCTGCCAATCCGCGAAATCCTGCCAGTCGCCGCCATTGCCGGTCCAGACGCCTTGGCCGGTGTAGACGTAGCCGGTGATTTGCACTCCGACCATGCCAAGGTTGGTGCTCGCACCGTTGAGATCGGAATCGTCGAAGGATATGAGATTGGCCGTGTTGGTGAAGCGCCCGGGCGCCACCGTAGATGTGTCGAGGGTGGCGAAAAGGTCAGCCGAGTCGCCTTGGGCCAAACCGTTCGCGGAACCGACGGAGATGCCGGCATTGGCGTTGTCGTTCGTCACGCCCAGCGCGATACGGAAGCTGTCGTTCTTGTTGCTGACCGTGACGCTGTTGGTCGAGGTCACCGTGCCTGCCCCGGCATGGACGGCGAGGAAATTGAGATTTGTGCCGGTGACCACATTGGAAGCGTGATTGTAGACAACGACATCGAATGTCGTCGCATTGGTGGTTCCATTGAGGACCGCGTTGAAGGCCGCAGTGTTGGTCCCGAAGGTTCCGGCGCCATTGGAGAAGGTCAGGCTGGAGAGTTCGTTGCCGCTGTTCGCCGCGATGTTGGTCGAGGCGATGGTCCCGAAGCTGTTGATCCCGTCGCCGGCGGCCGCGGCGCTCAAAGTGTTCGTTCCGCCATTGTAAACGTAGACGTTGAAGTTCGTCGTGCCGCTGCCGATGACCGCGTTGGGCCCGGGGAAGATCGCCTCGGCCACGTTGGTCACAGAGTTCAGCTTGAGGAAGGCCACGCCATCGTTCGCATCGTAGAATAACTCGTAGCCGGCCAGACCCAGCGGATCGGTGGGCGCCAAGCCGTTGATGCTGGTGAAGGGTGAACTCAAAGTCCCCGAGGCGGACAAAAACACGTAAACGTCTTCAGTCGCCGCGGCCCCGGTGGTGAAACTGACCGTGCCGGCGGTCACATTCGCGTTGCCGACCACCGCGAGCAGGCTCGTGCTGTCGCCATCGATGGAGATGTTCAAAGTGCCGTTGAGCGTGAAGTCACCGATGGTCAACTCACCGGGCGAATGGCCGGGTGTGATGTTGCCGCCGCTATCGACAGTCACCGCCGCCGTGGTGCGCCCGTCGCCTTTGAGTGTCGCTCCGCTTTGCACGGTGTAAGCACCGCCGCCGGTGTGCGTGCCGTTGAGGGCGAGTGTTCCGCCCCCGATGGTTGTCGCGCCTGTGTAAGAATTGTCCGATCCGGTAACCGTGAGCGTTCCGGCGCTGCTTTTGACCAGCGAGCCCGCACCGGAAATGATACCTCCAAGACTCTGGTTTTGCGTTGTGTCTATGACCAGCTTGCTGCCGGCTGCTGAGAGGGCAATGTTGCCGTCGTAGTTGCCGTTGTTGAGCACGCCGGATCCGGTGACGGCCACGGTGCCGTCCGAGATGGTGGTGCCGCCCGTGTAGGTGTTCGCGCCGTTGAGCACGAGGCTGCCCGTGCCCGATTTGGCGAGCGAACTGGGTTGAGAAGTCGGCCAAGCCTCGCCGGGTCCATCGAGAAGTCCGCCATTTATCGTGAGTGCGACCCCGCTGGCCACGTTGAAAGTGGTGCTGTTGATCCCACCCGCGCCAAGCGTGATGCCCGGTCCGCTGATGGTGGAATTGCTGTTCACAGTGACGGCGCCCTTGAGGGAGAGCGAGTAGCCGTTCACACCGGGACCCGCGGTGGCGAGAGTTCCTCCGTTCATTTCGACCGAGCCGAGCGCGTTGTAGAAAGCCCCGCCATTGGTCACCGTGCCGCCATTGATGACGATCGGCGTGAGGATCTGATCCGTGTGACGACCAAAAACATCGGTCGCTTCGAGCGAGAATGTCCCACCGTTGGCTACGGTGACGACATTGGAAGCATTGTTGGCCAGGCCTTTCGCGGAGGCCACACTGAGGGTGCCGTTGCTGACGGTTGTGCCGCGGGTGAAGGTGTTCACCGAGGATAACGTGGTTGTGCCAGTTCCTGCCTGCACCAAAGTGCCATTCCCGGAGATGACGTTGCTGTAAGTGTAATTGTCAGCGCGGTTGAAGGTGATCGTGCCGAGACTGCCGCCGAAGGAGACATTGCCCTGAAGATCGCCGCCGCTGATGAAGATACTGTTGGTGCTGTTGTTATTGGCGTAAAGCAACGGGCCCTCAATCAACCCGTTGGACATGAGGGTGACCGTGCTAGTGGCACCGTAGAGTCGGACTTCGCCAACCATGCGACCGCCGTAAAGGTTGATCACTGTGTTGCTGGCACCAGATCGAAAAGCGTAAGGGGCGTTGGTCCGGGCAATTTTGGTGATGATGCCACTGAACTGGTTGAAAGTGATGCTCGGGCCGCTGTAAGCAGCGATGGATCCCAGCAGATTGCTGTAGTTATTGAAGGTGTAAGTCCCACCGGAAAAATTGACGAGGGCCCCGGAATTGTCGCCTCGGATGGTTCCCCAGTTGTTGATTGTCCCGGTGTTACCGGTTCCCCCAATGCTGCGGATAGCTTCGTAAATGCTCGTCGGATTGATGGCTACGACACCATGGTTGTCGAATTTGTAATTCTGACTGTTCCCGCTGAAAGCCACAGCTTGGTGTGCATCGGTTGTGCCGCTGTTCGTAATTAGTCCGTTGTTGGTGATCGCGTAAGTGCCCGAGCTGCGGGCGCTCAGTGCCTGACTGCTGCCGGAAGAGCTGGCGTTGCTGATGACGCCCGCGGGGTTGATAAGCAGGGTACCCGGCGTGAGCGTCATCGTTGTGGCGAGCGGCCCGATATCCGTGCCGTTGGAGATAATTTGCGCGTTCGACCGCAAGGGCGTGAGACAGCAAATCAAGGCGAGCGGCAAAAAGAGAAGCTTGGCGAGTGATGGCGATATCTTCATGGGAAGGCAGGTGGGTTTGGCGTGCAGGCAGAAGGCCTGACCGAGCGAGAGGATTATGCAAAAATCGCACGTACGCCGTATATACCCTCTGAAGGGTAGGTGGTGGCCGTCAAAGGACGCCGCCAACTTTTCCGCACGGTCACCTCCAGTTGGCCCGCGCCTCCCGAGGCGCGGTCGCGGATGCGCACGGGAGCGGGGTTGAGTCCGAGTTGGTTGCGGATGGAAGACATCACATCCTGACGGTCGAGAAGTTCGCCTTCGATGGCCGAACTCTGCACGGCCTCGGCGATCATGGTATCGACCAGCGCCTCATCGCGCGCGTCTTCCGGCAGCATCTGCAGCGTGCCATGCAACTCCCCGCTGCGCCGGGCAAAAACGAGCAGGTCCGTCTCCATGCCCCGCAGATCGAAACGGAAGCACGGCCAGTCCGGGTGTTGCCAGTTCCACGCCATGAGCCGATTAACAGCCCAGGCTAGTGACTCCGACTTGGTTGAGAAACATCACGACCCCAGCCATCCACAACCATGTCGTCGCCTCCCGCCGGGGGATTTTTTACAGAAGGTAACTAAGGAAACGAAGGGGGCAGCGGTCCGAGCGCTGTCAGGCTCTGCTAGCGTCCTGCGGCGAGCGAGAGCTTGAGATCGCCCTTGGCCACCATGTGCAGCACGCTGGCGGCGAGCGTCTGGTAGGGGAGGCCCACTTCCTCCGCGCGGGCGCGCAAGCCGGCGATCGTCTCGTGCGTCGTGCGGATATTGATCCGCGCCGGGCGCGACGGTTTGCGGTTCACGGGCATTTTGCGGGCCGCGGATGCCGAAGGAAGACCGAGGGCCCGCTGCTGCACACGGGTCAGCGCTTGGCCGGCCTCGAAGCCCCAGCCGTCGCCGGCTGGTTCCTCAGTGTAATTCAGTTTCTTTTTTTTGGTTTTCATAAGCTCTCTTCTGCTTGCGCCAGTATCCGGCACCGATCACGCGGATGACCTCGCCGCGCAAGGGGTAGGGACGGCTGACTCAGCCGTCCGCTGTCTCGTGTAGCTCGGGTCGCGTTCAGGCGACTTGAAGCACGCGGGCGCAAAGAACTTCGTCGCTGCGCAGGGGTTCGAGATGCCCCTGGGGCACGGTGGTTACCGCGATCGTGTCTCCGGTCGCATTGAAGACCTCGATGGAATAGCCATCTTCTCCGTCAGGAGCCACGTGGTGGTCCACGATGACGACCACATCACCGCGGCACAGGTTGTGCTCGGGCAGGTCCCGGGTCAGCACTGCTTCGGAGTAGAGGTTGAAGGTCATCGGTTCTTGTCCGGTACCAAAGTAATCAATCTTGTTTCTCCCGACAAGTGCTCGGTCATCCAAATCGCACGGGCGCGGAGGACTTTGCCCGACGGCCCTCGCAAGGTGCCCGATGTTTCGAAGTAGTCTCCGAATTTGTCGGAACCGGCCGGTTGGGCATCCAGCGGTAGCAATTGGGTGCGCAGATCAGCGGCGAGAAGTCCAGCCGTCTCCAGCGAATAGCCAGCGCCCCCAAGCCAGAGGGACTTATCGCCGCGCGGTCGGCGGATCAGAAGATACTTGGTGATTTTATCAGCGGGGATAATCGTATCCGCAGGCAAGCGCATGACTGCTTCATAAGCGGGGACTCTTCATCGCGAAAGACCGAAGCGACGACTGTCTGCACGCGATTGGAGGAAAGGCAGCGGGCGGCTAGGGCCAGCCGCCCCGACCGGGGGAGATTTTTTTGGTAGGGACGAGCGGTCCGCGTGTCCCTACCTTGGTTTGTTCCGGCGGTTATAAACCGCCGCTACACCTCCGGGGAATCAGGCGGGCGCTGACCCGCGGGCGCCCATGGTGGTGTGGTAGTGCTTGAGGGCGAGTTGGACGAGTTCGGGGCCGGCGGTTCCGAGCTTTTCGGCGATGTTGCGGCGGTGGGCCTGCACGGTTTGGGGGGAAATGCGGAGTTCCTCGCCGATTTCTTTGCTCATCAACCCGCGGCCGACCAGGAGAAATACTTCGTATTCACGATCGCTGAGCAGACCACGGATATCGCCGTTGCGCGCCGAGGAAGATCCACCCCGCGCTCTCGGCAAGAGGGTTTTGAATTCGCTGGCGAGGTCGTCAAAGGCCTGCGTCTTGTCGAGCACGGCATGGATATTCTCCCGCAGATCGGCCGGACAAACAAAGGTGCTGGCCTCGCCGGAGAGAATGATCGTTCTGCCGGCGGGATTCACCGCGGCGAAGCGGCGCGCCACTTTGATGCCGTGGCCGTCGGGCAAAGCGAGATCGAGCACCAAGAGGTCGGGTTGGTGTTTTTCACAGGCCGCGATGCCCGCCGCCTCCGACTGGGCGGTGTCGACAACACAGAATTCCGGCATTCCCTGCAGGAGGTTATGCAGCATTTGCAGGAACATGGTCTGGTCTTCGACGATGACGCAACGCACGGACATAAGGGATCAACATAATTCCAAGAGAAGCCGGCCGAAAGCATGAAAAGAAGCCATAGGGAGGAGGAACAAAGGATCACCACCATCCGCAAAGGCTCCTTGCTGCGCGGGGCGGAGGCGGACAAGGTAGCGTGCTTCCGGTGGCCGCGATGAGAAAAG
>Ga0247831_1005845_pt1 | contig 15026 bp, 8 predicted proteins | sample LaCruzMarch2015__9_FD_192406 | JGI IMG/M metagenome (GOLD analysis project Ga0247831, IMG submission 192406) | Freshwater microbial communities from meromictic Lake La Cruz, Castile-La Mancha, Spain - LaCruzMarch2015_1m | ecosystem: Environmental > Aquatic > Freshwater > Lake | place: Spain... | reverse complement strand
AGCCAAGGCGCACATGCACGAGTTTGCCTACGGCATCACCGGCGAAAATCCGCATTACGGCGACTGCGAGCTGCCCGGCCATCCGGGGCGCACCACGGGAGGTTCGTCGAGCGGGTCGGCGTTGTTGGTGAAGGCGGGCGTGGTGCCGCTCGCGCTCGGCACGGACACGGGCGGGAGCATCCGCGTGCCGGCGGCGTTTTGCGGGCTGTATGGGTTTCGCATGGTGCCGCACCACGCCTGGATCGCGGATGGATTTCCCCTGGCGGAGTCGTTCGACACGCCCGGGTTTTTCACCGCCCACGCGGCCGATCTGCGCGCCACGCTCGACGCGCTCGTGCCGGAAAGCCCTCGACCCTCGACACTCGACCCTCGCCCCCTTCGTGGCGCGTATCTCGTGCTGCCTGGGCTGGCGCCGGAGCTGGAGCGGGCCTTTGTCGCGGCGGCGCAGCGGCTGGCGGGGCCGCTGCCGCAGAGCGTGGCGGCGGAGTTGCTCCCGCTCTTCACCCCCGCCGCCGAACTCTACGCCATCCTCGGCGGCGCGGAGACGCGGGTCATCCATGCGCCATTCTACGCGCATTATCGCGACCGCTACGATGCCAATGTCCGCGCTCGCATCGATCGCGCCCTGACCCTCACCGACGCCGAAATCGCCCGCGCCCAAGCCAACCGCGATGCCATCACCGCCGCGTGGGCCGCCCTCTTTCGCGACTACGATTACATCGTCCTGCCCGGCTCGCCCTACCCGGCGATCACCAAAGCCCAGTGCACCATCGAAATGCGGTCGCGCATTCTCAGCCTGACCGTGCCGGCCAGCATGGCCTCCCTGCCCGTGCTCGCCCTGCCCGTCTCGCTGCCGGACACCGGCGGCCTCACCACCGCCCTGCAAATCGTCGTGCCGACGATCGACAGTCCGGCCATCCGCAACGCCCTCGCGCTGCACGGCTGAGTCAGGCCAGCCGAATCCGCCAAACTTAGGCCGCCGGCGCGTCGCCGTGTGACGGCGCCGGAGCCGCAGCCGCCGCGCGCGCCGCCATGCGTTGCTCCGCCTCCAAGATGATGGCCTCGCAGCCCAGAAACTTGTGATCGTCGAGCGTGAGGCGACGGCGTTTTCCGCCGTCCTCGTAGATGGCGTAGGCGATGCCCTTATCGGCCCACTTGCGACGATCCATCTCCACGATGGCGTCGAGGTGCACGCGTTCGCCGGAGGCCCCGGTCACCCACTCACCCTCGGCCCGCACGCTCCGGGTGTGGTTCCAGGCCACCCATCCCGCAAAACCCACGGCGCCGGCGAAAAACACCCATCCCGTCCAGCGTTGACCGGCGAGGTCACCCGCCGTGCGGGGCTTAGGCGGGGTCTTGGACCAATCGCGCTCCCGCGCCAACCGCTCCCAAGCGCGCTTCACGGCCGGATCCTTGGCGTCCTTCGCCTGCCCGGCCGCGATCAACCCGTCAGCCAGCGCAGCGAACACCTCGTGACGCTTGGCCTCGGCCGGCCAACGCAGGTAGCCATCGACGAGAAACCAGACCGCTGAGACGAAAAGCATGAGAAACAAGATGCTCATGCGGCGGCGCCATTCCTTCGAGATGCGGGCGTGAACGTTCATATGTAACCCAACCAACTTTAAAATCCGGCGAAAAACAACCCCATCAACCAAGCCGATAAACGCCCCCGCTCTTCCGCTTACTATGACCAGACTTGCCGTAACCTGATCGTCATGATTCGGGAAGATGGCTCGCCGCCTGCTTTGAGGCGCGGACTACCCTCCCCCGCCGCCCCCGCCATGCCGCTCACCCGTTTTTCCGTAAAACCGCTCCACACGCTGACCCGCACCCTCGCCGCCGTGGCCATGGGACGCGCCACGCCCGACCTCGTCATCACCGGCACCCGCCTGCTCTCCACCTACACCGATCGTATACACCCCGACCGCGAGGTCTGGATCAAGGCCGGCCGCATCGCCTGCGTGAAACCCGCCGGCACCGCGAAAAAACACTTTGCGGCCGTCGCCGGGGCCAAATTCGCCACCTTCGACGCCGCCGGCGCCATCCTCGCCCCCGGCCTGGTCGATCCCCACGTGCACATCGAGAGCTCGATGATGACCGCGTGCGCCTACGCCGAGGCCGCCCTGCTCAACGGCACCACCACCCTCTTCTGCGATTCCCACGAGATCGGCAACGTCTGCGACGCCGAGGGCATCGAGTGGATGCTGCGCGACGCCCGCCAGGCCCCGCTCAACATCTTCCTCACCGTCCCCAGCACCGTCCCCGCCACCTCGCCCCAGTTCGAGACCGCCGGCGGCGACCTCACCCCGGCCAAGATCGGCGCCCTTTTCGACCGCTGGCCCGAGGCCCTCGCCCTCGGTGAAAAAATGGACTTCGTGCAGATCGCGCTGGGCGATCCCCGCACCCACGGCGTGCTCGCCGAGGCCCTGAAACGCGGCCGCCCCGTCTGCGGCCATGTCTACGGCCGCGAATTCGTCGCCGCCGGCGCCGCCTCCGGCATCACCGACACCCACGAGGCCATCGACCGCGACATCGCCGACGATTTCCTCGAGGCGGGCGTGTGGATTTTCCTGCGCGGCGGTCCGCCCACCACCCCCTGGCATTCCCTGCCCCACGCCATCAAGGCCGTCACCGAACTCGGCGCCTCGCCCAAGCGCGTCTGCGTGTGCACCGACGACCGCGACGCCGACGACCTCTTCCTCTTCGGCCTCGATTGGGTCGCCCGCCAGGCCGTCGTCGCCGGCTTCAGCCCCGCCGCCGCCTGGAGCGCCGGCTCGCTCCACCCCGCCACCCGCTTCGGCGTCGACGGCGACATCGGCGGCATTGCCCCCGCCCGCCGCGCCGACCTGGTGTTGTTAAACGACGACCTCGTCCCCCAGTCCACCTGGTATGGCGGCGAGCTCGTGGTGAAGAACCGCAAGATCACCCCGCTCCTCGATCAGGCCCTGTCCAAACGCTACGCCTACCCGAAAAAAGCCTACGCCACGGTCAAACTCCCCCCGGCCGCGAAGTCCGCCCCGCTCGTCCCCGCCCTCCCGACCACCCCGGTCACCGCGAACTGCATCCGCACCGCCCTCCCCGGGATCATCCTCTTCCACGACCGCATCCGCCTCGATCCCGCCGCCGCCTGGTCCGAACACTTCGCCGCCCACGGGCTCTGCTTCGTCTCAGTGCTCGAACGCCACGGCCGCTCCGGCGCCGTCGCCCACGGTCTGCTCAAGGACTTCGGCCTGAAGGCCGGCGCCGTCGCCAGCACCGTCGGCCACGACGCCCACAATCTCATCGTGGCCGGCACCAACGAGCCCGACATGCGCCTCGCCGTCGAAACCCTCCGCAAACTCCGCGGCGGCGTCTGCGTGGTCGACAAAGGCAGAGTCGTGGCCTCCGTCGCCCTGCCCATCGCCGGCCTGCTTTCCGACGAGCGCGCCCCGACCGTCGCCAAACAGACCACCAAGCTCAAAAAAGCCTGGCTGGCAGCCGGTTGCACCCTGCCCTACATGGGCTTTAACCTCATCCCGCTCTCCGTCATCCCGGAGCTCCGCATCACCGACCGCGGCCTCGTCACCGTGCCCGGTATGCAGCAACTTCCGCTTTTTGAACCGGCCTAAAAAAGACCTGTTCTCCACCTCCCCCATGGCACATAGCCTGCTTGCCGAAAAATTTGTCCGAACAAACCCAACCCACATGATCAAACCACACCTCACCCTGCGCCTCCTCGCGCTCATGGTCACCACTGGTTCCAGCCAGTATCTCGCGGCCCAAACCGCCCAGACCGCCACCGCCGCGGCTGCAGCTCCGACCGAGGAGGTCGTCACCCTTGACAAGCTCGAGGTCAGTGACGTGCCGATCGAGAAAAACATCCTGCCCACCTCCCGCCCGTTCAGTTCGGTGTATGGCACCGACCAAAATATCACCGAGATCCCTCGCAACGTCACCATCATCTCCCGCGAGCAGCTTAACACCATCGGTGTTAAAGACGTCCGCGATTTCTCGAAGCTGACTTCCAGCTCCTACACCAAGACCAATTTTGGCGCCCCCGCTAATCCCGACCTCCGCGGTGCCCCCGCCGACGTCTTCCAAAATGGCGTCCGCGAGCGCACCACCTCGAACGGCAACGGCATGCCGATCGACTTCAACTCGATTGAGTCGATCAACATCGTCAAAGGCGCCGCCACCGCCGTCCAAGGCGCCTCCCAATACGTGGGCGGCTTTGTCGATCTCATCACCAAGCGCCCCACCTTTGACGGCCAGAAAACCGTCCTGAGCGCTACCGTCGGCTCAAACGACATCTACCGCTGGACCGCCGACTACAACACCCCGGTTAACGATAAACTCGCCGTCCGCGTGAGCTACTCTGGGGAAGATAGCCAGGGCTTCTACGAGAGCGAATACCGCAAGACCCAGTCCGTTTACGGAGCCGCCACTTATAAACCGAGCGATTCTTACGAACTCTTCGCCAACGCTTCGTTCTCCTACATGGAGTATACCGAGAACTGGGGTATCAACCGCCCGACCCAGAACCTTATCGACCACCACCTCTACCTGACCGGTGTGAATAACAACGCAGGCAGTTCCCCCACCGTTGATGACCCGCAAAATGCCGCAAATGTGCAGGCTCCGTTCCCCGGAAATACCGTGGATTGGGGTCCTGAGGTGAAAATCGACCGCGACATCCGCACACTCAAGCCAGGCGACAATTCACTCGCCCGGAACATCAAGCTTCAAGCCATCCAGACCTTCACCGCATCCCCTGACCGGAAACTGGTTAACAACAACCTCTTCACCTACACCCAACGCGAGACGCTTAGCTCCTACTACTACTCCGAGGTAGTCGATCCCTCCATCACCCTCCAGTCCCGCTGGGAGTATCAGATGGCGTTCACTGACACCCATGTGAATGCCGGTCTCGACGGACGCTACATTTCGGTAAAGGCCTATTCCGACTACGGCTTTGAGCCGGCCGGCGTATGGGATCTCACCAAGCCCCGCTCAGGCATCGACATCTACCGCTCGACCGCCTTCCAGGACTCCATCAACAGCGGCCCCTTCGGTCGCGTCCCCGTCCCTGGATACAAGAATCGTTACTACGGCGCCAATACCTTCAGCTCCGATTCCAACGAGTCGCACAGCTTCTCGGCCGCTCCCTTCGTTCAAGCCGACCACGCCCTCACCGATAAACTCACAGTGCTCGGCGGCGCCCGCGCCGACTTCCTGCACGTCAACGCCACCGAGCCCTACTCCGGCGCTAACGACAAGGTCGATGTCGTCCTCCCCAACGTAAATGGCAGCTTGGTCTATAAGATCAGTGAAAAGGCCAGCGCCTACGGCACCTACAACTACAGCGAGAATACCGCTGGAGCCGAAGGTAACGGCGGCGGCTACCTGCTGACCAACACCAACGGCTCCCCCTTCGCCGTGGATATCGACAGGGACTCCTACCGCACCCCCGCCGAGCTCTGGGAAGCAGGTATGAAATTCAGCCTGGTCGACAAAAAACTATTCCTCGGAACCGCACTCTTCGACCAGCGCTTCACCCGCAAATCCCAAGGCAGCGCGGCCACCGAATATAACTACAAGGGCTTCGAGGTGGAGCTGAACTACCAGCCGAATAAAAACTTCTTCGCCACCTTCGGTTACAGCGTGATCGATGGCGAGGTTGCGGCTTCCGGCTTCGAATCGATCAGCACCGACATCGACACCGTCGCGCCAGAAATCAAAGCCGCCAACGCCAGTAACATCCGCGTCCAAGGCCTGCCCCGCAACCTGTTCAACGCCCTTGCCAGCTACACCTTCGACAATGGCTTCGGTGCCTCACTCGGCGCCGTGGTGCACAGCGAAATCAACAACAACTGGGCCGGCACCGTCGTCATTCCTTGGCAGTATGAGCTGAACACCAGCGTGTTTTACACCTACAAGAACTGGAACACCCGTCTGGCGATTTTCAATCTCACCGACGAGTGGAACTGGGCACCAAACAACGGTATCTACGGCAACGAGTCCATCCTGCTCCAGCCCGGCATCCGCGGCGAGCTCACCGTCACCTACAAGTTCTAAGGCCTCCCCTTGCGGGCTTAGCCACCTCGACGCCGCCGTCCCCCCGGGACGGCGGCGTTTTTATGACTACAACCCGGATGCCGCGATTCTCGCAGCCGGGAGCATTCCTTTGGACGGCGAAGCCGCAGGGCGAGGGGGTGAGCCCGCAGAGCGGACAATACGCGAGGAGTATTTCAAGGGAGGGCCCCACCGAAAGGGCCGCCCAGTCGCCTCGACGCGACCTGGGCAACGGAATGGTCCCGGCACAAGCGCGTCTCGCGCAACCTGTTGGCCGTCGGCCCGCCGCGTCACCCGCGTTCCGCACCATTCAGGTGCAGTCGGGGAAAAATGGTCGGGCTGGTGAGATTCGAACTCACGACCTCTTGCACCCCATGCAAGCGCGCTACCAGGCTACGCTACAGCCCGAACAACTGACAAGAGGGTCAGAAAGCCGCCCGCCGCGCCACGAAGCAAGCGGTTTTTTTGATCCCGCCTGACTTCGCCTCCGAAAGGTCCGGACGCATCCGGCTTCAGGCATACTTCACCGGCAAGGCCCGGCCCGCCTTCGCACTCTGGGCGGCGAGATCGAGCAGGTGGATCGGCCGCCGCGCCCATTCACCCGTGATAACCAGTGGCTCACCCGTGGTTAGGTGCGCGGCGATGTTCTGGTAGAACTTCTCCCCCTCCGCCTTTGGATTGGGGGCCCGCTCGGTGCTTACACGTCCACCCGGATGGCCGGTGATCGTCTCCGCTCCATTCCACTCGATCACGTGCGTCGCCTTGGTGCCGACGATCTTCATAAAGCCCTTGTCAGGCGCACCGTCGAGCTGGGTGATGGTGAGATTCACCCGCTGGCCGCTGGCAAAACGCACCGTAGCCTGCGCCTCGTCCTCGTTGGTGTCCTCGCCCCACTTGGCGTCCGGCTGGCCCGCCCAATACCCATTCCACGCATAGCCGCTCACCTCGGTGACCGGTGCGGTGATGAGCTGAAGCGAATACTCGAGCAGGTGCACGCCCCAGTCGTAAAGAATGCCGCCCGAGATACTGCGCGAAGAACGCCACCAGTCCCCCGGCCGCCCATGGACGCCCATCCGCAGATCGATGCGCACGATGTCGCCAAAGGCCCCCGCCTGAAACAGCTCGTTGGCGCGCAGGATCCAGCCGTCCCAGTGGCGATTGTGGTAGGTGCTCACGATCACCCCAGTGTCGCGCGCCGCCGCGATCATCGCGTCGCACTCTTCCGTCGTCACTGCCATCGGTTTTTCCAGCACGCAATGCCGCCCGGCCGCCACAATCTGCAGGCCCAGCGCGGCGTGGGTATTGTGCGGGGTGATCACGGTCACCAACTCGACTGACGACTTAGCCAGCATCTCCTCGACCGAGGCATAGGTCTCGATCCCCGGGAAATCCTGGGTGGCGACCGCGAGCCGCGCCGGATCGATCTCCACCACCGCGACAGGCGACATGCCGGCCGCCTGCATCTCCTTGAGATGTTGACGGCCCATATTGAAAGCGCCGCCGTAGCCAACGACACCAACTTTAATCTCGGAGGAATGGGAGTAGGTTTTTTTCATGCTAAAAAGAGGGCAAAAGTGACTCGCGCGGGGTGCTTACAACAAGCCTGCCGCCCACAGGCAGCCCCTCACCGAAAGGGTGCGCGCCGCCGGGAACTGCACAAACTCCTCCGGGGCGTGGCCAAGAGCGCTGTAGAACACCCTGCCCGCGCCCCAAGTCTTCACCCACGCCACCGGCATATTGACCGTTCGCCCGGCGTGGACGTAGGGCGTGTCCGCCAACACGTGCACCGCCGGGTCGGTGAGGAGGTAATACTGCTCCGAACGGTAGGCGAAACTCGGCGGCAAACCCGCCGTGACCGGATTGGCCCAGTCCACGATGCGCACCGGGTAGTCGCCGACGTGGGGATGCCCCACGAAGTGCCCGCCCACCATCCACTCATAATCGAGCCGACCCCGGAACGCGTCGCCCATGCCGCCATGGATGCCGGCCAGCCCCACGCCCCCCCTCACCGCCGCGACCAACCCGCGCTCCTGGGCATCCGTTAAATTGCCCATCGTCCAACACGGGAAAATCAACGCATAAGCCTTCAAGGCCTCCACATCCGCCAAGGGCTCCAAAGTTCGCACAATCTCCGGCTCCAAGCCCTGCGCAGCCAAGTCAGAGGCGAAAAGCTGGACGATTTTCTCAGGCTGATGGCCTTCCCAGCCACCACTCAGGAACAAGGCTTTTTTCATGGGCACGGCCCTATTTGGCTGATCGGGCCGGGGGTTTTGCGAGTTTAGATTGGCTTGTCTCCCAAAAATATCGCCCTACCTCGCGAGGCCCCTCCCCTCCCCGCCCCGAATCGGATGATTGCGCCCGAACCCGCCTATCATCAAGCTGGGGCTATGCTGATGCCGCCCCGCCTACCTCGCATCCGCCTGGCCCTGCTCGCCGCCTGCGTCACGACCTGCGGCCTCGCCCAGCTCGACGCCACGCGAGAGGACCGCGACGCGCCCCTCTTGCTCGACCCTTTTACCGTCATGGGCGACGCCGATCAGGCCCCCGGCTACGACCCCACGGGCCTCGGCGGCGCCGACGCCGAGCGGCACGAACCCCCCTTCGCAAATGATCTTCTAGACGACATCGGCGCCGACGAGATGCCTCTGGGCGAACTGGATAGCGAACTCGCCGCCCTCGCCGCGGCGGGCTACGATGCCGCCCAAGTCGCCGCCGGCGGGGAAAATCTCGACCTGCGCGGCTTCCCGACACCAAACCGGCGCAACGGTTTCACCCAGTCCGGCGTCCCCGAGATCCTCAATTCTCAGGGAGGCGAGACCATCGCCGGTTCCTTGGTTTCGGTGGTAGGCCGCGCCGCGCCCGGCGGCATCCGCAACGCCTTTACCGCCCGGCCACGGGGACGCAGCGAACGATCCCTGGATACCGGCGTTGGCACCGATGGGAGTTGGCGCGCCGGGGCGCGCATCGCCGGCGTGATCACGCCGAAAAAGGCGTGGCATCTGGAGTCGTTCTCCGTCTCCGGCCGCGAGGGACCGCAGGATTACTCCAGTATCATGAATGCGACCGCCGGTGTCGCCTTCGCCTTCAAGCATTCTCCCGCCACTAGCACCCTGTGGAGCCTCGATGTGGCCGAGACTTCCGGTAACCCCGCCCCGGGCCTGCCGGACTACCGGCTCACCCCCAGCGGTAAAATCCAGGGCCCCTACCGGCCACTCGCCGATTTTCATGTGAACGGCCCCGAAGCCGGCCTGCGCCGCCGCGCGGCGTCCCTCGCCTTCCAACTCGAAAGCCAGCTCGCACCCGACCTCTCGCTCAGCTCCGCCACCCAAGTGCTCGGCCGCGACAGCTTGCAGGACCGCTTTACCACGGGCCAATACGTCGTCTCCACCGGGCGATTCTCCGGCATTCGCGAGCCCGTGCATCGCCTTGAAGATTTGGCCGCCGTCGCCCACCAGACGGAGTTGACCCGCCGCCTCCACGCCGCCGGCAACCACAAGCTCCGCATTGGCGCCGAGGGCACCCTGACCCGCAGCGCCGAGGAATCGCGCGGCATTCTCGCCTCGGAGCGAAATCTCTACCTGCCCGCCGACGTCCAGTCCTTCGATCCGGAAAACCCCAACTACTACCGGCCCGCCTACTCGGAAACGGTTTACCAACGCATCTTGGCCGATCAAAAAACCGCCCGCGCCCTGGCCTCCCTCTTCGCCGATACCCGCACCGCGCTTGACCGTGGCCGCACCGTGTTCACCACCGGCCTGCGCTACGATTTCAGCCGCACCGAGGTGGACAACCGCCGCCCCGGCGCCGCCTTTCCCCGCTCCGAAAAATCCGCCGGCGACCTCTCCTACCACCTCGGCATGAACCGAAAAATCGGACGGCAACTGCTGGTTTTTGCCAACACCAGCACCGCCGTGTCGCCCTCCACCCGCGTCGATGCCCGCACCGGCGCGATCCAGGAAAACGAGTCCACCCACGGCTTCGAATTTGGCGCCCGCACCGTCCTGCTCGAACGCACCCTGAGCGCCTCCACCATCGCGTATGGCTACACCAATTCCGATATCGCACGCCGCAATCCACTATACCAAGACCCCGTCGCCGACGCGAACCAGACCCAGCCGCAACTGGTGAGCAGTGGCGAAGAGGAGTTCCGTGGCGTCTCCACCCAGCTCGGCTGGAAAGCCTCACCCGCCTGGACGTTCACCGGCCGGGCGACGCTCGTTGACGCCATCACCTTGTCCTCACCCGACATCCCCGAGGAGGAAGACCTGCCCCTCACCCGCCTGCCGACCTTCACTGCCGCCGCCGGCGCCCGGCACTACTTCACCGAGGGCGCGCTGACCGGATGCTCCATCGGGCTGACCGCTACCCACGTCGGCAGCACCGTGCAAACCTACGCCCGCTCCGACCGCGAACGGCTGGACACCCCCGCCTACACCGTCGCCGGGCTCTCCGCCGCCCGCACCTGGAAATCAGGCACGGTCACCCACACCCTCTCGGCCTCGGTCAATAATCTTTTCGATACCGATCTGCTCGCCCGCATCGCCCGCGTCGGCGCCGAGCGCGGCCTGAGTCTCGGCTGGCGTATCGGTTTCTGACCGGCGCGCAGCCGGCTCAATGCCCTTCGCAAACGCAGGCGTATTCGGGACGTGAGCACTCGCCGCACTTGGCGAGGTTGAGCTGCACGCGGATCGTCACGAGTTTCGCCTCGCCGCTGGACTTTATGCGCAGAACGGCGGGCAGGTTGCCCCCCTCGGGCAGGGCAGCCGTGGAGAGCAAAGCCTCGCCGTCGGCGGCGAAGCTCAACGTGGTCGGGGCGGCGCGGTCGCCGGTGATCACCGTGACGCTGGCCCCGGCCGGGGGCGCGAGAGGTTTGCCCGCATCATCAAGAAAGGTGAGCCGCAGTTGGCGCTCGGCGGTGACGAAAAGTTCGGCCCGAGGCTCGATTCCGGCGAGCACCCGGCCTTGGTGGGGGCCGGCGATCTTTTTGACGTGGGTGAGGCCGTGGGCAGGGGTGCCGCCGGCAAAGCCCGCGACGGGAGCGAGCAGGGCAAGGCAGAGGGCGGTGAGCAGGTTTTTCATAAGAGGTTTGGTGGGGAGAAAATTGAGGAATGACTTACTCGAGGCCCGCGCCGTGGCGCTCCAGCGAGATTTCAGCGGCGCGCCGGCCGGTGGCGAAAAACATCGCCGGGGTGACAAGAAAAGTGAGCAAGGTGGACGACACCAGACCGCCCACGATGGCGACGGCGACCGGGTGCAGGATTTCCTTGCCTGGCTCGTCCGCGGCGAGAACGAGCGGGATCAACGCGATGCCGGCCGCCAGGGCGGTCATGAGCACCGGCACCACCCGTTCGAGCGTGCCGCGCACCACCATCTCACGGGTGAATTTTTCGCCCTCGTGCTGCATGAGGTGCAGGTAGTGCGAGATCAACATGATGTTGTTCCGCGCCGCCACGCCGCCCACCGCGATGAAGCCGACCAGCGTCGCGATACTGATGTTGTCGAGCTTCCACCAAGTGAGGACAAGCGCGCCGACCAGCGCGAGCGGTATGCTGAGCATGACCTGCAGCGCGAGCACGAGGCTGCGGAAATAGGTCTGCAGCAGCACAATGATGACCACGAAGATCACCGCGCTAAAAAGCAGGATGCGGCGGGTCGCATCGCGCTGGGCCTCGAACTCGCCCTCGTAGGTTATAAAATAGCCCTCGGGCAGCTTCACCTTCGCCGCGACCTCGGCGCGGAGCTGATCTACGCGCTCACCGACATCGCGCACCGTGGGCTGAATCGCGATGGTGAAGCGGCGCTGGCTGTTTTCGCGGAAAATCACGTTGGGCCCCCGCGCTTCGCGCACTTCGGCAACGAGGCCGAGCGGCACACGCGGGCCGGCGGGGGTTTCGATGGGGAGTTGCGCGAGACGCGCCGCGGAATCGCGCCAGGCCTCGGGTAAACGCAACACGAGCGGGATGGAGCGTTGACCGTCACGAAGCTCGGCGATCTCGCGCCCGCCGACCAGGGTGGCGAGCTGCTCGTTGAGCGCGCCGGGCGCGATACCAAAAGCGGCGGCGCGATCGCGGTCGGCCTCGATGCGCAATTGGGGGATGCTGGACTGGGCGTCGAGCCGGGCGTTTTCAAAACCAGGGATGCCTTTCGCGAGGGCCTGCACCTCGCCGCCCAGGCGACGGAGCGTGTCGAGATCCGGGCCGAAAATCTTCAACGCCACCGGCGCGGACACGCCGCTAAGCATGTGGCCGATCCGATCGGCCAACGGACCGCTGATCGCGGCGAAGACTCCGGGAATGCGACGCAAGCGCGAGCCGATCTCGGCCGTAATTTCGGCGCGTGTGCGCTTGGTGTCCGGCCGGAAATCCACGTCAAACTCGGCGGTGGAAACCGGCACCACGTGGTCGCCGCGCTCGGCGCGGCCGAGGCGGCGACCGACCCGTGCCACGCCCTCGGTGGCGAGGATCTCGCGCTCAATGATGTCGGAGATACGCGTCATCTCAGCCAGCGAAGTGCCGGGCGAGGAGGTGGCGGCGACGAGCGCGGTCTCCTCTTGAAACCGCGGCAAGAAATCCTTGCCCATCCGGGGATAGAGCGTGAAGGCCGCAACCATGCCTAGGAGCACGAGACCGAGCAAGGGAATCGGGTGACTGAGCCCGAAACGCAGGCAGGTGTGGCGCAGGGTAAACTTCAGGCCGCGCACAAAACGCCCGTCGGGATGGTCCGCTCCCGCACGCGGCCGGAGCAGCAGCGAGCAGAGCACCGGGATGAGCGTGAGCGAGACGACAAAGGAAGCCACCATACTCAGGATGGTGGCGACGGCGATGGGGGCGAAGAGTTTGCCCTCCACGCCGCTTAGGCCCAACAGCGGCAGGAATACCAGCACGATGAGGATGGTGGCGTAGAGGATGGAGTTGCGCACCTCGCTGGAGGCCTCGGCGATGACGGTCAGGCGCGGACGCGGCCCGGGACGGGCGGCATTTTCGCGCAGGCGCCGAAAAACGTTTTCCACGTCCACGATGGCGTCGTCCACCACCATGCCGATGGCCACGGCCAGACCGCCGAGCGTCATCGAGTTCACCGACAGGCCGAACCACGCGAAGGTGAGCAGCGTGATGGCGAAGCTCATGGGGATGGCCATGAGCGTGATGAATGTCGTCCGGAAATTCAGGAGGAAAAGGAACAACACCACGGTGACCATGATGGCGCCGTCGCGGATGGCCTCCTTGAGGTTGCCGATGGCGTGGTCGATAAAGGTGCGCTGCTGGAACAGCATGACCGTCTCAACCCCGGCAGGCAGGGCGGGGGCCAGCTCGGCCAGGGCGGCGTCGATCCGCTCGGTGAGCACGCGGGTGTCAAAGCCGGGGGCCTTGGTGATCGACATGATCACGCCGGGCGTGGGCTCGCGTTCGGGAAACTCGCTCAAGCTGGCGTCGCCGCGCATCGGCTCGATGCCCCAGGCGAGCGTGGCGACGTCGGCGAGGGTGACGGCGCGGTCGGCGGTTGACTTGACCACAGTGCGGCCAAGCGCGGCGAGATCGGTGCTCATCGCGAGGTTGCGCACCATGACCTCGGTGGACCCCGTGCTTAGGAAGCCTCCCGTGGTAGTGCCGACGGCGGCGGCGACCGCCGCCTCCAGCTCGGTGTGCGTGACGCCGTGGGCCTGCAGCCGGGCGGGCTCGGGCTGAACTTCGATACGCCGCACGCCGCCGCCCATGTTAAGAATCTCGGCGATGCCGGGGATGTTTTGCAAACGGCGCCGGATCGTCCAGTCGGCGAGCGTGCGCACCTCGGGCGGGGCGAGATAACCGGGCTGGCCGGCCGGCGTCGTCGAACGCACGCCAACGAGCAGAATCTCGCCCATCAGCGAGGCCACGGGCGTCATAAAGGGGGAAGCGTTCTCCGGCAGTTGCTCGCGGGCGGATTGCAAGCGCTCCTGCACCAGGGTGCGGGCCTGGTAGATGTCAGTGCCCCAGCCGAATTCCGCGTAGATCAATGAAAGTGAAACATCGGAGTTGGAGCGCAGGCGGGTGAGGCCGGCGACGCCCAGAAGCGCGCTCTCGAGCGGCTGGGTAACGCGGGTCTCGACTTCCTCAGGCGCGAGGCCGGGGGCCTCGGTGAGGATGACTACAGTGGGCTTAGTGAGGTCGGGCAGAACCTCGACGGGCAGGCGAGCGCCGCTGAGCAGCCCAAACACGAGCACGACAAGGGAGAGTCCGAGCACCACCACGCGGTGATGCAGCGACCACTGGATGAGGAGATTCAGCATGGCTCAGGTCTCCTTCGGGGTCGCGGCGCCACGATGCCTGGTCAACAGAGCGATGACGACGACCGCGAGCACGCCGGTGGCGATCTGCCACGGGACCTCGGGATGGCCGGCGTGGCCCGTGTCGCCGTGGGCGTGACCATGATCATCGTGGGCGGCGGCGGCAGCGCCGTCCTTCAACTCCGAACCGTCGGCGGCGTGTTCGTGGCCGTGAGCGGCGTCTAAGGCCTCCTTGAGAGAAACCGAGCCGCCACCGGCGAACGCGAGCGAATAGGCCCCGCGGGTGACAACCTCATCGCCGGGGAAAAGGCCGCTCACAATCTCGACAAACTGGTCGTTGCTCGCGCCGAGCACGACCGGCGACTTGATAAACGCGTTAGCCAGCTCGAAGTCCTTCACGAAGACAAAGCGGCTGCCCCCTTCGCCCTGCACGGCGGCGCGGGGCACGGATAATACTTCGGCCCGGCTCGACACCACGATGGCGAATTCGGCGCGCAGACCGGGGCGGAGACGTCCGTCGGCGTTGGGCAGAAGGAAATGCGCCGCCAGCGTGCCGGAGCCGACGTCAGCGGCAGTGGCGAAACGCACCAGCTCGCCCGTGAATACCTCATCAGGATAGGCCGCGAGGCGGATGCGCGCCAAGGTGCCCGCCCGGATGCGCCCGGCCTCGTGTTCGGGCACGCGGGCGACGGCCTCGACCATGGTGAGATCG
>Ga0247831_1005842_pt1 | contig 15030 bp, 8 predicted proteins | sample LaCruzMarch2015__9_FD_192406 | JGI IMG/M metagenome (GOLD analysis project Ga0247831, IMG submission 192406) | Freshwater microbial communities from meromictic Lake La Cruz, Castile-La Mancha, Spain - LaCruzMarch2015_1m | ecosystem: Environmental > Aquatic > Freshwater > Lake | place: Spain... | reverse complement strand
AAAGGATATTTTTGAATACTGGCTAATCACCTCGTGAAGGTTCGAATCCTTCCTCTACAGCTAAATTCCCGAATACCCCTGAAATCGCTGCCGTTTGTGATGGTTCGGCAGCGGTTTCTTTTTCTTATTCCTTTTTTATTTCTTCTTCTTACATTCGTGCAAATTTGCACATGAAGAAATTTATTATCTCTGCCCTACTTTTCATTCCACTTTTAGCATTTAGTCAAACCGCTGAAGATTCTGTTTTTATTCGTAAAATATTTGATTTTGCCCTCACCAACGGGCAGTGTTACCAAGTGCTTTCCCATTTATGCACCCAAATTGGACCTCGCCTAAGCGGTTCCAAAGGTGCTGATCAGGCAGTAAAATATATGCAATCTGTAATGTTGCAGCAAAATTTCGATAAGGTACAATTGCAAGAAGTAATGGTTCCGCATTGGGAACGCGGCAACGTTTGTGAAGTGAGCGTAAAAACCTTAAAAAACAAAATAGCCATAAATGCTTGCGCACTTGGAGGAAGTGTTGGGGGCACTATAAAAGATGCGCAAGTAGTTGAAATAAAACAATTCAGCGAACTCGAAAAACTTGGTGAAGCCGGCATCAAAGGCAAAATCGTTTTCTTCAGCCGCCCAATGGAACCAACGCATATTCACACATTCGAAGCTTATGGAGCTTGCGTGGAACAACGCTGGGGGGGAGCTGCAAAAGCTGCAAAATATGGCGCCATTGCTTCCCTCACACGATCCATGTCTTTGAAAGAAGATAAATTTCCACACACTGGCAGTATGTCTTACGATTCACTCTATGCCAAAATTCCAGCATTGGCAATTAGTACCGAAGATGCCACTTGGCTTTCTAAAACACTTGCCGCTCAGCAAAACCTCAGCATTTCCATCCAACTCAATAGTAGAACTTTGCCCGATACACTTTCTCACAACGTAATTGGAGATTTAACAGGAACCCAAATACCTAACGAAATTTTACTCAGCGGCGGCCACCTCGATGCTTGGGACAATGGACAAGGCGCTCACGACGATGGTGCAGGGTGCGTTCAAAGTGTCGAAGCCTTGCGCATTTTAAAATCGCTTGGTTACACGCCAAACAGAACCATTCGTGCAGTCCTTTTTATGAATGAAGAAAATGGTTTACGTGGTGGAAAAAAGTATGCAGAAATGGCTGAATCATCCAATCAAAAACACATTTTAGCCATAGAAAGCGATCGAGGAGGATTTACTCCACGCGGTTTTTTTGTAGACAGCGAACAAGCTGATGTGCTGAAAATTAAAAAATACAAATCACTTCTCGAACCCTACGGCCTGCACGATTTCAAAAAAGGCGGCGGTGGTGCCGATATTGGTCCTCTCAAAAAACAAGGCACACTTTGCCTAGGCTACATTCCAGATTCACAACGCTATTTCGATGTGCACCATGCAGGCAGCGATGTAATAGAAAATGTAAACAAGCGCGAACTTGAACTAGGCGCAGCTTCAATAGCGGCAATGTTGTATTTAATAGATAAATACGGTCTCTAGAGACGCAATGCATTGCGTCTCTGCAGGCATTGCGGCTCTGCATTGCGGCTCTACATTTTATAATTTTGGGCGTTCCGCCTGCTAACAGTATTTTTCAAACAACCATTATCACGTAAGCAGGCGCCGCGTCGTCGGCCATAGTTTTGTAATTCGGCTGCGCCTTTTACAAAAGCTATTTGCCTCCACCGCTAACGCGTGCAGCAATATTTCAATAAATTGCACTATGTAATTTCAGCCATTCCTTAAGTACATTCATATTAACACTAAGTTCTGGAAACTCATTATTAAATAAAATATTTTTTTTATTTTTAGAATTGCTTTTTTACTTTTAAAAAATGAAACATTGTTACTTCTTAAGTTTAATAATAATTCTTTCAATTTCTTGTAAAGATAAAAACATAGAAAAAACGAAAACCCATTCTATAAAAGTCATAGAATCCAAAGGTTATCTAGTCCCAAAAGATAGTATTCAGGAACCTAAAATCGTTCTTGCCGGCAAACCTAGTATCATACAAGCTGGTATACCTGAAATAGTTATTGCCAATACAAACATCCAATTAGCTAAAACACCCCAATTTATTGCAGTAGGCACTCCTAAGATTTGCACTCCTGGTCAAGATACATTTCTTTTACCAAAGTCCGTTTTGGCTATAAACAAGCCAATAGTGGCAAGCATTCCAGAAGTAGTTATTGCTAAAGATGCGTATTTCAAAGACCAGAATCCTCAAAACTTTAGTTCGTTTAATAAGCTACAAGGATTAAAACATGGAAATATAAATTGTTTATTTGAAGATAAGGCAGGAAACATTTGGCTTGGATCGAATGGTGGCGGAGTTTCTAAATATGATGGAAAATCATTTACCCATTTTACTGATAAACAAGGGCTAAGCAACAATATTGTTTGGTGTATATTAGAAGATAAATTGGGTAATATCTGGTTTGGAACTGTTGGTGGTGCTTCAAAATATGATGGAAAAGCGTTTACGAATTTCACAGAAAAAGAAGGTCTAAGTAACGACGTTGTTATATCGATGTTGGAAGATCGAGATGGAAACATTTGGTTTGGAACGGATGGCGGCGGGGTTTCAAAATACAATGGAAACTTACGTTCAATAAACCAAAATGAAAATCTAACTAAATCTCCAAACCAGCAAGGGGCACAATTTACTCATTATACTGAAAAAGAAGGATTGTGTAACAATGTAGTTGAAACAATTGTAGAGGATAAATTCGGTAATATTTGGTTTGGAGCTATTGGAGGAGGCGTTTCTAAATTTGATGGGAAATCATTTTCTCGTTTTACTTCGAATGAAGGTTTTAGTAATACTGTTGTATGGGACATTGTAGAAGATAAACTGGGAAATCTTTGGTTTGCAACAGGTGGAGGAGGCGTTCTAAAATATGATGGCCGTTCATTTACAAACTATACTACAAATGAAGGTTTATCAAACAATTTTGTCACACGAATTTTAGAGGATAAATCAGGGAATTTATGGTTTTGTACGAATGGAGGTGGTGTTTCTAAATTCGATGGTAACCGAGTAGAGACCATCGAAAAGGGTGAAATAGTTCCAATAAATGACCAACTTGACCTAATTAAAAAAAATGGAAAACTTGTTAAAACATTCAAGCATTTTACAGAAAAAGAAGGGCTTAATAATAATATTGTTTGGGATGTTTTAGAAGACAAATCCGGAAATATTTGGTTTAGTACAAGTGGAGGAGGAATATCTAAATATGATGGAAAATGCTTTACCCATATTTCGGATAAAGAGGGTCTTAATAATAACCTTATATGGAGTATTTTAGAAGATAAAGCAGGAAACATTTGGCTAGGATCAAATGGTGGAGGTGTTTCAAAATATGATGGAAATTCATTTGCGCATTATACAAATAAAGAGGGTTTAGGTAGTAATGAAGAAGGCCTTGGTAACAATGTCGTATGGTGTATTTTAGAAGATAAATTGGGAAACCTTTGGTTCGGTAAAAACTATGGAGGTGTTTCAAAATTCGATGGTAAATCCTTTACGCATTATTCCATTAAAGAAGGCCTTAGTGGCAATGTTGTTAGATGCATGAAAGAAGATCGATATGGAAATATTTGGTTTGGAACAAATGGTAACGGGGTAACTAAATTTGATGGTAAATCATTTACTCATTTTAATTTTAAAGAAGGACTTACTAGTGACATGATTCTATGTATTGAAGAAGATAAACTCGGCAATCTCTGGTTTGGCAGCTTGGGAGCTGGACTAACGAAATATGACGGTAATAGAATAGATGCAATACTAAGAGGAGAAAACATTCCACTTAAAGAACAGAAAGACCTAGTAAAAATTAACGGAAAATTTATTAAATCATTTACTCATTTTACAGAAAAAGAAGGACTTCCCAACGACGACATAAAGTGTTTATTATGTGATAATTCAGGAAATCTTTGGATTGGTACTAATGGAGGTGGCGTATCAAAATATAAGGACAACACATTCGTAAATTTTACAGAAAAAGAGGGCCTTAGTAACAACGTTGTTACAAGCATGCTAGAAGCTAAAAACGGGGACCTTTGGTTTGGAACTCGCTTCGGCTTAAGTCAACTCACATCCAGTAAATTGGCTGATTTTAACACTAAATTAAATGCTAAAACCATTAAAGAGGAGGATGTCTTCTTTAAAAATTACACCTACGAAGATGGTTTTCTAGGAATAGGTTGCAATGGAAATAGTATCTGCGAAACACGTGAAGGTGAAATATGGATTGGAGCGAACGACAGATTAACAATATACCATCCTCCCACCTCAAAAGAAATGAGAGAAAAGGCTACTTCACCTAATATTCAATTAACACGTGTTGATTTGTATAATGAAAATATTCCTTGGGTGAATTTGGATAAAAACAAAGACACGTTATTACTACTCGGAAACGGTGTTGGTATAAGTAATTTTCAATTAAATGGTGTTACGAATTGGTACAGTTTGCCAAACCAATTAAGTTTAGCTTACAATAATAATTACCTAACATTCAATTATATAGGTATTACAATGAAGCAACCTAAAAAGGTAAAATATAAATACAAACTAGAAGGCATAGATGAAAATTGGAGTGCATTAACAAACCGTACCGAGGCTACTTACGGTAACTTACCAAGTGGTGATTTTACTTTCAAAGTAAAGGCTATGGACAGTGCCGGAAATTGGAGCAAAGAATTTTCTTATTTATTTACCATTCGTCCTCCTTGGTGGCAAACATGGTGGTTTAGATTGCTGATAGTATTAATTGTTGTTGGATCGGTTTGGTATTACATAAATAGACGAGAAATGAAGCTAATTGCTGCAAAACAAAAACTAGAAAAAACGGTAGACGAAAGAACTGCCGAAGTGGTAGAACAGAAATATTTAATTGAAGAAAAACACAAAGAAATTACCGACAGTATTAATTACGCAGAACGAATTCAACGAGCATTATTAGCTAGTAAAGTATTATTGGATGAGAATTTAACATCAACAGGCAATTCAAAAAGAAATTATTTCATTTTATTTAAACCAAAAGACATTGTAAGTGGCGATTTTTATTGGGCCGCCAAAACTAAAGAAGAGAACTTCATAATAGTTACTGCAGATAGCACAGGACATGGGGTTCCAGGAGCAATTATGAGCATGCTTAATATTTCCTGCCTAGATAAAGCAATTACAAAGGATATTGAAAGTCCCGATTTGATTTTAAATGAAACTCGGAATTTAATTATTGAACATTTAAAAAATGATGGTAGCCCAGATGGAGGAAAAGATGGAATGGATGGAAGTTTACTGAGTTTTGATTTCAAAAATAACATTCTTTATAGTGCTTCGGCTTTTAATCCAATTTGGATAATTAGAAATAAAAGAATAATAGAAATTAAAGGGGACAGAATGCCAATTGGGAAGCATGATAATGATAATATTCCATTTACTTTACATACTACTGACTTAGAAATAGGTGATGTTGTTTACACCCTAACAGATGGTTTCCCAGATCAATTTGGTGGAGAATTTGGTAAGAAATTCAAATACAAAAAATTACAAGAACTTTTATTAACCATCCACCAAGATTCAATGAGGGACCAAAAACAAAAGTTAAACATTGTTTTTGATGAATGGAAAGGAAAATTAGAACAAGTAGATGATGTATGCTTAATTGGGATTAGGATTTAACCCTAAATCTCAAAATTGACCATTTATTCAAACGACAATTGAATATTTTCTGAATCCGTTAAACGCTGAATGGGAGGATTAGAATTTTTCTTGTTTTGTAATAAACTCTTACGCATATCTGCCAATTTATCCATGTGTGCGCGGTTTGGAACTAAAAATGGAAAGTCTTCCATCATAAATTGTTGCAATTGAACATCACCTGCTAAATCACTTTCTGAAGAAGAAGCTTCAAATTTTTTATAAATTTCGTTCAAACGATTTAGATTTTGTTGTTGTTCTTTGGTTAACATTGCATGATATTTTAATCAAAAATACAAATTCCCAAAAAACTACAACTGTATTTTGCTTAGAGTTATTAACAGTAAAATGACGATAAATTAATTCAAACTAAAACTTGATAACCTTTTAATTTGTTCTCTTTATTTTAAATATAAGTCAATGAATACAATTCAAGTAGAAGTCAAAGGTGAAATGGCAATTGTGCGTTTAATGCGTGGAAAAGCAAATGCAATGAACGCCGAAATGGTGATAGAGTTGAAAGAAACTTTATTGAATTTAAAAGCAAATGAGGACATAAGAGGTGCAATATTAACAGGTCATGGAGAGTTTTTTTCTGCTGGACTAGATGTAATAGAATTGTATAGTTACGATGCGGCCCAAATTTTAGAATTCTGGAAATCTTTCGATCGTTTGGTTCGCACCATTGTTTCATTTCCAAAACCACTTGTAGCTGCTGTAACAGGGCATTCTCCTGCAGGTGGCTGTGTGTTAGCTTTGGGCTGCGACTATCGCGTGATGGCCGAAGGAAAATACAAAATTGGTCTCAACGAAATTCCTGTGGGAATAGTGGTTCCTGAAACAATCTTTCACCTTTATGCCTTTTGGATAGGAAATGGAAAAGCATATCAATATTTATTAGAAGGCAAACTTATGATTGCGCAAGAAGCCAAAACCGATGGTCTTGTTAATGAAATTTGCCCTCTTGAAGATGTAGAGGCTAAAGCAATTGAGCAACTAAATAAATATCTAAAATTCAGTACCGCTGTTTGGGCTCAAAGTAAGCTAAACATTAGAACTACCATCATTCAGCGTCTTACATCGGTTGACTTTAGAACAGCTTACGAACCAACAATTAAACAATGGTGGGCACCCGAAACTAGAGCAATTTTAAATAAAATGATCGAAGGGTTGAAAAAATAGTTTTAAGAAAACTAATACATTTTAAATTTTATTCAGAAATGTATTGATATCCTCATCAACAGGAAGGTTTAACTTTTTGCGCAATCGCGAACGGCTTACAAATGCACTTGACGGCTGAATATTTAATAACTCAGCAATTTCTTTAGAATTCATGCCTATTTTTAAGTAAGCACACAATCGCAAGTCGTGGGTTGAAAGGCTTGGAAATTTATCTTTTAGCTTTTTGAAAAACTCTTGATGCAACTCATCAATTTGAATTTCAAAGGTGTGATCTTCTACATTTAAATGAGCATCTAACAATCTTTTTATTTCACCTAACCTAATTTTTGTTTGAGAAGAATCAATTGGAAAACTTTCGAATTTTTCTTTAATGGTTAGTAATAAATGTTTTTTATCTTCATTGTCTTTTGCTTTGTTAGCTAATTCAATGGTTTTACTTTTTAACTGCTGTTTCAGTAATTCGTATTCATTTTTTAACATTTCCTGCTCCAATACCAAAACTTCTCTATTGTGCTGTTCTTCTTGTGCTTTAAGTGCTTTTTCTTTCTTCAATAAGAAAATATTTTCTTGCCGTTTTAAGAGTACTTTTTTCCTAATGTTTAAAAAATAAATAATTACTGCAAGCCCTATCAAATATAAAATCAATACAAACTTTGTTCTATACCAGGGAGCTTCAATAATAAATGAAATTTCTTTTATCGAAGTTGGTTTGCCATTAACAATTGCCTTGGCAAAAACAGAATGTTTACCCGGAGGTAAATTTAAAATTTCAAATGTATTGTTGCCAGAGGGTGTCGTCCAACTTTGGTTTCCGTCAGTTTTAAATTGATAATAAACATCGCTTTGGTTGGGCACAATCCAATCCATTTTTACATTATTCTGCTGATAAGGCAATGTTGAATTGGCAAAAAATTGAGTGCTTGAATCATTATTAAATCCAATAAGCTTTCTAAAGATTACTTCATTATTATCGGTTGATTCTTTTTTGTTTCTGCCAAAAAACTGAAGTGCGAAACCATTATAAATTTTAAGAAATTTATAATCAGGATGAATTGTAACTGATTGATTAAAATTATTAATGATTCCGTTCAAATTAGAAGGAGTTTCGAACTTTCTAATTTTAATAAATCGCTTTTTTACCTCGTCAAAGCGATATTCATACTTATTTGTGAAAAAAGAAATTCCACCCAAATTTTGATTTAAAAAAGCATTTTCTCCTTCAAATTCGGATTCTAAAATGATAAGACGATTATTAGGAACTAGATTTTTATCTAAAGTTGCCCTAATAATCCCGAAATTAGGAATAGAAACCCAAATAATATTATTTTTTTCAATTATAACCTGACTGCAAGAGCCAAGTATGAATTCCATTTTCTTTACAAAACTCCAAGAATTACTGCTCTTTTTAAAAATGCAAATTCCATTATAATTACCAGTTATTAAAAATTCATCATTGTAAGTTGTTATACTCCAAAATCCAAGTTCATTGCTTATTTTTTTTAAATCATTGCCATTCAAAGTAAATAATCCCTTATCGTGACCTATCAAAAGTGTATTATTTATTTCTTTGAGAGACCATACCTGTCCTTCAGTTCCAGGTATTAATTGGAAGTTATAAAATTCTTCACTGTTGCTTAAATTTTCCCAATTTGCTTGATATAAACCTTGATTGGTCCCTAAATAAAACACGTTGTCTTTTAAGCAAGCCGTGTAACCAGTTCCAAAATCACCCATATAATCATATACAAAAGTATAATCGTTTTGTAAGTCGATGTTAGAAAGTCCTTGATCTAAGCCTAACCAAAGTTTACGGCTGCTGCTGTAATAAAGACTTAGTATAGTATTGTTAGGTAATCCTTTCTTTTTGTTGATGTGATGGATGATGTTTCCATCCAAATCAGTAACAAAAAGTCCCTTTAATACAGTACCGAAGGCCAATTGCTGACTGTTTAACTGTTTGAAACAAAATACCTTTGCAGCTGCTAATTTTTGTGAAAGTTGATTGTTGATTGGTTTTAAAATTCCATTGTTATAATTAATTAAACCGGAGTTTTTGGTTACAAAAATTCTATTGTTGTTGTTATTGTAACATCCTTTAATTTCAATGTTGTTTGGTGAAGAATATTTGACCACTTGCCTCAATGTCAAATTGCTTAGTACAAACAATCCTCCTTTTTCATCTGCAAAATACACTGAATCATTTGCAGTAAAACTATCTGTAAACCTAACCGGTGCTGGAATTTTTGTGAGCTGTCCCTTTTTGTATAAATAAATATTACTAAATGAAATAAATAAGATATTATCTTTTACCTGAACTACATTCCAAAATTCTTCATTTACCTCTTTAATGTCCTTCTGAAATGGATACAAAGATGAGTATTCAAAAACCTGATACTTATTTCTTTTCCAAACACCAAAGTCTAAGTCAGAACCAGTATAAACCAAAGAATCGTTCAATACAAAAAGCGAGCGGGTAAAGCCGTTGCTTCCTTTAAAACACTTCCATCTTTTACCATCGTATTCGAGCAAACCTTTTTCGGCAGCCATATATACAATGCCATTAGGCGCCGAAGAAATATCCCAGATTTTCCCATTATTAAAATATTGATCAGGTGTATAATTTTCAATTAAAGGCATTCCCTTTAAAGGAAATCTTTGCGCATTTGCATAAATTGCAATAATTAAAAATACACATAAACAAATTAATTTTATGTTCAATACAACTAAGTTCTAAATTTGGGTAAAAAAAAACGAGCCGCCTAAATAAGACGACTCGCTAAAAATAGGAATTAATTGGTTAATTAATTAATAACTAATTTTTTTGTAATCAAATCACCTTTACGGGTAATAACTTTGATGAAGTAAATTCCTTCGCTCAAACCGTTTGTATTAATTACAGAGTTGTTAGATGTAGAAACTACTTTACCGCTTAAATCATACAAATCAATTTTGTTTGCATCCACATTTACACGGATCTCATTTCCAGCTTTAACAGGATTTGGATAAATAGCAATTGAATTATTATCAATTGAATTAATTCCAACAGAACTATTACGGAAGTACACATTATCAACAAAAACTGTACTTGCCCCTGTTGGTTGTCCTACTAAAATATACTGAGCAAGATGAGCTCTTGCAGTAAGTCCTGTAAAATCAGTAAGTGGGATATCTAAACTTATCCACTCTTCCTGAGCTGGCGTGGGAAAGTTAACCTGGTGTTCTACATCATCTCCACCACCAATTACGCCATCTGCACCAGCATCAACCAACTTAACACCAAAAGAAGTAAAATCAGCTGACCAAACATCAATACGGAAATGTGTCATCCCTGTAGCATCTATTGGACTAGCAACTGTTTCAATACCAACAAAATCTAAATTTGAATATTTCTTTGTGTCATTACCTACAACTAAAATATCTTCTAATACAGCCTGTGACCAACTAGTTCTCCAAGTATCTACGGTAACATTTGTGTAAGTATTGCTAAACATTGAAATAACATCACCCGCAGCATGAATAGGTGTTGGAGCTGCAACTTCTGGTCCTACTGGTGGAACAACAACTCCATTGTAAAAATACATATTATCAACAAAAACTGTTGATGCGCCTGTTGGTTGACCAACAAAAATATATTGACCAATATGCTCTTTAGTAACTAAACCACTAAATTGACTTAAAGGAATATCTAAACTTACCCATTCACCTTGAACGGGTGCGTTAAAGTTAACTTGGTGTTCAACATCATCGCCACCAGCAAAAGCGCCATCAGCGCCAAAATCTACCAATTTTACTCCAAAAAATGTAAAGTTTGATGACCAAACATCTAAGTGAAGGGTTGTCATATTAGTAATATCTAAGGTGTTGGTAGTCGTTTCAATTCCAACAAAATCAAGGTTTGAATATTTTTTCGTATCATTTCCTACAATTAAAATGTCTTCTAAAATAGCATTAGACCAGACTGTTCTCCAAGTATCAACATTAACGTTTGTGTAAGCGTTGCTAAACATTGAAATTACATCTGCTGCATCTTCTGTTGGAGTTGGCGCTGCTGTTAATGGTGTATCGTTAGTTACAGAAGAAGCATTAAAAGTGATATTGTCGAAAAAAACAATGTTATCTGATGTTCTTGCTCCATTAAAATCAGGAAAAACTATAATTTGACTTAACTGACCTTCAGACCCCGGAGGATTCAAAAAGCTTGAAAAGTTAAAAGTAAGTTCTTCCCACTGGTTTGTAAGTGTATTAGCTACCTTAAGTTCACCTTGCGACCAACCTGTTGGAGAAGCTAATTTAATTCCCACATCGCTAATTACAGATTTCCAAACCATAATTTTGATTGTAGAATTAGATGCGTCCAATACAAATGGTCCTAAATCAGCGCCACTGTTTGTTTCGCAACCTGCATATGGTTGCCCTGCTAACCTTGCTGTAAATTTGGCAACTGTTGCTGATTGATTGTTTCCTGAAGCATCAGGATTAGCGATGATTTCAACAGGAGGATTGTCATCATTTTCAAATGGAGTCCAGGTCCAAGCAGCACCGTTTCCGCCCGCTTCAAAGTCGACAGGCGCATTTTGAGCAAAGCTCATTGATGATACAAAAAGCATCACCGAAGTAAATAAAGTTGTTTTCATGTTTAATTGTTTTACGTATTTAAAATTAGAATTGTAATGCACTTTTTCAAGTGGTATTTTAATGAAGAATGTATTTTCTTCTTTTAGATTTATGAGATTGTTTTTTTACATAGCATTAGTTTTTAAATGAATTCCCTAACAAATTTAATATTTTCTTGGCTGTCCCATATTCCCCAATGCGCTCCAACATCGCCTTCACTTCCTACTTTCCAAGATTCATCAAAAGATGAAAAATAAAAAGTTTCGATGTTATCGTCGCTAGCCCATAAATGGGTATTAATGAAATACTTCAATGCATTTATTTCTGAAGGAATTGAACCTCCAAGAGACTGTCCACTGCTAGGCCAACCAGTTTCTGTGATAATAACTTTTTTGTTTCCCCCAGCTGTTTTAGCCTTATTGTACATGTCCTTCATGTGCGCAAGGGAATATTCAAATGGAGTTCCTTCCCAAAATGGATAACAGTTGCAAAGTATAATATCACAAATAGCAGTAATGTTTGGTCTTTGAACAAACTCATAGTACGCATCAACATAACCAACAGGAACATGTTTAATTGCATTTTTAACAGATTCGATACAATCAATGAGTTCCTTTTCTGTTAAATCTTTTCTGTATAAAACTTCATTTCCTACCGCCGCAATATCAACAAAACCATCATTTGCCAATTGAATTAAACCATCAATTTCGGTCTTGTTTTTTTCAGCATCGCTGCCAAGCCATGCACCAACTAACGTTTTTAGTCCGTACTCTTTGGCTATTTTGGGAATCAATTCGTTGCCTTCGGTTGTTGAAAAAGAGCGAATCCATTGTGTATGTTTCTTCAACTTCTCAATTCTTCTGCGAATTTGCACTTCCGTTAATGTGTCACCAGGTTTTTGCCCTTCTTCATAAGGACTAAAGCAAAACCCATGCACTCCATTATGCAAAACTTCCAGGAAAATGTCTTGTATTTCACCTTCAGATTTTTCTTCTAAAAAACCTTCTCCGTTTTTAAAACTTCTACCTTTATTATTTAAAAATTGTTCTGGTCTAAATGACATATCAATTAGTTTTAATTTGTTAAAAAATTACAATTCTCCTCTTCGTTTTATAAGTGTTTCCTTAATTTCTTCTGCTTTTTGCTCATTCAAATCATAATTCCACATACACCAAATCGCTAATGCTGCGGTTACTGAAGGAATGATAACATCCATTAAGCGCAAGTTATGCATAGTTTCAGGAGCTTGAGTAGCTAAGTTTTGATTAAACCCTACCACTTTTAAAACGATACCACCTAAAGCCAAAGCCAAGGCTTGCCCTAATTTTACCATCCACCAATAAACAGCACCAAAAGTACCTTCTCGGCGTGGCATTCCATTTCTTAATTCATCTAAATCACATACATCGGCAGTCATTGACATCATCAAGGTAAACAATCCGCCTAAGCCAAACGCCATGAATGGAACAGGTATAAAAACCATCCAAGGGTGAGCAGGATTAAATCCCCACCATTTAAGCATATATCCGACTATTGAAATTACTGTTGAGATAATAAATGCCTTACGTTTTCCAAATTTATTCGCTAAAAAGGTAACAATAGGAATTACACCAAATGCAGTGAGAATTGCACTTACTGTTGCAAACCAAGCAGGTAAAGTGCCCGCATCTGCATAACTACCTTTGAACATGTAAAAAACAATGATGAAAAAACTAAATGAAGCCACCATTTGAAAGCCATTAAAAACCAAAAATGTTGCACCGCACAAGCGCATAAAAGGATTATTTTTAGTCATATTTTTCATATCTATAAGTAGCCTTTTCATATTCGTTCCGATTGTCCTAAAAGATATCTCAGCCCTGTTTTCTATATGTGAAGAATCTATACCAATACAAAAAATAGCAGGTAATAGGCCAAGCACCACACATATAAGTCCCACAACTATTGAAAGTTGCCTCACACCTTCAGCCTGATTTTCAAAAAGATTTGGATTCGCAATGAGTACCCAAAACCATGGCACAACCATCCATGCAATTTGACCAATGGTTTGTGAAAAGCCCATTAATCGCGTGCGTTCTTTATAATCGCTGGTCATTTCATAACCAAGACCAATCAAAGGTGTTGCAAATATGGCATTAGTTAAAATGAATAAGATTGAAAAAATAAGAAAATACCAAAAATTGTAAACCGTACCGTTCTCTGCATATAACTGCCATTGCACCGCAAACAAAATTCCACATAACAGGGCCCCAATAAAAATATAAGGCCTTCTTCTCCCCCAACGCGAACTAGTATTGTCAGAGATAAATCCAATTATTGGATCAGATAATGCGTCCACAAAACGCGGAATTGCAGCTAATAAACCAGCCAAAGCAGGGTCAATACCAAATGCTGTAAGTAAAAAAAATGAAAAAACACCTAAGGCGCCAGGTAATAAATTATTTACCAAATGTCCTGCTCCAAAAGCTGCTTTTTGTATTAAAGGAATCTTGCTTCTTGTAGTTTGAGTTTCCGTTGACATAGTTATTTTGTTTAGCTGGATTTAGAATTAGGTGAAATTAAAAGTGTTTGAATGGCCTTGCCTTGAATTTTAAAATCAATGGATTTTTCTGCAAGCTTCACTTGAATATTTTCCGTTTTTTCGTTTGGATTAAAAATGACCACTGCAATGCTTTTATCAGGGTTTTCGGCAGCAGTAATTATGATGTTGTTATTCGAATTTTTGAATCCAATTCGCTTTGCACCCGGTCTTATAAACTTGCTGAAATGCGCAATTGTGTAATACAATGGCGTAAAGTAAACTTCATTTTTCTCCACATCAACAATTACGGGAGCTGTGCACCAGTTTTTTGCCCAATTCGGACCACCTTGCTTATTGAGCACCATGTTCCAATCAATCCAACCGTCTACCCAATTATTGAGGCAACCAATCATATCGCGGGCATAACGGAATACGGGCACATATTTCGGATGTAAGTGTTTTTGATGTTCAGGCGCCCATGTCCAGCCCCAATCTTTTGCTTCTTCTGACCAATACCAAGCATCGTTTTTCCAACGCGGCACCTCCGCATCAATGCACCCTTCAGTTTGAATCAAGTGTTTACTCGGCGCTTTTTTATGGGCATATTGCAGTGCTTCAGGAAAATAATCGAAAGTACTTGCATACCAGTGTACCGCGGTGCCATCAAAATATTGGGCTGCTTCGGCATCTTCATACATAGCGTCAACCCAAATTTTTAATTGTTCATCTCTGTTTTGATCAAAACCTAAAATCTTTACTTGGTGCCTGTCTTTTTTCAATTGAGCACCTAAGTGATTTTTTACAAAATCGTTCATTTCTGCAGGTGTGTAATGCATACTTTCCCAATTGCTATCGTTGCCCAATGGCTCATTCTCAACTGTGATTCCCCAAATTTGAATACCCTCTTTTTGATATGCTTGCAGGTATTTCGAAAAGTACAAGGCCCAAGTTGGATAATACTTAGGTAATAATTTAC
>Ga0247831_1005839_pt1 | contig 15034 bp, 12 predicted proteins | sample LaCruzMarch2015__9_FD_192406 | JGI IMG/M metagenome (GOLD analysis project Ga0247831, IMG submission 192406) | Freshwater microbial communities from meromictic Lake La Cruz, Castile-La Mancha, Spain - LaCruzMarch2015_1m | ecosystem: Environmental > Aquatic > Freshwater > Lake | place: Spain... | reverse complement strand
CCCGAGCATTCGGGTTCTCTGTGCGCTGCCTTAAGGATTGACACTTTGATTAGCGAAGCGATTTGTCACTTTTGACACTTTAACTCCCTGTCCCGCAGGGCAGGGAGTTTTTAACACCGCGTAGCGGTCGAATTTTTCTTTAAAATGACAATAAAAGAAAAAATACAATACAGTGAAGATAAAACAGTATTTACCCTCTTTAAAGAAGGTTTGTTTTACAAGTGTTATAATGCAGATGCCATGGTGTTTGTAAAAAATGTGAAGGCATATAAGGTGAGCGAGAAATTTGTAAAAAGTGTGGGAGCGGATGTTTATAGTATAGGTTTTCCTGTTAGTGAAGTTGAAAAAGGGAAATTGACTTTGGAATTTATCACAAAAAAAATTGAAGCAAAAAGCTTTGAAATAAAAGATACAGAGATAATTTTTTTGCTCAACGGTGGTAGTCTAAAATACGATTATAAAGAATGGATTGATACCATACAAGAAGAGGAAATTATTAAAGTTACGCAAGAGTCTTCCTCTCTGTATAATCCAACGATAAATACGACCACGATTATTTCAATGATAAAAAACTATGATATGGCAAACAGTACGCCTATGCAAGGTCTTGGTTTTATACAGGAATTAAAATTTGAAGTACAACGGATTGAAAAAAACAATGGAAACATTTGAGCACCTTTTATATCAATTGCACTTATCGTATTTGCAAGCCCGTAAAAACAAGCGCAATACGCACAACCAACTTGCCTTCGAGTTGAATCAAGAAGAGCATTTACATCAATTGGCAAAAGCCATCTTTGAGAGAAAATACTCACCTAAACCCTGTATTGCTTTTATCATTCAAAAACCTGTAATGCGCGAGATATTTGCAGCAGATTTTTCAGACAGGGTAATCCATCATTTTATCTATCGATGCATTTACCCTATTATTGATAGCAAACTAATTCACGATACCTATAGCTGTAGAGTTGGTAAAGGCACTCTTTTTGGTATCAATAGAGCTAAAGGTTTTATGCGTTCGTGCAGTCAAGATTTTACAAAGGACACGTATTTTTTAAAATTGGATATTGAAGCCTATTTTATGAATATGAACCATGCCATATTGTTTGAGAAGGTATTAGAAATGCTTCCGCCCAATAAAATGAGTTTTTTAGGAATAAGCAGAGAAACATTAATTTACCTGATAAAGCAAACGATTTTTAACAATGTTGCTGAAAATTGTCGCATTAAAGGAAATAAATCGGACTGGTTAGGTTTACCTCCTTCGAAGAGTCTGTTTAACTATCCAAATAATACAGGTTTGCCAATAGGCAATTTAACCTCACAAGTATTTGGTAATGTGTATATGAATAACTTTGATCATTTTGTAATAAAAGAAATGAAAATAAAATATTATGGGCGCTATGTAGATGATATGCTCTTCTTTCACAACGAAAAGTCTTTTTTGGAAAGCATCATCCCTCAATTTGCCAACTTTCTTGATACCCACTTAAAACTCAAAGTTCATCCTAATAAAATAGTGCTAAAATCAATAGAGGATGACATTCCGTTTCTTGGACTAATCATAAAACCACATTGTAGTTATATTGGTAACCGTACAAAAAATAATTTTTATCAGGCAATACAGGAAATAAATAAAATTATGGCTGTAGTGCCTCAGTTTACGTGGCAACAACTATGCGATATTAGAGCAACAATCAATTCTTATTTGGGATGTATGCAACATGCAAATTCATACAATTTGAGAAAAGCAATGTTGGGTAAACTAATCAAACGCTTCTACAATTTTTATTTTGTGGAACGGAATTTTAAAAAAATTATAATTAACCAAGATTTCTGGCAATGGCACTTTTCACCGAGCTACCGGTTTACAAATTAGGGTATGATTTGCTCACACAAACGTATCAGCGAACATCAGTTTTCTCAAGAGAGTATAAATATACCATGGGCGAAAGATTAAAGAACGAGTCAACAGATATGCTTCTTAATATTTATAAAGCGAATAAAAGTAAAAAAGACAACAGGGAACAATTTATTGATCAAGCAAGACAGAATGTGGAAGTTATTCGCTTGTTGCTTCGTTTGTGTAAAGACTTAAAAATAATTGGAATGAAAGGGTTTGTGGCCTTAAATATGCAAGTAGAAGAATTGTCGAAGCAATTGGCTTCATGGCAAAAATACACTGCCGGAGTTCATACGAAAGAATGAAAAACAAAACGTATGGAGTGTGCAGCATTTAATCCTAACATATCGTCCGTTCTTTCAAAAGACACGGATACAAGAGCAATCAGTTGTAAAATTAATTTTTATTTTACGATGTGTAAAAGATATGTTTTATTGCCCATGGCGGGCAACCGCAACAACAGCAATGGTTCGCTCAACAATGTCGGTACCAACGGCAACTATTGGAGCAGTACGGTTAGCAGCACCAATTCGCGCAACCTCAACTTCAATAGCAGCAATGCCAACATGAATACCAACAACCGAGCAAACGGAAACTCTGTGCGCTGCCTTAAGGATTAAACATATAATGGCCACAGCCCTTTTTAAATAGGAAAATAGTTAATACCGATTATACAAAATAAATAGTCCAATTTTATTGAACTATATTTTGTTATATCGGCATTAGCCATTGTAAATTTATTAAACAGCTTTGGGCTATTTAATAAATACAAATGGTATAATTTTGGGTTAAATAATCTGTCCTGCCCATAATTTTTCTAAAAAATCTTTCCAGGGAAGTATCAGAATTGTATCTACTATTCTTGGCAATGGTTCTGTGCAAACTACAATTGCTTTTTTTACCTCATATTCTTCTTTGAAAGCTTTTAATCCTGACAAATGTTTTGATGTAATATTGTTAGAAGATTTTATTTCTATAGCAACTTCATTGTATCCTAAAACAAAGTCCACTTCAATTTGTGTTGCTGTTCTCCAATACGAAATGAGGTATTCTAAACCTGAATAGTTTTTATGAGCGATGAGCTCTTGAAAAATAAAGGACTCAAAAGCATGACCAAATAATTCACTTCCTTTTTCTATTCTTCCTCGATGGAGTAAATTATTTACAATGCCTACATCAAAAAAGTAAAATTTAGGAGTCTTAACTACACGCCTCTTTGGCTTTCTTTGATATACAGGAATAAAATATCCTAGCAAGGTATCTTCCAAGATTTGAAAATATTCTTTTATTGTAATTGCAGAAACACCACAATCTGCTGCAATAGTTGTATAATTCACCATTTCACCCTGGCTAAAAGCTGCGGCATTTAAAAACTTCGCAAACACATTTATGTTTCTAATCTTAGCCTCAGCAACGATTTCATCTTGCAGATAATTACCTATGTATGCAGCAATTAATTGTTTTGGATTTTTTGATAAATAGTGTCTTGGAAGCAATCCATTATTTAGGGCTCTATCCAAATCAAAATTTGGGATTTCTTTGTAGCTTAGTGGGTATAAGTAATATTTTAATGCCCTTCCTCCCAGCAAATTTTCTCCTGAACGAATAATTTTTCTTGGACTTGAACCGCTTAATATAAACTGGATAGTATGGTTCACGATTAACCAATGAACTTCGTTTAATAAAATTGGGATGCGCTGAATTTCATCAATGATGACAAGTTTTTTTTCTTGAGCTAAAATTGTTTCTCGAAGGTATTCAGGATTTGTAATCAATCGTTTATATACATCAGAAAGTAATAAATCGAATACCAATGCCTCAGGAAAGAGCATTTTAAGTAAAGTGCTTTTCCCTGATTGACGAGCACCCCAAAAAAATATACTTTGTCCATCATTATCTATAAAAACTTGCTTTCTTACTAAATTCATTGCCTGAAATTTACACAAAGGTACAAATATTTTAATTATAATCCAAAGTATAACTTTGTATTTACATTAATAATCCAAAGTATAACTTTGTATTTACATTAATAAATTAAGATATAATTTATGTTTATACTAACACATGGTAATAATACCGATTATACAAAATAAATAGTCCAATTTTATTGAACTATATTTTGTTATATCGGCATTAGCCATTGTAAATTTATTAAATGGCTTTGGGCTATTTAATAAATACAAATGGTATAAAATGGTGCTAATCTTTGCAAAATATCATCTTCCGCGCGTCTTCAGACTATAAGCTCACAAATGTCTTAAAGCGAGCCATAGCGTTATGCAATAGCCTCTGCGTTTTAAGCCAGCAAAAAAAGCCAAAGCCAATTTTTACCGAAAAAGCACCAACAAAAAAAGATTCCTCCTGAAAGACAAAATGGAGTGTGTCATTCAGGAGGAAACTTGTTAAAAGCGAGCCATAGCGTTATGCAATAGCATCTGCGTTCTAAGCCAGCAAAAAAAGCCAAAGCCAATTTTTTACCCAAAAAGCCCCCGTAAACAAGAAGTTGCACGTAATTTAAAAACAACTACAATTTAGTCCAATTGCAGCATGGCCTTATTGTACTAGTTTCAAGTTGTATCGGCATTAACCATTGTAAATTTATTAAACAGCTTTGGACTATTTAACAAATACAATTGGTATTAGACTTTAACAAAATAAACTCTGCACCAACCAACACTTAAAACCCAACGTTATTTTTAATTAAAAAAATTAACAATAACCAAATACATAAAGTATTTTTACACCATATTTAAATGCCTTAATGCAAAAGAAACTCAAAATAATCCCCACATTCTTGCAAGAGCAATACAACTCCCTTGTAAGCAATAACTTAGAAAATGAGTTCCAAAAATTACATGATGCCGAAATATCAACTGAGCATTTTAGTTTTTACACTTCGGTATCGTCAGTGTTTTCCAGTAAAATAGAAGGAGAGGAAATAGAGTTAGATTCATACATCAAACACAAAAAATTTGGCATTGAGTTTTTACCCGATTACACCAAAAAAATTGATGATTTGTATAACACCTACATATTTGCTAAAACTAATATCCTAAATAAAAAGAATATTGAAAATGCACACAAGCTATTAAGCAAACACATTGTTGCCAAAAACTGGCAAGGTAAAATCCGCAAACAAAATATGTTCGTTGCCACACCCGATGGAAAAATTGAATACGTTGCAGCAACTACGCAAGAAGTAGAAGTTGAAATGCAAAATTTTTATACTGATTTAGATACACTTGTTTCTGCCAAATTAAATATTAAAGAAGTATTCTTTTATGCTAGTTTAATTCATTTAGTGTTTGTAAAAATACACCCGTTTAATGATGGAAACGGCCGCACAGGTCGGCTATTAGAAAAATGGTTTTTGGCACAACACCTTGGCTACAAAGCCTGGTTTGTAGATAGTGAAAGATATTATTACAAACACCATCAAGCCTATTACACTAATTTAAGAGCATTAGGTTTAGAATATCAAACATTAGATTATAACAAAGCATTACCATTTCTATTAATGCTTCCTCATTCGCTGTAAAGTTGTTACTGAAATTTTACAAAAGCTAGTATTAAAAGAAAAATTTAGAGAATTTAATTTAAAAAAAACAGTTGTCCCCAACTCCCTTAGGGCTACAGCCTTGTGGCTACTATCGTTTCTTTAAATCTTAAGACTTATACCGATTATACAAAATAAATAGTCCAATTTTATTGAACTATATTTGTTATATCGGCATTAGCCATTGTAAATTTATTAAATGGCTTTGGGCTATTTAATAAATACAAATGGTATAATTACAGTGGGATTACGATAATTGCAATAGTTTAATTTTTAACCATCATTGCGGGCCTCGACCAGCAAACTGTTTAAGGAAGGAGCTTCGATTTTAATGTTTTAAAAATAGCTTTCAAACCATTTCTAGGCAGTTACTCTCGATAGCTCGGGATGCTAAATTAAAATAAACCGAAGCACAGCTTCGATTTTGCTGTGCAGCTTGTTTTAATACAATTGGAAATAAATATCCCTTTATTTATACAGATATCAACGGCACAATCATAGGTCAAACGAACAGCATAATATCATTCGATTTTTTATCAGGAATACTGAGTTTAGGATATAAAAGTAATACTAAAGTTCAGCTGTTTGCCAATATAGGTACAGGCGTATCTTACATGTATTCGGCAAAGTATGAACTTGAGGGCGACTTACCTATATCGTCAATCTATAATAAGACAAATATTTTAGAAAAAGAGGATAAGCCCAACTTGCTCTTAAATGCAGAGCTCGGCTTTCGCTACAAAATATACAAAAGCATTTACTTTCACCATGCCGTATCAGCAACAAAGTACTTCATCAATAACAACTATGGCTTTTTGATGCTTACCTCGGGAATCTCATTGGGCATTTGATTGTTATTTAAACTAATTGATTTTTTTAATCACTAGCCGTTTTTCCAACCGTCTTTTAGTGTTACTGTTCTATTAAAAATCATTTTTGAGGCAGTGCTGTCTTTATCTAAACAAAAATAACCTTTACGTAAAAACTGATAGCGATGGTCTGTTGAAGCATTGGCTAAAGCAGGTTCTGCAAAGCCTTCCACCACTTTTAAACTATCGTTATTTAAATAGGATTTAAAATCTCCTTCCTCAGCATTTGGATTTTCGACACTAAACAAACGGTCGTAAATCCTTAGTTCTACAGGTATAGCTTGCGCTGCGCTTACCCAATGTAATACGCCTTTAGCCTGCAAGCCACTGGTATCGTGGCCACTGCGGCTTTCAGGGAAATAATCGCAAAACACAGTGGTTACATTGCCATTAACATCTTTCTCAAAAGAGGTGCATTTTACAATAAAGCCATGTTTTAAGCGCACCATGCCATCGGGAAATAAACGGAAGTATTTTTTTGGTGGATTTTCCATAAAATCTTCGCGCTCTATTAATAACTCTTTGCTAAATGGAATCATGCGCGTGCCACTTTCAGCGTCTTCTGGATTTACTTCTCCCGGCATCATTTCTACCATGCCCTCGGGGTAGTTATTGATGATTAGTTTAATAGGATCTTCAACCACCATTACACGGTGTGCGGTTTTGTTTAAATCTTCGCGAATGCAAAACTCTAGTAAGCCAAAATCGATAATATTCTCTCTACGCGCTACGCCAATTTTTTCGCAAAACTGGCGGATACTTGCAGGTGTAAATCCTCTTCTGCGCAAGCCGCTGATGGTAGGCATGCGTGGATCGTCCCAACCGTTGACATGATTTTCGTTCACCAATTGCAGTAGCTTGCGCTTGCTCATTACGGTATAGTTGAGGTTTAATCGCGCAAATTCAAACTGTCGACTAGGATAAATTTCTAATTCATGAATAAACCATTCATACAAGGGGCGATGTACTTCAAATTCGAGGGTACAAACAGAATGTGTAATTGACTCAATAGAATCACATTGGCCGTGCGCAAAATCGTACATAGGGTAAATACACCATTTGTTACCCGTACGGTGGTGGTGTGCGTGTTTTATGCGGTACATTAATGGATCGCGCATGTGCATGTTAGGCGAAGCCATATCTACTTTTGCACGAAGCACTTTTGCACTATCGGCAAATTCTCCTTTACGCATGCGCTCAAATAAATCAAGATTTTCTTCGATTGTTCTATCTCTGAATGGGCTTGGTTTACCGGGTTCTGTTGGTGTTCCTTTTAATGCAGCAATTTCTGCAGCGGAAGAATCATCAACGTATGCTTTGCCTTTTTTAATCAACTTTCCGGCATATTCATACAGTGTTTCAAAATAATCGGATGAATATACAACCTGGCTCCACTCAAAGCCCAGCCATTTAACATCTTCCATAATACTTTCTACGTACTCGGTATCTTCTGTTACTGGGTTAGTATCATCAAACCTTAAGTTGGTTTTACCACCAAAATCTTTAGCCAAACCAAAGTTTAAACAAATAGATTTAGCATGTCCAATATGCAAGTAACCATTGGGCTCGGGCGGAAAACGGGTAATAATTCCTTCGGGAAACTTACCAGATTTGAGCTCTTCGCTAATGATTTCTTCTAAAAAGTTATGGGCTTTTTCAGCACTCATGATATTGTTTTTTAAGTATTAAAATTATTTTTTAAAATGCGCCAAAGCATTGTTAATTCTGGTGCTTACTTCTTCTTGTCCTAATAAAGCAATCATACCAAACAAATCAACACCACTACCATGACCGCTAAGTATTACTCTAAAAAGCTGTAACACATCGCCCGGTTTAAGGTTTGCGTTTGCTGCGCTTTGTTTAAATTGTGCCTCAGCATTGGCCAATGTAAACTCTTGTATGCTTTTAAAATCATTGATTAATTGTTCAAAAAACGGCTGTAATTCCTGTTTCCAGCGTTTTTCAACTACTGCAGCATCATACATAGTAGGCGCTTCAAATAAATAGGGCGCTGTTTGAAATAACTCGTGTGCAAAATGTACACGCGGTTTAATCAACGAAGCAGCGGTAGTCAAATAATTATCGTGCAACAGCGCATCGTTTTCATTTAAATTTAGTGCCCTAGCAACTTGTGTTTTGAGTTTTTCTGCTAATATTTCGTTGGCCATGTGATGCACATATTGCGTGTTGAACCACAATGTTTTTTCGGGATTAAATTTAGCACCGGCTTTATGCACATGTTCGAATGAAAACTTTTCAATTAAGTCATTCATGCTTAATATTTCTTGCTCTGTACCGGGGTTCCAACCCAACAAAGCCAACATGTTTACAAAGGCATTGGGTTCATAACCGCGCTCACGATAGCCGCTAGAAATTTCTCCACTTGATGGATCTTTCCATTCTAATGGAAATACCGGAAAGCCTAATCTATCGCCATCGCGCTTACTTAACTTTCCATTGCCATCAGGCTTTAACAACAAAGGTAAATGAGCGTATTGCGGCATCAAATCTGTCCAACCTAAGTATTGATAAATTAACACATGGGCTGGAGCACTTGGTAACCATTCTTCACCACGCACTGCATGGGTAATCTCCATCAAATAATCATCAACAATGTGCGCTAAATGATAGGTGGGCATACCATCAGATTTCAACAATACTTTATCATCTACAATATTAGAATTGAATTTTACATCGCCTCTAATTAAATCTTTCAAATGAATTTCTTCATTCGCTTCTACTTTTAAGCGAATTACATAGTTGTTTGTTGTTAACAATGTTTCAACTTCACTGGCAGGCAAACTCAATGAATTTCGCAAATGGCCACGGTTTTGTGCATTGTATGAAAAGGATTGTTTATTAATTTCGGCTTCTTTTCTTACGGCATCTAATTCTTCTGCAGAGTCAAATGCGTAATAGGCATGACCGCTGGCAATGAGTTGTTCGGCATATTTTTTATACATGCCTAATTCTTTTCTCTCGCTTTGGCGATAAGGAGCATGTTTTCCGCCAACACTAACCCCTTCATCTATTTTAATGCCGCACCAGTTGAGCGATTCAATAATATATTCTTCGGCTCCAGGAACAAAACGTGTTTGATCGGTATCTTCAATACGCAATAAAAAATCGCCACCTTTTTGTTTGGCGTATAAATAACTATACAATGCTGTTCGCACACCACCTATATGTAGCGGTCCTGTTGGGCTGGGCGCAAATCTAAGTCTTACTCTTCTGTTCATAATTTATTTGTAACGGTGGGCAAAGATAGGGTTTTGATTTTTTGAAATTTAGCACTAAAGAAAGCTTTTTTTATCTTGCGTAAAATTACTTAGCAATTAAATGATCAATAATAAAAAAGTGGTAGTGGTATTGCCAGCATACAATGCTGCTAAAACGCTAGAAAAAACCTATTTTGAAATACCATTTGATATTGTTGATGAGGTTGTGATTACTGATGATGCAAGTAAAGACAATACTGTAGAAGTGGCCAAAAAAATTGGTATTAAACATGTGTTGCAACATGATAACAACAAAGGTTATGGAGGCAATCAAAAAACGTGTTATGATTATGCTTTAACCCTAAATGCAGATATCATCATTATGTTACATCCCGATTATCAATACACGCCAAAATTGATAAGAGCCATTACCTCTATTATTGCAGAAGATGTGTATGAAGTGGTGCTTGCCTCTCGTATCTTGGGTGGAGGAGCGCTCAAAGGAGGCATGCCATTGTATAAATATTTCTTTAACAGGGTAATGACTTTGGTTCAAAATATTTTGATGGGCCAAAAATTATCAGAATATCATTCGGGCTACAGGGCTTTTACTGCAAGGGCTATACAAAGTGTTCCATATCATAAAAACAGCAATGATTTTGTTTTCTATAATCAATTACTTGCGCAATTGTGCTATGCTGGTTATGAAATTGCTGAGGTAACTTGTCCCACAAAATATGAAAAGGAATCAAGCTCTATTAATTTTATGCGCAGTGTAAAATATGGTGCAGGCTGTATGATTACTGCCTTGCAATATTTTTTGAGTAAGAAGGGTTTGATGAAATTTAAAATATTTGATGGTTTGAAATGAATAAAATAGTTGTACATCGCTATGGGTATACAAACATAATTTTTTCAGGATAAATGCATACTAAATTGTAAAATTGCTAATATTCAATCATTAGTTTTTTAATGTTTGATAATTCTATTTTTTGATGGTGACATGCCTTAAAATTCTCGATACCATCGAACCATTTTAACACCACTTCTTTTTTTAATTTAGTTTTTTTATTAGCTAAAATACTTGCATAGCTGCTCCACATATAGCTGTTAAAATCATCTATGAGTCCATGTAGTTGTGGGTTTGCATGAATGTATAAAATTAGATTTGAAAAATAAGTATCATTGGCTACTTCTTTGCGCTTAAAACTTTTTTGAAATAAACTTCCTGTTCTGTTTTTTTGAAGGTTGATCGACATGGCATAAGAAGTAAAAAACTTACGAAATTGAAAGCTGATGATTTGCTCCAAGCTTTGCTCTTTTTTATTTCCTACTTCATGAGGAATATCTTTTGATTCTTTTACAGAGATTAACAAGTGAAAGTGATTTGGTAATAAGCAATAGGCATAAGTATCTATATATTCAGAAAGGTATTTATCATATTTTTTTAAAAAGTATTTATAGTTAGCCTCTGTATAAAAAAGTGTTTCTCTATTATTTCCACGATTGTAGATATGATAAAACTTTCCCACTTCTAAAGGAATTTGAGTTGGCTTCATTTTTTTAATTTAAGCATCCAAAGGTAGCACCTTAAGCAATAAAGTGTGTTAAGGTGCTACCTTTTTTACGTTAAGCAATAATGTTTAATAAGGTGCTACCTTTTTTACGTTAAGCAATAATGTTTAATAAGGTGCTACCTTTTTTTATTTTGAATAATATCTCACATAATCAATTTCAAAAACTCCAGGAAAAACAGTTGATTCGTTGGGTTTATATTTATCATTTTGAATGGCTAAATTTAAGATAATATTCATTTTCTCGAGTGGATAATTTTTATCTACAATGTAAGATTGTTCTTTATTAAGTTGCTCACAGTCTAGCTGTTGACCGAGCAAAGTGTTGAATTTTGTATTTCTTCTTTTAAGTTTTCCATCAAGATACCATTCAATTTTATAATTATCCCAAATGAGCGAAAAAATATGGAAGTTTTCTGAAAAATCATCACCATTATAATCGGTTAAACACATATTATCATTGAAATGTACATTCATATTGTGATTGTATGTGTTATCATCCCAAAATTCAAAAATATCAATTTCGCTTGCATTATTTCCAACTACACCATATAACCAAAATGCTGGCCAAAAGCCTCTGCCTTTTGGGATTTTACATCTAACCTCGTATTTTCCATATCCAAATTCTATCTTTGAAGCAATTTGCGCTGAAGAATAATCGAAACTTTCATTTTCAACTTTCCAAGGTGTCACATCAAAGTTAGAAACATATGTGCCAACAATTGCGGGGTTTTCGAGTTTGCCTAATATTATTAAATAGCCATTGTTAATTTCAATATTGTTTTTTACATCTAAATTTGGGCTTGATCCAGTATTGTTATACCATTGCTTTTCTTTATTAAATTCAAAATCTCTTATAACACCTTGATATGGAATTGACCATTTACTTGTGTCTAATTGGGAGGTTTCAAAATTGTCTTCGAATTGTAATACCCAATCATTGGTATTACAAATTGCTTCTTCAATTAAAATTGCTTTTTTACCATCGCAAATTTGAGCATAAATATTGTTTGAAATGAGCAAGTACAAAATGCTTATAAAGTTAAATTTCATATTGGTAATTATAGCCTTATTTAGTATCCAAGATCAATCAATCTTACACCTTTGATTTTCTCAATTTCTAGAGGAATTTTATCATGATTGTTTATGTAAACACGATATCCTTTTTTTAGCAAATCTTCGATGGCATTAACATTTGGAAAACCTTTGTAGGCGGTTAAGTTGTTATAAAACATCATTTCAACAGGGTAGTTGCAATTAAGTAAAACATCTTTGTTTGTAAAGTTGCTACTTTTCAATAGCAAAATAGAACTTGTGATTGCATTTTTGGGATTATCTTTTTCAAATGGCTTTAATCTTTCCATAGAATATCTTATTGGAGTTATTAAAATTAGAATAATAATAAAATTAAAACCCCACTTAAATTTTGTGTTATCTAATTGTATTAAATATTGACAAAAATCAGCGGTGATAATAAAAAGAGCAGGACAAACAAACAATATATATGCTTGCATTTTTGTTTTAGCGATACTAAAAAAAACAATTGGTGCAAAACCCCAAACTAATAAAACTAAACGTTTTAGGCGATATGGATTTTTAAACCAATCAATTAAAAACCAAAGCAATGGGAGGTAAATCAATTCTCCGTAATTAATTCTTATTTTATTGATAAAGTATAAATACGAGCCAGATTGATTTTCAATAACTTCAGTAAAATGCTTTAAATTAAATGTTGTTTCCCAAAATGCTTCTTTAGGAAAGACACTGTGAATATATATTTGCCAGGGAACACATACAGTTGCAACTACCAAAAGTAAAATTGAAAAGTGTTTAATTAGAGCTGTAACTGTAAATTTTTTAGAATCAAATAGAAGCAATAGCCAAACGGGCAATACAATTAAAGCTGGTAGCCACTTCGTTAGCACTGCAGCACCAATGCTTATACCTGTTAAGATGTTAAATAAGTATTTTGAATTTCTTGAAAAAATTATAGAAAATACAATTGACAATTCAATAAAAAATAAAAACACAATATCAATATGATCGGTAGCCACTCTTCCTCCTGTAAGCTCAAGAACAAGTCCATTGATACTAACTAAATATGCAGCAAGAACAGCCACTTTTTTATTTATTAATGCAGAAGCAATAAAAAATGTCATCCAAATACAAATAGTAGATAGCAGAATGGAAGGAATTCTTACAGCAAACTCAGATATACCAAATGTTTTTAAACTTAGGCTAATTAACCACAATGACATCGGTTGTTTGTGTAGCCAAATATGATTTGAAGTCCAATTTTTTAAATCATAAGGCAACAAAGGGTTTAAATATAATGTCGGTTTAAAAGGATTTGAAATAAGGTTTTTTCCAACCAAGGCGTGATACTTTTCATCCCAGTCGTGTAAAAAAGGATCACTTGAAATAAAAACCCTCAGTCCAAATCCGCATATTATAATGAAGAATAATACCAAATTAAAATTATCTTTATAGTAATATCTTACACTTGTGATGAGACACAAAAGTGAAAAAATGATTATGAACCAAGCGTTAGCGTTATTGCTCAAGGAATAATAAATTTATCAATATATAAATGAAAACATAAAATATCGAAACAAAAATATACCAATTTTTTGTTTTAAAAATGTTTATTAAAAATGAATCAAATCAAGCATAAACCCCCATCGTTCTAAAATTAGTCATTTCCAGAATAAATAAATTTTATTAAGTGCCATCGTTGATGTTTACCTCATTGGCATTAAAACAATATATTTCTTAATGTTTACTTCAAATTACCTGTGTGAATAATCATACTCTAATGAGATTAATAGCAAAGTATAATTCTACTATTGTTCAAGTTAAATAAACATAATTAAATATGATGAAAGTCATATCCTAAAATGACGGATATCATTCAGGCAGAGTAAGGTTGCCTCTAAATTTGCCCTAATAATTATTTATTCACTTAAAACAATATAAAAATGAAAAAACTTAACACTTTATTATTCATTAGCTTGTTCGTTTTCTTTGGAATGTCGCAAAGCTATGCTCAGGTTCCAAGCACGCAGTTAAGAGCAATTGACTGTGGTAAAATTAACTTAACTCCTGTAGCTCAAATTGCATGCATAGCAGTACCAGGTGCCAATCTCTATCAATGGGAGTTTAGAGATATTAATACCAACGCTTTAATAGGAACAAAAAACACTACTGGAATTGTTTTTGCACCAGCGTTTGTAAATTTTTTAAATTGGAACACACAATACAATTGTGCAATTAGGGCGCGTGTGGGTTCAACATTTGGTAGCTTTGGACCATCATGTGTAATGGGTTTAATGCAAGACCCAGCTATCACAGGTGTTCCACCAACATCATTAAGGCCACAGTTTTGCAATTCAAGTAACTTAATGTTGTCATCAACAATTGCGTGTATGCCGGTGCCAATGGGCACTTTGTATGAGTTTGAGTTTACAAATATAGCAACGCAACAAGTAACAACAAAAGTTCAAGGATCTATTTATCTTGCGTTAAACGATCCAGCTTTGGCACTTCAGATAGGTCAAGCCTATGAAGTAAGAATAAGAGGATTTGTTTTTAATACTTGGAGCAATGTAAATACGGTATGTACTATAGCTATACAAGCACCTCTATCAAATGTTGTTGCAAGCATAGCAGCGCCAGTTTGTCAAGGATCGGCTTTAAATTTAATAGCTTCTTTTCAAGGAGGCGTGGCACCTTTAACATTTGCATGGACCGGACCCAATGGTTTTACAAGTAACCAACAAAACCCTGTTGTTGCTAACCCAGTTAGTGGCGATTATAGTGTAACTGTTACAGGCAGTTTTGGTAGTGGCAGCAGCAGCTCTTCAACGTCAGTAACTGTTAACCCAGTGCCAGCCGCACCTTCAATTACCGGAGAT
>Ga0247831_1005838_pt1 | contig 15034 bp, 17 predicted proteins | sample LaCruzMarch2015__9_FD_192406 | JGI IMG/M metagenome (GOLD analysis project Ga0247831, IMG submission 192406) | Freshwater microbial communities from meromictic Lake La Cruz, Castile-La Mancha, Spain - LaCruzMarch2015_1m | ecosystem: Environmental > Aquatic > Freshwater > Lake | place: Spain... | reverse complement strand
TCCTCCTTCTATTTCTATTGTGATGTTTTATACGCCCACTGCTCGTACACCCGAGAGAGAAAGAAGTAACACAGGAAGAGCCGCAGCTCTCAATAGAGCTGTCGGGCGCAGTGGCGGCGCAGCGGGTGTATCTTTTGCCAGTCCCTAATGCCGTACGCTTGCTTCTCCACCACGCGGGGCGGCGGGGGTCGTGTTGTGTTTTCTTTGGGTCCTTGTCCTGACCCGCCTAAAACCCAAGGGGTGGGTCAACGAATCAATGTTGTTGAGAGGTCATTGGTCTCGTAGCATAATGATTGTCGTACCAATTTAGTATTGCAATTCAGCAATAACGAGGTAGCTCGATTTGCCAGCAATTCTATTCTTTTGGGTGAGCCAAATAATGGTGGAGGTAAAAGTGGTAGGCGATGGCAAAACGTTCGTGGCAACAGACTCGTCAAAATAATATAATGTCATGATGTCATCCACACTTCACGATGCTATCTACTTCCAGCGAAGGAGGATCCTACCGACCGCCGAGCAACATTTGTGTATTCGGGAAGAGGAGGAGCGTAAAGAGTTGCAACGATGGACAATGGGCGACGAATCCATCGTAACACTCGATTCACTTCCATACGTTTACGACTCAAGTATTGTAGATGTTATACAGCAGCAACAACAACAACAACGACAAAACGAGGAAGGTATCAATTATAAGCATGCCAACGATATTATTGATAGATCTTGTAGTAGCATAGACTGTCGGGATGAGGTTGTGGGGGATAATGTGAAAGAACAGGACGTGTTAGCAATCATTGCTGCGACAGCTCGTCGTGTGAATACAGACCCATTTCAAGATGATGATGATGAAGGAGATAATGATTCTAGTGACGAGGATTTTAATCTTGATAACGAGTCGATTCTTTTGACAGAGAAAGTGTTGGAGAATAATACTGAAAGAAGTTATGCTGGAGCAGCTATCCCGACGACTCTTGGTCGTAGTAACAAGAAGCCTGTAACATCATCTGAAGCCATCAGCGGTTGTTCCAAGAAGGCTATTGCAACCTCCTCTGATTGGATGACTACATATCGTAGATCAGAATCGGAAGTGATGGGCATGTTATCCCTCCCTTCTACCAGTCGTCGTAATAGCAATCTCTCTCGTGTTACATCATCTAGAGAAGATGCTGGCGTCGCTGGGAGAAAGGCCACGGTAGACAATAATAATTGGCATCGACGTAGATCGGAATTAGAGGTGGTAGTTTCTAGGATTAAACGCAAGAAGCAACACTCGCTATCGAGGAATGGGAGACGTCAAAGCATACCCACAACTTCTTCTGCTGCTCCTAATGATATGTCAGCAGCGGATGAAGCGTTGCAACGACGACTGACAACACTTCGATTTGCAGCAGCGCCAGTGGCAGTAAATAAACGCAAGAAACAAAAGTCTTTGAAAGATATGTTTAAATTATAGCCCTTTCATTATTATATCATAAGCATTTTCTAATTAAGACCAGGATGAACGATTAAAATATAGTTCTCATTATTATTTCTTGACCTTTTTCGTACCAGCACCAAAAAAGCTGCTTAGACTCTTCATCCCCTTGGTATTGACCTTGGCTAACTTCTTCAGACCGACACTTTGTGCATTATATAACTCCTTTTTCTTCATTTCACCAGGTGTTACAGATGCCGCTTTCCCAGCACCTATCCCCTGAGTGTACTGTAGTAATGCATCGGCATCCTCTTGTCCAATACTACCCTCCCATGCAGACCTTGATCGTTTCTCGCCGATACATTCCTCTTCCTCCTCCTTCTCCTCTTCTCCCTCGTTCGTTATTGATGATGTGTTTGACTTTTTGTACTTCTTACCCATCCATTGTGCATTAGTCAATCCTACCTCCTTAGTGAGAGTAACTCTCCATTCCGTTGGAAGATATTCACAAATGAGCTGTAATGCACCTACCCTGATGTACAATTCCTCTTCTTTGGTTAAAGTAGCTTCTTCTTCTGCTACTACATTCTCCTTCTCTCCTCCTTTGCAATCTTTGTCGACAACAACACTTGGTCCAACCTCCTCCGCTTCGACGGTAAAGGATGAACTAAATGCTCCAGATTCGGTATTCCTTTTGATGCTGGCCACATTACGTCTCTTCTTCTCAAGCAAACGTCGAGACATTGCATCCTTGGCTTTATTAAACTTTTGTACCAGCCAATTTAATGCCTTATCATTATCAAATCGACAAAGTAACAACTCATCACCATAGTCTGACACTTCCAGTAAATGTTTCAATTGTCCACAGGCATTATCAATGTCTAATGAGGAGGAGGATAGATCAACATTTAATGCTTGTAGTACATGAGGAGATAGTTCTGCCAATGCCTGTTCCCATGGTAACCACTGCTTATTGCTACTGCTAGTACCATTATTTATTGCTTGACGATGAAAATGTGCTATCACAAAGAATAATGGATCGACACGTGTTGAGATGTGTAAATTAGGATTCAACCCTATAATACGCGACCCGATAAAGTAGGATGCATATTTGCCAGTATTTGCTTTTATGATTTGTACCTCGTGTATATCAATTATTGATTTATTACTAACGAGGATGTAATCTCGCGGTATTGTTGACAATGACGATGATTTCGAGGGTGTACCATCGTCATTGTTGTTATTGTTGTCACCACCGCAGCTACTAGGATCAGGGAGAGAGATTAAGTCGAATCGCACGGCTGGTGACGACGTGAACGATGACGGCGTTGATGATGATGTTGATCCGGCAACGTCGATCAGGGTGACAGCTGCCATGATGGTTAAGTAGGTGGTCACAAATAGCCTCGGATCGTAATCTGCGTCATTCGGAGGACGAGAGTCAGAAGGCGCGCCTATTCATTTGGGTTCCTGGAACAAAACGAAAGTCTTCGATCGACGATGATGCGAGGGATTTGATAGCAACCGCACTAACAACGCTGCATAATAAATAGAGAATGTTGCGTTCTACATCTCCCTCTTCTTCAGCAATGCAGTTGATATCTCCCTTGTCTCATCACTCAGATAGTACAGTAGATGCAGAAGAGGCGAGGGGGAGGACATACATCAGGCCGAGAATCACAATTATCAATGGCAAACAAGTTACACACACAGATGCAGCAGCTGCTGTAGCGAGTACTCAAACTAAGCCTACAAACAACATCAACGATATACCCTCTGTCATCTTTCCTGTTGAGACATCTCCGTCGCAACAGGTATCTTCAACTTCATATAATGATGACAATAACAACACTAACAGCAATAACAATAATCGTGTAAAGTTTAATCTGTCATGTGCTTGTCCCACCATGGACAATTATGACAATATGGATGATTATGAAGCTGATAATAATGATGACAATGATATATTCAATTTACAACCTGCACCGTCCTTCGTATCCACGGCAACATCGGTAATGACGGCCGAGGGATTAGCTGACACGGAGGGCTTTTGGATAGTCTGTTCAGTTGTACTAATTAGTGATATGAGTCGAGGCGTGACATTCCCCATTATGTACCCATTAATTGTAGACTTGGGTGGGAATGCCGTATGGTTAGGATATATCGTAGGTGCGTTCAGTCTTGGACGTGTGATAGCATCACCCATACTTGGCCGATCGACTATAGTACGCGGATATTCAACAACACTCGTTGCTAGTACAACTGTACTACTGATTGGATGTATATTATTTGCACATGCCTACGAGGTCGGGAATTTATACTTTTTAGTCTTTTCACAAATTATATTAGGGATTGGGAGTGGTACGTTGGGCGTGACTCGGGCATATGTAGCCGAAATTACGGCCACACGACAACGCACGACGTACCTTGCTTTACTTACGGCGGTACAGTATGGTGCATTTACGGTGACACCTATATTTGGTTCGCTGTTTATGCATTTACTTGATGATCGAAGATATGAAGTTGGGTAAGATGTTTTATTTTGCATTTGCGAGAATACTCAAAGGATTTATTATAGTCTATCTCACATAACCTTTTACTTCTTTGTGTCAAAGTTTCTTCATTTTTGATCAGTATTCAGTAGCAGCATACTTCATGGCATCACTGTGTGTTGTAACATTATTTCTTTTACTAACTAGATTTCAAGCACGATATCGTTCCGAGCCTATTTTACGTCGTATATCCCAACGTAGGAAAGAGCAGGATGAATTGGCCAATCGTGCCACACGACTCGGTGGGATAAGTGTATATAATGCTGCTTTAGTCGGACTTATGATGCTTAATATTATGACACTGGGGAGTATTGCATCATTTGAAACTACTGGTATTAGCTTTGCATCCTCGTACTTTGATCTAAAACCGATCGTTTCGGGTGCGATTGTTTCTCTCAGTGGAGCTGTGGGGGTATGTTCATTATTAAACATTGGTAGGTTGGGGAGGGTATTAACAGATACACAAATGATTATTGCTGGTATAACAGTATTTGCTATTGCAATTATTAGTTTAGCACCGTTGCAAAGTGTTGACATGGGTGCTGATAATCCAATTGTCCACTATATAATTGCGATGGTTGTTATTTTTGGTTTCGGATACCCAATTGCACAAACTGCGATAACTGGTTTGTTTTCTAAAGGTGAGTGTTTTTATTGCTATGACTGAAAGACTATATTTTGAGCAAGATTTTATCTTAACAAGTTACTTGTCTTTGTATTTGCAGTTGTTGGGAGGAGACCACAGGGAGAGTGGCAAGGATGGTTTGCAGCATCAGGATCGTTTGCCAGAATCTTATTCTCCATCTCATCTGGTTACATTGTCCATTACAACGACATCAAAACTGTATTCATCGTTCTATTCGGTGTTCTAGTCGCATCAATTATCTTCGTTGCGATATTTTCACGCACTTTGCTCTCTCTGTCAATATAACAAATTATTTCTACGGAAGGAGTATGTCTGTCTATGGACTCATTACTTTTTAATCCTACTTAGACGATTCATTTTGATTGATTTGATTCTTTACCAACTGATTGTATTAGTCTATATATTCCATTGCCTTTTGGTGAAGTCACGAGACGTTTTGTTTCTTTAGCCCACGTCCTTCACCATTTTTTTGTTATTCCATAATCAATCATCAGAGCAACAACTGTCCAACCCCCTATCGCACTGACGGGTATATTACTATTCCACATGAGATCTGATTCCCCAATTCACATTGCGAGCAAAAGTTATTGTTTAGTTTTTGCCTACGCCTCCGCCACCACCTATTTTCTCACGATCACGACGTTCATTGCCTCCCCCTCTCCGATCACGAAATTTTCCTCCATTCTCCCCCCCATCTTTAGGACTTTTACTTCTGTTGAACTTCCTTCCTCCTCCTCCCCCACTGTCCATCGCTTTCCCACCACCCCCTCCACCAAAACCCTTACTAGCTACCTTCCGTTCTACCTCCAAAACACGACCATGCGCCATGAAGGAACTTTCGACCTTCCGCCCTGTACGTTGATCCTTCACGAGACTAGTAATCGATTCGGCAACAATGGAAACTACTGCGTCAGTTCCATCAAAGTCAACAAAGCAGAAACCACGATTCGGATTGAGAGTAATGCCAAGGATTTTATTCCCATTCGCTGCGGCCTGCTTTTCGAAAAGTGCACGTATTTCAGGTTCCTTTGTCTTATCGGGGATGTTACGGATGAAGAGTGTAGCCTCGGCAGTGCGTTCTGAGGGTTTTGACTGGTAATTGATTTCTGACGTTGATGATGTGGATGATGTATTTGTATTCGAGACGGCTTTAGATCCATTAGTAGGTCGGCTTTGGGGTGGGGCTTTGGACGATGACAAATCGGGTTTGACAGAGGAGGTTGATTTGTCAGCAGTGCCATTACGAGATGGTTTGGGAGATCCCTTCCGACCTCCCTTACTGCCCTTACCTATACCACCACCACTAGCGACAAGGTTGGCCCACGAACTGGGCGCCTTGGGCTTTTCGGGTGCTGCTACTTCGTCTTCCTGCTCCTCCTTCTCTTCTTCCACTGCGTCGGGGGAGTTTGATCGAGATCTAGATTTGCTAGCACCCAATCGTCCCTTTTTACCGCGGTTACGTTTGCTCTTCTTTCCATCGGAGGAGGGAGATGTTGTTGGAGTGGAATTCGATTCGACCGTGGATGATTCAGTGACTTCCGTTGGAGATTCATTGGCAGGTTCCTTCAAAGGTTCAATGTCTTCGTCATCCTCATCTTCAACTTTTTCTTCATCCACAGATGGCTCATACTCTACCGGCACAAGAGGGACAGGATGAATGGCAGCAGCGGGGGAGATTGTCAACACCTGTTCCTCCTCTACCTCTGGGAGAATAGTAGTCACATCCTCTTCCACACTTTTCTCATCAAGCTTAGCATCGGGGTCCAAAAAGCGCAAAATATCATTCTTTACCAAGAATTGCTTTTTCCTCCCCGGTACTGCGGCATTGTTCAAGAAGAATGTATGAACGAATGCACTTTTTTTACCGACCTTCCCCGGCAATGACATGTGACCAGTCACAACTAGGAGTATTCCCCCCCCAATCGACTCTTGTGCATCAATTGCACCACGTTCAAAGTCGACCGTGAGGACATCGAGATTGTCGGACACAGATGAATCACCCTCCCCGTTAGTACTTTTTACACTGGCCCAATCGAAGAATGCCTTACGAACGCGCTCCCCCATTGATTCGTCTCCACCACTGCTACTACCATTCACGCCCACCTCCGCCGTGCTGAATGGTACTGGTGTCGCAGGTGCACTGGGTTCCATCCCACGGGTAACCGTTGAGTCTGGTTGATAAAATCGGTTCAGCTGAGCTGGCGCTGTTAGTAGGATTTTGTAATACTGTTTGATGAACGCACTACCAATCTGTTGAGGCGAGGGCCCTCCCCCACCTCCGCCCGCCGGGGGACTTGGATTTGAAAGGTCGTCAGTGGACATGATGAAGCCTTCTTTGTCGTCGTCGTCGTCGTCGTCGTCGCACCTGGTGCGGGGGGACTAGATGGGGTAGAGTCAGATTATTATTATTCCGCGGATGAATCCCCTCCTCCTTATTGCATCGTGGAGTTCAAGGTGGGCTGTCCTCACCGCGTTGTGTGGTTGTTGTTGTCATGTGACGACAGCCAGAATTTTACGTAGTACGATAGAACCGAAAGGAAGAAGGATGAAAAAAAAATTGGGGATCAATGAAGACGATAACCGCGGTCATTATTTACGGGAAAAATTAGGAATACAACATGACACAAACCACTGATGCGCCGAATGCGGCAAGGGCAAAAAATTATGTATGCTCGTCAGTTGCTCAGGAATGAATACCAAATTTAATCACATACTCGACAACAATCAATTCTACAAGCTGAGATTAAACATTGAATGATTAATCAAAACGGCACGATGTGTTGTTAAGCAATAGGAGCTACTAGTGAATCATGCATGCTTAATACTACTATTTTCATTCTTTATTCGGCCCGATTAGCTGATTCCTGTTAACCTACTCCGACCAAGCTAAATTAATCAACTCCAGAGTCCCATTGCATAGCATTGGGAGGTGGTTATCTCAATGGAACGAGAATCAAAGCGGCAAGCAACCAAGTTGACAAGGCAGCTACAGCACGTGGTAGTTCCACCTTATCTACTTCATTCCGACACGGAATTTCCATATCTCTTTGCGTAAAACTGTAGATGAACAAATACCCAAGCAGTATGGTACTATCTGAAGTAAATGATGAGATGAACAGTGCGAGGAATACCAAGCTTGAGAATGTTAGGTGCCAAACACGTCCCAGGATGGCCTGTGACATGCGTCCACCGTCTGTACTTCCAACGGGAACTAGGTCAAGTGCATGTATGATTAGACCCAGAAATCCACCAATAGCAATGGGATGCAAAGGTATTTGTGTTGCCGAATCTTGATTGAGCAAAATGCCATCCCCTCCACCCAGAATCAAGTCGACGATTGTCCCAGCAAGAGTGCTTTGAGTCAAATAACCCACTGGAAGGCTTGGTAATAGTTGTGCAGTCGTTGGGTCAACCGTCGTTGTGAGTTGCAGACCAACAAGGAGGGCCACGAATGAAACTGAAAGGCCGGCAATAGGACCAACGAATGCAATATCGAAGAGATCGCCATATCCCTTGGGAGATGTTTTGATACGATTCTGAAAACTCAAATACGGCAAACCTATCGATGGTAGGATTGTAGGTGTTGATAATTTCACCTGATAGAGGAGGAGTAAGGTAATGTAATTATAAATGCATCAAGACGGGGGAATGATAAATCACGAAGACAATATATATACTCACCTGTTTCGACCAAGCTGTTACAATATGCGATAATTCATGAAGTCCCTGTGCCGCCCCCAATGTCAAAAGTAATGGCACAAGCTGCATATTAAACCACAATAGGTCATACGTCCCACCCGCAGCAGTTATTTCACTAGCCTCCTTCAATCTGTCCATTACATAGGTATTGTCACTAAATGCATCAATACAGAAAACGAATGAAAAGAAAATAGCAATGGCAGAGGATGCTACCGAGAGTAGCTTGGGTGCCATCGGTACGAAGGTATTGGGTGTAATCAATATAGCATCCTCAAATAACTCTTCATTGGCATCGGAATATATCTCCACAAAGCTAATTTGATAATTTTCTATCCATTGTGGATAAGACTTGATTAATTTGCCATCAAGTACATGTAACAATTCTTTTGTTGATTTGCGTTTATTGACCCCACGTATAATGTATCCACCCTTTACCTTTACTGGCTTTTCAGTTGCCATAAAATTCTTTTCCAATAATTGGAATATTACATTGGCATCGTCCTTGCTTGGTAAAATTGATTCATCTGCATCTTGTAACGAACGGGGAAATAGTTCCATTGCACGTGTACTATTCTCTAACCGTTCTTCAATCTTCGATGCTAGTAGACGTGACATACCTCTAATTTCATATTCCTCATCCTTCTTACTTTTGGACAATTCGTAGTCACTGACATTTCGTGTTGTAATCCGTTGAACTTTGTACAGATTACGTAGCCGCTCGGCGGTTATAACGTTTGACTGTTTATATAGCTTGTCAACAAATTCTTCCATATTTGTCATGGCTCCCTCTTCACCATAGTATCCCTTCTTGTATCCCGCTGCGGTGGCTAATGCATTTTTAAGTGTTGCGGGCAATGTATCGAGGAAGGCAATTGCAGCCTTGACCTCCTCATCAGTTGGTGGATCGAATAATTTCATGTTTTCGTCTTTGTTGGGTGATGATGTTATTGTTTCTGAAGAAAACGAAGATAATCCCAGCAACATAGCATCTGCCTCCTCATTACCTACTGTACCACGGACCAATTCCTCAACTCTCTTTTTTAACTCCTGTAACTTTTGCTCACCTGACAATGATGAGGACGACGACGATGATGATGATGACGACGAGGACGAGGTTCGATCGCCTTTTTTCACAAATGTACGAATATCATCCTCCAATGTATTAATCTTCTTCAAACCAAGGACAAGTCGTAGCTTCTCAGCCTCGGCACGATATTGATCCGCCTTCTCTCGAAGACGTTGCGCCTCGTCATTATTAGTAGGACCATTGTTGTTGTTGCTGCTGCCGTTTGTACTCCATAGGGAAGAAGACGATCTCGACGACAATCCGTTAATATGTATCCTTGACAACATCATTGGAGCTGGAGCAAAGCCATGAACAACAACGACAACTGTTGCTGAGTGCATCATCGCTGCCATATATATGATCGCCGGCGTGGCGACACGGATTACAGACCATCTTGTCATGGTGACTGATAGGGTCGTGCGTGGGGAAAGGGAGGTTGGTTGTTGGGGAGAACGCCTCCAGATAGACAGAGGCTCCGCACGGGACGAGACGATGACGAGCGCCCCACCGGAGGCGAACGTTCTCGAATCATTGCCTCCCATAGTACCCTCGATAGGATTTGCACGTCGTCCTATAGGGGGTGTTGTTGGCGCAGTAACCGATGGTATTGATCCGTCCACGACGGTGGTGCCATCAAACGGGGACATAGATCCTTTGGCTTTTCACAACAATATCCTAGACGTAACAGCGCCAGATGTCGTACGAGTGGGGAATCGTCTAATCCTAACATCAAAACCTGCACGATCATGGGCATGGAAATCATTCTCATCCTCTGCCCGACATGACGCTACCGAATTTAATCATTGGGTCCGATCGAATGTCGAGTATGCCGACTACCCCTACGCACGGTTTGATGTCTCACTTGATCCACTAATTTATACTGATGAGGAATATGCCAAGTATTTGGATAATCCAAAAGAGATGTTTGATTGGAAGTTAGAAATGAAGGAGTGGGATTTGGTCACGGGGGAAAGACGGAAAATGGTGATGGACGTGGAGACGAAGGAGGGTGGAGTTGATGATACAACGGGTAGTAGTAGTAGTAGTAGTAGTAGTAGTAGTAGTAGTAGTAGGGATGGCAAAGACCTACCGCCGCTCGATGGCAAAGCATTTTCGTGGTCATCATCAACATCTGAATTACAACACCTTCTCTCCACAAACAATACAATTTTCCCTTGGACGAAGTCTGAAACCGATGCCCTACTCGAATTGGCACGAGCGTGTGATCTACGTTGGTCTGTCATTATTGATAGATGGCACACTCGTTTCGTGGATGCACCCGTGAGTAAACTACGTAAAATTGAGGATTTACAACATCGATATTATGAAGTCGGTGATGTATTAATACGATGTCGAGCTCAAGAAATTGTTGCACGAGAGGCCGCCAAGCTGGAGGTAGTAGTAGGAGGAGGAGGGATTACGACCGCCGCCGATCCTCCACCCAAAGCAAAAGAAGGAAAAGTAGATGCTGTACCGGCAGCTTCTACTGGTGGTGACACTGACGGTTTACCATCATTTGATCAAGTTGTTGAATCTGTAGTTGCACCTGGCATGACGTCCATTAATAATGATACCCATGTTCCATCGAACTCTGATTCCGCCACAATTACCAATGCAACAACACAGCAACTACCAGAATCGTTAGAACCCAGCACTATCCCACCGACAGAGATTGAGGCTTTGAAACAATTACATCACCAGATAACTATGGACCACACGCTTGTGCCACCACTCAGTCATCCCGAGACGGGTACGATACATCATCGGGGAGGGACGAAGGTGTTTGACTTAACAATCGAGAGAGCACGACGGGCTCAGCTTGATCGATTGTGGCATCGTACGAAGGAAGAAGAACGAGAGGAGGAGGAATTACGTGCAGAGCTGCGGATAGTTGAGGCGCAGTTACGAAAATTGAAAAGAGCGGGGAAGCATGTAGTCCCGGCTAGCTCTGTAGTACCACCCGATGGCAGCTCGCTCTTGTCAGGAGGGACGGGCGTACATGCCGATGTCAAAAGAGGAGCGTCCAGTGGTGCCACAATTCCACCAACGCAATCCCAATACCGAGAGGTACCACCACCAGCGCCACGATTGCCTCTTGATGTATTCATGCAAACACACCAATCTGTGTCTGCCTCCTTTGTCGAGACAGCTCCAGTGCCCACGCCTGGTACGCCCTATCTACAATCGGGTCGACTATTTCCGCCGGCTATCGAGGGACATACTGGTCTGAATCAAAATACGCTCAAGCAGATGAATGCAATACTACATGAATTGAACGTCCCGAAGGACCCTATTCCCACAAAACGGAATTGTGATTTGTACGATGGTGTTAGGAAGGATGCATTGACATTGTTAATATTGCAAAAGATAGTATTAAGGAAAGAGGGAGAACTGAATGCAAAGCGAGAAAAGCTGTTGGAAATTCAGAGTACGGCTGCTGCAGGGGTTGTGGCAAGGGAAGAGGCTGAAAAGAAAAATTTAGAGGATGAGGAAAAGAAGAAAAGCAGCAAAGAAGAGGGAGGAGCAAAGACAAGTAGTGAGGCTCCCGCGAAGAGCAAGACATCGAAACGACCACGTGATGAGTCAACAATGTTGAATCAAGATATTGATGGAGTTGCAAAGGGGAAAGAAGGTGGAGATGAAATAAAACCCAAGAAAAGGTATCAAAAGAAGAAAAAGGTCGATACTGCATCGACTGCTGTTGGAGCATTGACCGCTGCTGGAGGAACAAAACTTGACGTGTCCAACTCAGCATCGACTCCAGTCGAGCCACCAGTGGGCATGATGCCACCACCGCCTCAAGTTCCAACAGTTGCAAATCCAACAGTGTCTCCCATGGTGATATCAAAGAAGAAACTTGCTTTTACTGAGCCTACACCTGTGGAAAAAGCTGATGATGAAAAAGATAGCACCTTAGCTCCTGTCATACCTGCTGCTTCAGCAGCAGCAGTAAAAGGAAAGCGGGGTAGAAAACCTAAGAAAAAGGATGATTGATGTCTCTTGCATGCTTAACACATAATTACTTTGATTACTCTTTCACGCAAGCTGTCACACAAGCTGTTGCTCATATAAACTGGATTTTAGTAAGCTTTCTTGTGGATCCTTTCTTAGTGTTCTCTGGCCTGCGTTTCATACCTTTTATTGACGAGCATGATGCCTAAGTCTGTTCCTTACACGGTGGTACATTCATCCAACTATTCTACATGCTGATACATCTTGCCTACAAACCTGTGCAACTGCTTTGTGACAAGCTAGCCTTTGTCATTCGTATTGTAAGCAATGTTGTCTTTGGTGTACTCTTTGGTTGTATCTTCTTTCAAGTGGGTGAATCCGATTATGAGACTTCAGCACCGCGCTGAAGAGAAAGAGTGAATGTATTCATATCCTATATATATTTATATGAGTTCTAATCAAATAGGTAATCAAAAATGATGATGATACGCTAAAATGTTTCATTCATATGTCACAGTCGATGTCTGGGGTAGTACACACACAATGAGAAAGATATAACAATGAACAGAGTTCATTTAGAGCTGCTTGCTTCGACGCTGGGCCACGTACAACTTCTTGTTTTCATGGCCTAATACCCATTGTAAGTTGTCAATGTCCCAATTCTTTTTGTTACCATTGATGTGATCAACCTCGAACAAATGAAAGGTATCGGGTGTCATGGGGAAACCACTGTTGTTTGGTGCACCCCAAAGTAGAGCTACCATACGATGCATACGATGGGTATTGCCACGAACAGAGAACTTTGGGTATCCATTACTAGTAGTCAATTTTAGAGTACGGTCTCTGTTGTTTGCATATCTGACATGGTTAGATGTGCCATCACGTGCAATGCGACGTGCTGGAATTGCAACTACAGACGCTAAACTCAACTTGTGACTGAGCTTATGATCAACTGGTACAAAGCCACGATGTTCCGGACCGTGTTTTATATATTCTAACCAAGAAGGTAGCCTAGTGATATCACCTAAGTGCAACATTAAAGTAATGTTATGTATTGATAACATAAAGAAACAAACAAAATTATAATATACACTAATCTTACCACGGGGATCTACGGGTTTCTCTCTTTTGCTCTTCTACTTCGTTGTTTTGCATCGCGCTCAAAACCTCAAACCACTCAATTGCACAGGGCTCTTGGCATAACTCCTCCAAATGCTATTAGTGTTACAGGAAGAGCATATAAAATATTTCACTAGTTTATTGAGATATGTCACCGATGTGCCATGCCTTAGCCAACTATGTCGCCGACATTGCATGTCAATCCGACACGGAGAGGGCTCCAACATATGTTTTTTCTGTCAAAAACTGCCGACAGCTAACAAAACCACCACAAACCTCATGCCGCCAAAGAAGAAGAAGAGGATGGATGTCCTAACAGCGACTGCTGCTGCTGCCGATGCTGCCGCGGCGCCTGCCGATGCCGCCGCTGCGCCTCTTATCGAGCCGTACTTTGGGGCTATTGGGGAATGGGGAAGCCACCGCCCGGGCAGCAAGTCTTCCTCCATTGCTCGGGTTTGAGGCATTTCGAGCAGCCAACTCTGCAACTGCACCCCCCTTGCTCTCGTTGGCGGGGCAATCTACTGCTCAAGCAGCCAACTCTGCTACTACACCCCCCTTGCTCTCGTCGGCGGTGCAATCTACTGCACGCGGCAGGTCTGGATCTGTCTTATCATTTCTCACCACAACACTGTCAATTCGTCGAACGACCAATACAGCAAACAGCAACAACACAGTCATCAATATGCGAAAACGAATTTTTTACACCATCGTTGATAGGGATAGGGAGGAGGAGGGGAGGCAATTGATTTGTGTGGTGAAGAAGGGGAAGAGGTTTGTTTGCCAGCCATTTCCACTGTGTGGGAGTGTGCGTATATTATATATTAATTACAAGGATGTGAATGGTAAGGAAGGGTGGGAGTGTCAGAGGTGTGGTCTAAGTTTTAAGCCTAGGCATGCAACTAGGGCAATGAGGCATGTCTTGAAATTGAAGGGAGGAGACATAGCAATTTGCAATTTGCAAGGCCATTAATCGATACCAGGCCTTATATGATAGGCAATTCACAAGGGTTGATAGTAAGAGAAAATCAGACAAGATTATTAGGGACTCGTCTGTGACAGAGCAGCAGGAGGCTGCAGTTCAGAGTCTCTTGGATACGCGCAAGCAGCCAGGGGTAAGTGGTCTCCATAAATCGCCTCACAGTTTTTCTTCTTCCCATGTTGCATCTGCTTCAGGTAAAGCTGCGAGTATATTCATCTTCCACTTCTTTGCAGGGTCAACGGTCAGTGTCAACAATGCATCAGTTGGACATTCCGAGGAGCAACAATGCCACAGTGGAAATGGCTATCGCGGACTCCTTCATCTTCATTGCGAGAATATAGAATGGGACGTGGATCGGGTTTTCCTGGGTGTATTACCCTTTTCCCCCGATATATTAAAATTAGTAATACTTTTTTCCAACACTCATATATGAATTAATATTGTAGACTCCAGGACAGAACATCCCAGGTCACAGGTCATAAGGATGCAGCTCCAGCCTGAGGGACCTAAGAGTGATGTTGTGCATGGATTCGCACTTGGATCCTCTGTTACTACTTATGATTGAGACCCCCCATCCAGTTCATACTCATAGCAGGTCTTCTATATAAAT
>Ga0247831_1005836_pt1 | contig 15037 bp, 9 predicted proteins | sample LaCruzMarch2015__9_FD_192406 | JGI IMG/M metagenome (GOLD analysis project Ga0247831, IMG submission 192406) | Freshwater microbial communities from meromictic Lake La Cruz, Castile-La Mancha, Spain - LaCruzMarch2015_1m | ecosystem: Environmental > Aquatic > Freshwater > Lake | place: Spain... | reverse complement strand
AGGTGGCCAAAACGTATGATATGCCAGAGGCATTAAAGTTGGAATACTTGCGTGAGATTGGGTTTACACATATGCGTATTGCTGATGGGGTTGGGACGCTGCTTCAGCTGTTAGGGTTGACAGCGAGATTATGTCAGATGGTAGACGTTGCCGGTATTACTGCTACGAATGGTGGTGCGTTGACAGTTTAAAGAAGATTCATTTATACATATAGGAAGATGGTGTAAAAGAAACAAATTCGAGACTACCTATATTAATTTACTCTATTTCATTTGTACAATTTAAGCCCCTGGAATGTTAATGGTGTAGTATGCACCAGTTTGTGGTGTTGGATCATAGGAACCATAATTGATGTACTGATACTGCATTGGAGGAGGATAATGATATGTCGCCGTCCAACCGCTAGTGTGCTGATATACTGTCGGAGGGGGAGGAGGATACTGATACGCCGGAGGAGGAGGATACTGATACGCCGGAGGAGGAGGATACTGATACATCTGCTGCAGATATGGCATGATCAGTTGAAGAGGGTCAAGTTTGGGTGCTTGAGCGGGAGGAGGAGATGGAGCAGTGTCAGTTGCAGGAGGAGCCAAAGAGGGCATACGAACGGATGGCTCAGTGTACATGTCCTGGATCAATGTATCCTCCGATCCTGCTGTAAATATTTCCTCTTCTACAGTCACGTCAGCTTCACAATCATTTCGCAATTCTGCTGACATATCTCTGTTTCCAAAGAATTCATCTTCATCATCATAGTCATCGTCGTCATCAACATGGTCAATGCTGCTCTCATTCACCGACTCGACTCCAACTATCTCACGTGGTTGACTGTCAGCAGCAACGACCAGCGCCTCTTTATTTCTCCTCATTTCCTCGGCAGCCAATGCTGCTGAGAGTGCGGCGTCAGCTTCCTTATGAAATCTTCCAGATATGGTAATAGGGATTGTTGCTGCTGGACGTGGCCAGTGACGTGATCGCATTGAGGTAGTCTTGGGGATAAAGTCCTGATACAACTCATCGTTGTTGATAGGATTGGGTGTAGTATCTTCAGAAATACCATTAACAAGTCCAATATTATTTGAGTCGTCATCTTCATTCACCTTCTCATGGAATTCAAAGATTGACTCACTGCTTCCTTGCTCAACAATATATAGCTTTGGACTGCCACTGCTCTTGAAAGTTTCTTTCTTGAAAGTTGCAACTTTTTGTATACCAACATCTTTTTTGTTGCTTACCCCGACACCCGCCGCAGCCAATGCCGCATTAGCCTCATGATGGAATGAGTTAAACCCTTTCAGGCTTGACTTGCCCTTGCTCTTGTACATGACTTTCTTCTTGCATTCATTGCTTGTGAATTGCCTGGTGGTAGTCAAGCCGATATTGGAATCACTCGTGTCTTCGACCTTCACGTACTGATCAGGGTTACTACCCTTCCCATGTCTATTGATGCCCAATCTATGACTAGATTTACCGAATATCGAAGTCAATTTGTTCTTCCTGACATTTGTATCTGCCGTGGCAGTGTTCTCATCAGAGACTCTTCCGATTGACAAGTTGCTAGTATTGATCTTCTCATTTTGTTCAACATCCTTGCTTGCCATGTTACGCTCATAATCGACCAGTCCCTTGCCCCAGCGTTGAAAGATGTTCGTTTTCTTCTTAACCGGAGGAAGCACAGTTTCATTGTCATCACCTTGGACATATGTGGAGTCTTTAACATTGCCACTCCAGCCACCATTGCCGTAATCTGCTATTTCTTTGCTCTTTTGCTTCACGTTGGACAGCATCGATCTTGTCTGTGTATTATTATTCCCTGCTTCTTTTGGTTCTGTTGTGACGCTATTATTTGGTGAAATTAGTTCGTCAATACCATTATACTCATCCTGTTTAAGATCATGTAAAATACCACTATTTTTGATCATTTCCAACTGTCGCGCCTTTGCCTCCTTCGTTGCCGGAGTTGCCGTAGTACGTACATCTTCGACGTCGTTTCTCATCTCTTTGTCTAACGAGCTTATGGAGCCATTTTCGTGAGTGTTCTCACGGAATTCCTTGAGATGTCGTAGTACTTCATCTACACTCATTCTCTCCTTGGGATGAAGTCTCATTTCCAAGTTGGTGTCATCGTTGGTAAAGCTTGACTTTAATAGTCGTTGGTAAGGGTCGCTATCATATGTGGAGGAATCATTGCTCTGGGGAGTCAAAGGAGAATTGAATTCATCTTCGTTAGATGCGTATCTTGATCCCGTCGTGCCGCGATGTGGGGCGTGGCGCACCATAGGTGAAGTAGTGAGACTCTTCGATGGGGCAACAAGAAGATGGAGGGAGGTTGTATGTACTTTCTTTGTTTACGTACAAGAGAGTTCATGCCGACACATCATTTCTAACTTGCTGCCACGAATCGCCGCGAGTACCGAATACCCTCCCCTACGCCGCTAGCAGCAGCAACGCAATCAAAGCATGACGAATCGACCTACCGGTTTCACCTTCACCAGCACATCTCCCAAGAAAGCTGCTTCTTTGAACAATTCATCAATGAGGACCCTAACGGGGAAAGAAGCGATTACACCGTCAACCGCGAGGGCAACTCCCACTGCTGGTCCACCACCACCACCTCCACCACCACAGACGAGGTTTAAGAGTATGGCAACGCAATTTGGTATGACCCCCTCGTCCGCGAGGGCAACCCCTACCGCCGTCGCTTCGTCACCTACGACGCAGCAGCACCAGTCTGCTCCTCCTCCACGGACGCAGATTGGTATGACCCCATCGTCCGCGAGACAAGCGACACCATCTTCTGCTGCATCAACCTCCGTAGTCCCACCCTCTACTGCGGCGATGGATATCATCCATGATCATTCCAATGAGGAGGACGGCGATGGAGTTGACGATGAAAGCAACTCATCTGGTAACAACTTCTCTGTCATCATCGGAAAGACATTCGAGGCCATGACTTTGCCCGATGGATCACAACAGATTATTGAAACAACCAAGTACAAAAGGTTAAATGATGGGTATATATATGCTACGAGTAAGGTACGGAGCTTGGACGAGGATGATAAGAGCATGAGCAGTGAAGGCGTTCAACGTGAAGATGCACATGTATTAAAAATTAACGAGGCACGTGAGGAGGTGAAGGCGGCTCGAGCTCTTCAAGAGTCGAATAAGTGGAGACAGCAGCAGCCCCCTCCACCACCCACAGCGAGAAGTAAGTCACCCGTGAAGGAATATCCCTCTGACAATCATGACGAACTACCCACCTTCAGCTCATCGTACTCCGACGAAGAGCTGACATTTTCGTCAAGCTTACAGCCCTCAGTCGTGACTGAGAATTATGGCTTTGGCAATGGGGAAAGGGTGGAGGAATTCCTATGCGAAGACGACACGATAGTGTCACGACAATCAATAGTAACTCAAAAGAATCAGCAACCGTCGTCACGTAGTAGTAGTACAGATAATGATGGTTTTGGTGGATGGTGTGCATTTGGCAATGACACACCCAACTCAATCCGACTGGGACGACCAATGAACTTTTGGGCATTCACACCAAAGCTAACTGGTAGCTCGAGTAAGATGAAGTCCATGTTCCGTCTCGAAGAGGATGGTAATGAAATTAGTGAACGATCCGATTGTAGTGTATGGCCATTGGACTGTGATCGTAAAGACGAAAATAGCAATGATAGTAGTGGTAATAAGAGGGGAAGTGTACTGAAGACGAAGTGGCGCTTGTTGAACCTACCGGAGCGCTACTCGCGACGGTGCAAATTAGTAACGCTTGTAATGATTGTAATCGGCGCCATCATAATCTTGACGGCCACACTGCTATCGTCTCGCATCAATGAACCACAATGCGTCGACCTGGAAATCATGCTAATTGCAACAAACAAGACTGAAGATGTCAATTCTTGGTCACTCGATCACACCACGAAAGGCGGCGTGACTACCACGATTAAATCATCAGACATGCACGGTGATAGTTTGGATACTTCATACAGGTATTGCGTCGAACCTGGTACGTACACATTCACTATTTCAGACTCATCTGGGAATGGACTGGGCAGTGAAGGCGAGGGTGGATACTACATCACCTCTGACAGTGTTACCCTTGGTATTAGCTCCTTTTTCTTTCATGAAGAGAAGATGTCATTCCAGCTTCCATTAGAAAAAGCAGACGATGGTAATGAGGAGGTGGCAGTATGCAGTGATGACTTCTTTCTTGCCATTCAAACGGACGACAATCCTAACGAGACGTCGTGGAACATCATTGATGATGATTCAGGCAAGGAAGTATTGGCCGGGGGACCATACTTGTTGCCTCTGTCGATGTATACCCATCGTGCCTGCCTGCCCGACGGAAAATACACATTCAATATGGCTGATGCTGGTGGCGACGGATTATGTTGTAACAATGGGAGGGGATTCTACCTGCTGTCAAAGGATGGTAAGACAATAATGAACTCAGATGGTGAGTTTGGATTGGAGAACTCAGTTGCATTTGTATTAGGGGGGGAAGATGTATAAAGCAGGACAGTACCTTTAAATGTAGAAGAGTGTTAATCATAATAGTGCATGCTCACACGTAATCATGTAAATGTTAACAGTTAAATTGAATACTACGTCCCTACTTTTCATAGGCGTGGACTCTTATTGGATTTATCCGACCCATCCGAAACAGGGTCCATATGCGTCCGTTTCCTCCCTCGTTTCATTACTGCACCTGCATTGTACTCCACTTCATTCACCATGCTCCCCTGAATTGACGACAGTGCTGCTATAGTCCGTGTACTGTCAATTCGTGAAGATAAAGTAGTCTCAGTATCAGACTCAGAAGTATCCAGATTGAATCCACTCGTTGACGTATTGTTTGTCAAGATCGACACTCCAGCTTGAAACAGCAATAAAGCCTTCTTTGTTATTGATCGTGACACACGACCCTCGTTTGACATCGACCTCATGCTCAAAATCGTCTGCTCCAGCGAACGCTTTTCAGATAAAACAACTTCATATTCATGTCTAAGAGATGATAATACATCATCATGAGCTTGCTGGAGAGATCTTATTCTCTCATTTAGCTCGATTACATTGCGTTGCTGCTCCATATCCTCGTTACGGTCGATTCGCAAGAGAGAACCAAGTTGTTGCTGTAAATAAGTACGCTCAAATTCCAATGCTAACTTTGCTGTCACTGCCTTGTCCAACTCACTCGTCAGGGCACCAATTTTCTGTTCATGAGCTGCGATTTCAGAGTCTCTCGTCAGCAGAGCATGTGTAGCCTCCTCTAACTGGACGACCACATCTAACTTCGCTGCCACTGCCTCATCCACCTCATTTGTGAGAGCACCAATCTTCTGTTCACGAGCCTCGATTTCAGAATCTTTCGCCAGCAGAGTACGTTTAGCCTCCTCTAACTGGACGACCACAGCTAACTTTGCTGCTGTTGCCACGTCCACTTCATTTGTGAGAGCATCGATCTTCTGCTCACGAGCCTCGATTTCAGAATCTCTCGCCAGCAGAGCACATGTAGCCTCCTCTAACTGGACGACCACGTTTGCTTTTGCAACGACTGCCTCATTCGCCGCATTTGTTAGTGCTTCAATCTTATCCTCCAATGCCTTGATTTTCCTATCCTTAAGGAAGCAATCGACGACATCCTTCTCCATGGCCTTAAACTTTAAGTTCATCGACTGGGTTTCGACCTTTAGTTTGTCATACTTCGTATTCAACGCCTGGCCATCCTCCAACAGAGACTTTGACTCAAGGGCTGCCCTTGTAGCTTCATCGACAGCCTTGGCCTTTTCCGCAGCGAGAGTCGTGTTCTCTACTATCATAGTCTCATATTTCAGCTTCAGAGATTTGACTTCGGTATCCCTCTGTTGTTGGAGGATCTCAAGTTGTTCCAATGTCCCCTTCATGTCTCCTAGTAACGACTCTTTGGCCTTGAGCTCAACCAAGGCTTCATTCAATTGGGCGTCTACCGTTGTCTTTTCATTGTTGACATGATCAATCTCTTTCTGCAGGGCTGCCACGTTATGTTCAAATTTGCGATGCAATTCATTGCGTTCTCTCGACAGAAGTGCTGCCTTAACGAGTTGTGCACAACTAGGCCATGTTTCCGTAGCAACTCGAACCGCCAAATGTTGAAGCCCCGATTCAGTGAACATATCCAAGTAGGCTTCAAAGGAGGGTGCTGATTGGTAGAGTTTGAGTTCCAACTGTTTAGTGAGACGAAGTAGCTGTTCGTGGTATTCGGGGGAGGATGGCTCCTTTCCCCCGAAAGAAAAGAAGCTAAACATCATACATCATATAGACGTGAGGAATGAGTTAGCGAGACCATGAGGAAAGTAATCAATCAATAAACAAACAAACAATGCTCTTACATTCGTTCCATCATTTTGCGTCGATGGGAATAGTGGTGAGCTCATAATGCCAAGAAATTTTCGATTGAGAGTGGGAGTCGAATTGTTCATTCCTATCCATTACAATGTTTCCACCGAGATGTTGATTGGCCTTCCTTTCCAAGTCCATCATATTTTTTGAGCCTTCTTCCGGTTTCTGCTGCTGGGCGCTATCCTGTTGCTGCCTCTCTGTGACTTGAGTCGACACCGTACTCAGCAAGACAAGACCTGGATTCATCTGTGGCTCTTTGACTCTGGCTTCAACATCACCGCTACTCTTCTTCCGTCCCGGGTCTCGATTCAACATAAAAGTGTTTTCGCTCAAATTTGATAGGGCGCCTGCTATCCCTTGGGCTGGCGGCTCCACAATATGCTCACTCGCCCTACCCTTCTTCGACCTCGCCTCCCATGTTTTGCGTGAATAAATACTACAGATTTCGAAACGTTTGTCCTTTCCCACCCCCCCTCTGAAAAACATACCCTATTAATTCCTACGTTAACATTTATGTCTTCTGAAAACTGACGTGGGAATTAGTAGGGTATGTTTTTCTAGAGGGGGGGGGAAAGGACAAACGTTCCGAAATCTGTAGTAGACGATGTTGGCATGGTGTGATTTCGCCGCAAAGAAATAACCTGGATTGGGGAAAAATGCGACTGAAAGAAAGCGACTGAATGGGTTTCGCCCAATGCTTCTGGAGTCGTTTTGGACACAACGTCCGAAGGCCCGGACAGATTGTTTGTCCCAGTAGTGACAGTGTTTGTCCCAATAAAGACAAAATATACTTAACGGTAGTGACGTTTAGATTTCTTTTACAATTTTTTGCTTATTCCGAGAAGCGCGACCTCATTTCTCCCTTCCGGTTCGTGGATTGCCCTCTTTTGGCTTCCCGCCGAGACGTTGAGTCCAAAACGACTCTCTGAGTAATTTATAATTTCACCAGAATAACTCTTACAAATGCAGTTGACAAATTGAATCTCCTCAAATGGTCATTTGTTAGATGAGCAACCATTGCGAGAAAGCTACATCTACCTCATGCTCACAATCGTTAACGTAACTAACATTTGTCAAGACACTAAATACTATTTCATTTGCGTGACGATGAGAAGACTGTGTGAATCATGGTGATTGGGAGAATTGCTGATTTGCTGATTATATTACGGTGAGGAGCCAAGTCTTCTTCTAGGTCGATCTGCATTTTGCTCTGACAAATATGAAACATATATCGTGCCATAGAGTGGTGCCACCATGGGGGGGCGCAATGTTAATCTCCCTGTTTGTGCATTCCACTATAACCACCCCTATGAAATCAAACTCTATTGCACTCGAGTTTATGATTCGATAACCAGGTAGATAGACATTATTTGATGACAACGTTATTCTTATGACAGAATATGTACAGACAAATCATGGTTGAATCGTTGGTCTGATTGTTCATGGTTCGATAGAAATGACACTGGATTAATTATTTGTTCATCAAGTTAGTCATTACAATTGCAAACGAATACGACAAGGAAGAGGACCGAAGAAGCCACTCGTTAAGAATGTACAGAATCTGTCATCACTGTCTATTATGTTCATTGACGGCCCTCATTATTTGTCGGAGTGAATGAGGCACAGAAGTATTTGTCAAAGGTGTATCAGTGGGTTTGTGACTGTTGAAATAGATTGTTGAGTTGCTTTACTTGACGAAGATAAGCAAGAATAAATACGTAGTTGATGGAATATTAACTTTGGAATACAATCAATCAAGGTTATTTTGTAACCTCATACACGCCTTTGAGCAAACCAAGAGCAAACTATTATCCAAATCCTAACAATTAGACCTCCAACAGACACATAGTTCACTATCATCACAATTATTATTTGTGCATTTACAAACAGGTTAATTTGATATAATTGCCACCGAGCAAGTTTGAAAAGCTCCTAAATTATTAACTTAAACAACACCCCAATAAATAAATGGCATTTAGTGCCTTAGGCCGAATAGGAATCCAAATCCGAAACCAGCAGCGTCAGGCAATTTGCATGTTGCAAACTTGATGAATTTCTTCCAATACACTTTGAGGTCCTGTATGTTAAAAATTCATTGGATCATCCATTTTTATAGCAATGAGAAGTGAGATGAGATTGACACAAATAACGATCCAAATTGAAGGTACCAATGAGGCTACTCACCGTTTCCGTTATTTTTCCATCACCATCCTATGAAATACAATGATGCGTCAAGTGTATTTGCAAACGTTAGTGCGGCGAGTGGTGGCGACTTTCAACCATATAAAAAAACAGTATCTTCTCCCTTCGATCATATCGACAAAAATCTTGTAAGCATAAACTAAAACGAAACTCACCGTATCAATCGCCTTCACGATGCCTTTCTCTGCCTCCTTCCAATCCAATTCAGCCACACCGGCGTATACCAAACCCTGTAACGCAATGAATCCAACGCCGGCAACAAATGCGACTGCTGTACCAATCCGTTTCGCTGCCACGGCAGTACAATACCCCATCATAGATGACAGTGTCAGCTTCGCCATCAGGGGCTTATACTTGGCAACTAGATCATTTTCCTTTGGTGCATACGGGTCCGACATGGTGCGAGAGAGTACGATATTCAGATCTTTTGGGTGGCCACGTCCCTCGTTCACAAGGAGACGATCTTGCGTCTTCTTGCAAAAAGAATGTCGACAATGAATCTACTGATTGCAGAACAAATGTCGATAATCTCCCACATCATGCACCAACCGTCCCGCCATAGGTACCATGTGTGGTGGTCTCTTCTTTAGTATGACGTCAAGCTGCTGGACGAGTGTGGGGCGGATGGGGGTGTCAGTCTCAAAGCATGTAAATCGTGTATGAACGCCAAGTATTGCAATGCCAAGTGCCAGAATAATCATTGGCCGAAGCATAAGAAATTATGTAAGCAACGTGCCGCCGGGCTATACGACGAGGCACTCTTCAAAGGCCCGCCGGCAAAAGAAGACTGCCCCATTTGCTTCCTGCCTATGCCAGTAAAATTGATATCTAGTATGTCGCTTCCGCCTGCGACTATAAAATCCGTACCGATTTACAACTTTGCGATTGCAAATCAAAAGCTGGTAAAAAAGAGTATGGAACAATACTATGTTTGTTGTGGGAAGAGCATTTGTGGAGGTTGCTTGCACTCCTTCTTTGAGTCTGGGAACAGTATGAATTGTCCTTATTGCAAATCAGAGAGAATGAGCAAAACAGAGGATGAATTACTTGGAGAAATTATGAAGCGGGTGGAGGCAAACGATGCTGGTGCAATAAATTTACTGGGTAATTACGAGATTTCAGCAGGATGTTGAGAAAGCGATAAAACTGCAGACTCAGGCAGCGGAACTTGGGTCCAGTCAAGCACATTTTGCCTTGGGTCTCCATTTTCATAAAGGGGGGGATTTAAAGAAGGCCAATCTCCATTTGGGGGCCGCGGCTATGGCAGGGCACGAATCCGCAAGATACAACCTTGGACGCATGGAGGCAAATACTGGAAATTTCGAACGAGCTTTTAAGCATTGGACAATTGCTGCATCAGCTGGGTGTTTCGATTCCATGCATGAATTGATAGTGTTCTACGAAAAAGGATTAGTTCTAGGTTACTCCTTTGTCAGTCGAGAATCTCTGGACTCAATTTTGGCAACTTACAATAATTCTTGTGCCGAGATGCGAAGCGAAGCAAGAGATGCTTATATTCGATTTGTGAAAGAAACAATTTAAACTGCAAAGAACACCTTTCCCAGTTGTGCCACTACTATCTTAATGTGTGAAGCATTGAATGTCATGTTGAGTATTATCTTATCGTCATTGATTCATGAGCTCCCAACTTAAAGGAGTGGATGAAGTTATACATGATAATCAAACATATTAAACATTATATACAGCCCTATATTTTCTTAATTGTGGCATGTATTCATAAAGAAATCTGTCTGCAGTACACATTTCAAATCTAACTCTAAATTACCGACACAATCTTTCTCCATTCACTCCAAAAGTCATTCAATGTGTGCGGCTCCTCATCATTACTCTCCACAACATCTTCAAACTCTAAGCTGTATTCACTATTCGGTCCAAAGCTCACTTCCTCAAACATAAACTTCCCAATCTGTGGCCTTTTACGAAGTCGAGATAAGAAGGTGTGGGCGTGAACGCACTCTCTAACTGTTTTGTTCTCAAGCTCAGTCGCATCCGGACGATCCTCTCTCTCTATTCGCTCCCATAGTGCATGATGGGCAAATCTATGTAAGCTCGATACCAGGAATGAATTAAGAATGACAGCTATGATCAATACAGCAGCTCTACCATCGATACTAGACTTAACATCGAAGCAATAATGCAAGTCATTATCCCCAGTACCACCTGACCAGCCAGAGAGGATTTGGTTTATGAGCCCACAATGCTCCGCAACCATTGACTCCGCAAAGGGAGACAGTTCGAGTAACGAGGCCACGACGGCGATTACAAAGACTTCGATGGCGCTCCATGCATTTGCCACTTCGGCGATCAAAAAGACCTTAGTCTGTTGCTTCAGTGTCATTGGAACGAGAAACAAAGCCACCATAGATGCTAGACACACGATAGGCATGACAAGGGCGAAGAAGAAATAGCTCGTTTGGATCCAGTACACACCAAAGCTGGATGATTCTACACTCTGAGTGATGTGTTCACCAATGGTCACAAGAGAAAAACTTCTGATCCTGTCCTCCCCAAGAGCCGCGCCTGCTGCGCCCATGAACTTGAAGTGGAAGCTTGGAAGGGAAACCCCAACGCATATCAGAATAAAAGTAAGAATCATCGCAGCGAGGACACTTCTCCTAAAGCGTTTTGTCAGCCTCACAAGTCCTCTTCCACGCTTATCATCAAATACGTGTCTTGACAAGGACTCTTTTCTACCACTATAAACAGGGATGAACGGTATCATAGTCCTTCTGTGCAGAAATAGCACAAGATGTCCGCCAACAAGGGATATAATTGTGGCAAACAAAAAGCTGTAGAACCCATATTTTGGTGTAACATACACGTCCAATGCTCCAACACCTTCAAATTCGAGGTTATATCGAAATGCCACCATCATCAAAACTAACACGTACGCATCAATCAATGAGAACTTTCCAAGACTATCCAGCAGGTAGAGTATTTTTTCACGTTTGACGGGTGGGAGTCTTCTAGTCGATGTTATCCAACATGCGATCATCAGGATCAATTTTACGTACGGCCAAATCCCCGAACAGAATACGATCAGCAGCATCAGCAACCAAACGCCAGCTTTGGCCATTTCTGCTATCGTGGAGCCGAGAGAAAAGGCATATATATTCACGACCGGCGTGATGTGTGTTCCATTGGCTCGTGATAGTAGCAGGTCTACCGACGCTCCAATTGATAGGTTACTTGAAAAAAACAAGATGAAGGCCAAGGCTAAGACGGCAGGGACACCCAATTTCAGTGCCGAGTGAATAGTTGGATGGTACATCAATGAAGATGAGCTCGTGAGCGGGTATTTACGCAACGTCGTATCGATTTCTAAATTGTCATCCATTCCATCATGGTTGTCCACCATTAGCGGTTCAGTCAGCCTAGACATTAAAAGAGTCGGTAAGAGGGGGGACATCGTCAAATGCTGCAATGGAGACAAATATATCATGACAACCAAAATCTCACCTCTGCTGCTCATCTAATTCAGCCAATAGTGCCATTCCATCTCGATCATCATTCTTCACTTGGCGTAAGAATAGCCACGCATTGAATGTGATGAACAATAGTATGATAATAAAAGTCCATAATCCAGCGGCTCCAGTCGAACGCCTATCATCAATAATTCGATATGGATTCATGGGTGTATTACAAACTTCGGATGCATCACTGAGTTGCATCATAAAATCTGCCTTTAGCGCCTCTTGGAATAGATTGGCACCATATGACGTCAACGCAGAAATAGCAGACGCCAACGCACTCGAATTGACAGTTTTGTATGCATACGAGTGAGGATTGATATGTTCGCCACTATAGCTTACATCCACATTTATCTCCAGCATGTCAAATGTGAAGTTGAAGCCATAAAAGTCAAAATCAATAATGGGGATAGACAAACACTGTGGATGTGACATTAGATCTGTGATAGAAAGGAATGGCAAATAGTTCATATCGTAGCGCAATTCAGTACCACCCTGCAATTGTGCGTTGTGCATGTTAATGCGGTAATTGATATTTCCCAGGTTGCCCAGCGTCGAGTGAATCAAATTCATTCCAAATACAAATGAAGTATTTGTATTTCCATAATCAAAACTATTCATCAAATGATAGTGATCAATTTCGGGTTTCAATATTGTGACACCGTTCACGGAGTTGACATTCTCCATATGCAAATCATGCAACACAACTTCCAATTCTCCAATACTAAAGCTGAAGAAATGTCCCGTGACTAATTTCTTCGCATCCACGACATTATTAACACATGTGATGAATTCATTCACAAGACCCACTGTAATTTCAGTATTTATAATCTCATTGAGTAATGTGATAATCTTGTTACTGTCAAATCGTAGTGGACGTTCGGGATTTTTGGGGATGTCAACATTTATGCAATGCAATGGCATCCTTTGGGTAGCACTAATTTGACTTTCAATGGCAGCATTGATATGATTCCTCACGGGTGCTTGAATAATCCCAAACAATGCCTCAGTCGAGGTTTCAGAATACTCTGACAGTAGCAGCTTAATAACACGATTAATGAGGTCGTCAATATCATCTTCAAGTGTTATGGCGTAAAATGGTGAGGGTGTAGATGGTGAAATTTGTATATCATCCAGAGACATACGTGCCAGCATACTATTGACAGTGGCAGACTGTAATGTCTCGAGGATACAATTTAATGGATTTGGATTATTCTCCGTCATTGTGTATGACCCGAACATGAAACTACCCACCGATAATTTACTAAATATGTCAGCATCTAACTCCCACGACGATAAGCTTGTGAAATTAACATTGGATGTATTGAAATGGACCTCGAATGTTTCATTTAATGTGTCCCCCTCCAACGTTGAACCTTTCTTCATGGGTCGTACCTCAAGATCGATGAGTATGCTAATGTTGAATCCCTCGATGGATGCAATTGAGGAGGACAATGTATTCTGTTCCAAGGGATAGAATAAAACTAAGTTGGTAAAGTTGTCAAGTCCTGATATCTTCAACCGTCGTGCAGTCACAATGACCTTGCCGTAGTTGGGTATGTCAATAGTATGATTGTGATGAAAGATGAGGAATTTATCAGGTATAACAATCTCCAATGACCCATTGCCTCCTCCCGTCTTTGTTAACAATGTCTTTATCAATCCATCCAAGCCTTTGAAAAAGTATCCACAATCTGTACAGTCTGCTGTGTCCATTGTTGATGACCATGTACTCAATTTTTGGAGTAATTTTAGTATTATACCCTCGTTCAAATGTCGCGAAAAGAAGTCATTACTATTAACGAGAATGCGTTTCAAGAATGGCATATCCTTATCCCAACTCACATCAGTTGTTGTTGTTGTTGCGGTCGATGAGAGATGAAGATTCATTTGTTTGAAATATTCAGTGCCATCAAAGTCATCTTTCCATACATGCGTCGACAATTCCTCTTCCCCCGCGATTGCAGCGTCGGTGGGATACATATGGTCTATAATAGTAGGTGTTGTTCCATTTAAAATCAAACCAGCAAGATATGCTTTACTGCTCTTCAGTCCACTATTCAACATTACCTCAGTCTTCTCTGTAATGTAACTACATGACTTATCATTCATAGCCTTGCTAACCATGTCGGATATCACACCTGAGAATAATCCAATTAGGTGAGAGGAGATGGATCCTGAAAATTTGACATCCCCCACGATAAAGTTGGGTTGACAGGATGTCACTTTTACAGAAGTCGGGAACGGCAATGCTGCCTTGGCAGCATCCGTTTGAGTACCGACTACACCTTCGCCTAATGGTTGTGAGATAATGTCTAGTTGTAAATGTAATGTGGGCGTGTCTTCTGTAACATATGCAGCAGCAGCATCAGCAGCAGCTGTGGTAGTAGTAACAATAGATACCATGACATCCCCCGAACCCCAAATGCCACCCAAATCATACTTGCCAGAACATGTAGCCGACATGCCTTGTAGGTCAATGTCGATACTTGGATTAAGTATTCCCCCAGCATCACCACTACCCGGAGGTGCAGTATCTAATGATGTTGTGGTTTGTATCGTGGAGATATGAAAGTGGGTACATACCATATCATGTACATCAATATTAAATATTGATTCAGTGAACTTTTCGGGAGGTAAGATGACCTTGAGATTATACAACCAGCATACCAATGCCTTATATCGACTATTGTTGGTCATGCCACTGCAATCGGTTGGCGGAGCCCGTGCAAGACTAATAATAGCTGGATCAACATCCTCGGAATAGACCCCAGAGGAGGATGCTTTTGTTTTTGTTGTTGCAATGGCGGCGCATCCATCTTGGGGCAATAATAGACCCATGATGACGGTAAATATGAGTGGCCAGGCACATCGACAACGGCATTTCAATGATGAAAGCGGCGGCATGGTTATGATCTTCTGCTGTCTGAAAAGGTGCCGCCAAAATATTATTCACA
>Ga0247831_1005835_pt1 | contig 15039 bp, 12 predicted proteins | sample LaCruzMarch2015__9_FD_192406 | JGI IMG/M metagenome (GOLD analysis project Ga0247831, IMG submission 192406) | Freshwater microbial communities from meromictic Lake La Cruz, Castile-La Mancha, Spain - LaCruzMarch2015_1m | ecosystem: Environmental > Aquatic > Freshwater > Lake | place: Spain... | reverse complement strand
ACGCTCAGCGCGAGGTGCGCTTGATGGCACTGCTTTACCTGCGCCGCCACCAGAGCGCTGAGCTGGCCCGCTTCCTGACCGATGCCGATGCGCAGATTCGCACCGAAGCGGTGCGCGCCATCTATGACACCGCTGCCGTGGACACCACGGCGGGCGATGCCATTGCCGCACTGGATCTCCAAACCTCCAACCTACCGCCCACGGTGCAGCGCCGGGTGGTCGCGGCGAACTACCGTCGCGGCACCGCCGCCCACGCTCAGCGCCTGATCCAGATCGCCAGCACCTCGGCGCTGGAACTGCAAGTGCGTGAGGCCGCGCTGCACGCCCTGCGCCTTTGGGACAAGCGCATCACCGCCGACCCCGTGCTCGGTGGTTACCGCGCCATCCCGGGCGAGGCACGTTCGATGAAAATGCTGGGCGACGTCATCGGCGCAAACTTGAAGCAGTTCCTGGCATCCAAGCCGCCGCCGCAGCTCACAGCGCTAGCCCTGAAGCTTGCGGATGCGATGGATCTGGTGCTGGGCGAGGCCACGCTGAAGGAGCAGATCGCCAACACTCAGCTGGACGCCGGGGTGCGTGTGGCCGCTCTCGACAGCTTGGTGAAAAGTGCCCCTAACCATGCACGCGAGATCGTCGCTGCCCACCTCGCTGATCCGAAGGCTGACGTGGCCGCTGCGGCTCTGCGACACGGCCTAGCGCTGAAGGTGGACGGCATTGCCGAGGCCGCACTCCGTGCCGTGGATAAAGCACCGCTGGCCGCAGCACGCGCCGGGTTAGACATCGTCGCCACCCTGCAACCGGCCGAAGCCCTGGGGCGCTGGACAAGCCGTGAGACCTCGGGCCTGCGCCGAGAACTGTGGCTGGATCTCTTCCTCGCTTTACAAGCTTCCACCGACAACGCCGCCAAGGAACAGGCCACAGCCTTCGCCGCTAGCGCTGTGGACGCGGTGCCACGGCTGAGCATGACCGGTGGCGACGTGACACGCGGAGAGGTCGTCTTTCGCAACCAGGGAGCCTGCCTTCAGTGCCATAAAATTGGCGATGACGGCGGCGTCCAAGGGCCAGCCCTCACGCTGGTGGGCCAGCGTTTGAAGCCCGAAAAGCTCGTCGAGTCTCTGGTGAACCCCAATGCCGAGATCGCGCAGGGATATGGCCTGTCCAGCTTCACCCTGGACGACGGCAGCCTGATCGCGGGCCGCATTTCCGCCGAGACCAAGGACAGCCTGACCGTCATAGCGCTCGACAACAAGGCGGCGGTTCTTCCTCGGGCCAAGGTGACGTCCATCACGCCCCCCGTCTCCGCCATGCCGCCCATGGGGCTCTCGCTGCCGCCGCGTGATTTGCGCGACCTTGTCGCCTTCCTCGCCCACCAGACACCCGCGCACAAAGGCAAGGTCAAGGACGCTGCGAGCCATGGCGACAACGAAAAAATCGCGAAGTAGCCGCGCGCAAACTCACTTGCCTCGGCCCTTCTTGCCTGCACTAGGCGTGCGCGGCTCCTCACCCCAATCGTTACGCACATCGCCGATCCATTCATCAACATAGCTCGCCGCCGCCCAATCGTCCCATTGACGGATCAGTTGCTGTGAAAGGGCGGAAAATCTCGTGATGAGGTTCTGCTGCTCTGTGCGGTCGTCGTCGATATTGTAAAGCTCCCACTCGCCTTTGAACTTCATCACCGCCTTCCACGGACCGCTGCGCACCGCACGATTGCCTTCATGCATCCAGAACAACGAACGTGGTGGCAAGGCACTGGGCAGGTTCGGTGAAGCTGGGCAAAGCAAGGGCCTGAGACTGCGGCCTTCCATGGGCAGGATGCGATGGCCTTTGAACTCCGACGGATAGCTCGCGCCACTGACATCGACGGCCGTGGCCATGATGTCGATCAAATGCGCGGGCGTCTTCTCCAGCTTGCCGATGCGCTCCGGTGCCATCCCTGCGGGCCAGTGCGCAATGAGTGGTGAGCTGATCCCGCCTTCATGCGTGAAGTGCTTGTAACGGCGGAAGGGCGTATTGTTCAGCGTGGCCCAGGTCATGCCGAGGAAGACATTGCTGTCAGGCCCACCAAGCGGCTCGCCTTCGCTACGACCAAGAGGGCCGCTCTCGGCATTGCCGCCGTTGTCGCTCATGAAGAAGATGAGCGTGTTGTCGAACATGCCGCGTTCCTTCAGCCCCGCGACCACGCGGCCCACGCTCTGATCAATGCAGTCGAGCATCGCGGCATAAATCGCCATCAGGTGGTCGTAGCGATCCTGTTGCCCCGCACTCAGGCTATCCCACGCTGGCACATCGGCGGGACGCGGCGAGAGCGGCCATTTCGGATCGACAATGCCGAGTGCGATCTGCTTCTGATGCCGCGCCGCCCGCAGCTTGTCCCAGCCTGCTTTGTATTGGCCGCGATACTTCGCGATCACCTCCTGCGGAGCCTTCAGCGGGAAGTGCGGTGCGCCATGCGCGAAGTAGTGGAAGAAGGGTTTCTCTGAAGCCTTCGCATCATCCAGAAACCTCAGCGCCCAGTCGGTGAACATGAAGGTCGAATACCACTCACCGCTGCCGACTTCGGGCGAATCCGCTGCGACCTTGCGACCATCCAGATACACCCACTTGCACGCTTCCTTGCTGCGCTCCTTGGGGAAATACAGCTCGCCAAACTGCGTTGTCGCCGTGCGCTGAAAGCCGCGCTCCCACGGCGGTGTCCCGTTCTGCTGACCGAGATGCCACTTACCCACGACGCTGGTATGATAGCCGCCTGCACCGAGCACCTCGGCCATCGTGACACAGCGTTCATGCAGGCGGCCGAAGGTGCCGTTGGATTTGGGATTCACCATGCCGTCGAGAAAGCCCATGCCGGCCTGATGCGGATACAAGCCCGTTAGCAAGGACGCCCGCGTGGTGCTGCATCGCGCGGTATTGTAGAACTGCGTGAAGCGCACGCCGCCCTGCGCCAGTGCATCCAGATTCGGCGTGGGGATTTCCGAGCCGTAGCAACCGAGATCGGAGAAGCCCATGTCATCGACCAGAATAACCATGATGTTGGGCTTGGTTGTCGCGGGTGCGGCAGAGAGCCAAGGGCAGAGGGCGAAGAGGATGAGCAAGGAGCGAAACATGGCGCGAGTTCTAACGAGGCGATGCCCCATGGTTATCCAAACAAGATGCGCCTTCAGCTATTCAGAGCGCACCCCCGGCACTTTCCACCTGCACACCGCCGCACGGCAAGCTAAGGCTGCGTCTGCATGACCACGCTCTCCGCCACGCTACTGCTCATCACCATCATGGATCCGCTGGGGAATGTGGCGACTTTTGTGGCGGCGCTGCGCGGAGTTCCCCAGGAGCGGCGGCTGAAGATCATTGCACGCGAGCTGGTGATCGCCTTGATCATCCTGCTGATCTTTCTGTTCAGCGGTCCATGGTTGCTCGGCCTGCTGCACCTGAAGCAGGAAGCGCTGTTCATTAGCGGTGGCGTGGTGTTGTTTCTGATCGCATTGAAGATGATCTTCCCACCCTTGCGGCGTGACACGGAGGAGCAGGAAGTCGAGCCGCTGATCGTGCCCTTGGCGACGCCGATGATCGCTGGGCCTTCTGTCTTGGCCACTCTGCTGGTCCTGGTTAGCGCGCATCCTGATCAAATGCATCGCTGGCTGACGGCGCTGCTCATTGCCTGGGCCATCACGGCGGCAGTGCTGCTGTGCGCGCCTGCAATCGCCAGAGTGCTGAAGGAAAAGGGCTGCATGGCGGTGGAGCGACTGATGGGCATGCTGCTGGTGATGGTCGCCGTGCAGATGCTGCTCAACGGTATCGAGTTTTATCTGAAGCGCTGATATTCTAGCAACCGCATCGCCCTTGCAGAGTAGCATGTCGCACTGTTCCGCGCATGCCCCCCGAACCCAGCCAACTCATCGCCGCCTGGCACAGCGCTCGTGATGAAACGGCGGCGCGTCAATTGATCGACGTGTTGTATCCACAGGTCATCCGCATCGTACGCAATCATCTGCCGTTTCGCTTGGATGAGGAAGACTTGGCGCAGGAAGTCTTCGCGCAGTTCTTCAAGACCCTGGACCGCTATGACCCTGCACTGCCGCTGGAAAACTGGGTCACCCGACTAGCAATGAATGTGTGCCTGAAGGCGCTGCGCAGTCGCAAGCGCCGACCGGAGTTGCGCTGGTCTGATCTATCCGAGCCCGAGCAGCACGCGCTGGAGTCACTCATGCGGGAGACGGATGAGTCCGCTGTGAAAGATGACGATGTGAAGGCGCTACTGCACCACTTGTTAGAGACGATGGATGTCAAGGATCGCCTTGTGCTCACGCTTCTGCACCTGGAGGAGAAGACCCTGAAGGAAATCCAGGCCATCACCGGCTGGTCCAGCATCGTCATTCGCATGAGGGCGTATCGTGCGAGGGGGAAGCTACGAAAGCTGTTCGACGACCTGAGCTGAATGCGAATTCCCTGTTACAACTGACCCGCGAAGGGTTATGAACTCATAAGTCTATACACCATGAAGCTGCCCGATTCGTTCTTTGACCGCCTGTTCCGTCGTGTGCGGACGGCACCCAAGGCACCGCTGCCGGAAGGCGCTCCGCAGGGCTTTGCGACCCGCGTGCTAGCTCAGTGGCGTGAGGCGGAGCCGCGCGATTGGACCCTGTGGTTGCTACCGCGGGCCATCGGCATCGCGACAGCGTGCATCGCCACTTTGTTGACGATGGATGCGCTGCTAGCCCCGACAGGTGAGGAGCATGAAATCACCAACCTGATGATGCTTTCCGCCCTGGAGGTACAGCCATGAAAACGCTGCGCGTGTGGAAGATCATCGCCGGCCTGACGATGCTCTTCACGCTGGGTGGCGTCTGCGGCGCAGCGCTCGTGGCAAGAGGGGCAGCGCGCTGGGCGGGCTGGCACCGCACGCCAGCGACAGATGCCTGGAGCGAGCGCTGGTTCGATCAGATCGGCGAGAAGCTCGCCTTGCGCGACGATCAGCGCACACAACTGCGCCCCATGGTCGAGCAGTTGCAGCGCGAGCTGCGCACCCTTCAGCAGGACACCTCACGCCGCACCGGAGAGATCATCCGCCAACGCGGCAAAGAAATGTGGGAGGTCCTGGATGAGGGCCAGCGCGTGAAGTATCGCGCCCTGCAAGAGGAGCAAAAGCTCCACCGCGCCGCGACCACTGAGTCGCCGCTGTGAGGCCTCAGGCTCGCGGAGGCCTGCCTCCGCGCACTGGCTGTGCACCGTTCATAATTCAGATTGAACACGCATGGACCGCGCGTTTTCTGCTTCTCCCCCCATGCTAGAGCACTCCATTACCATCCAGCACACGCATCGCATCCTGTTCACGCGGGGCGCGTTCTCTTCGCTCAATCAGACCGTGCGGGACGTGCTGGAGTTGAATCGCATCTCGCGGAAGCCCAAGGTGCTGGTGTTCATCGACGACCGCGTGGCGCTCGCGAACCCGGACTTGTCCGAGCAGATCGTCAGCTACGCGGCCGCGCATTCGGATGCTTTGCACCTGACCGCCGACCCTTTCATTTTGCCCGGTGGCGAGGCTTGTAAAAATGACTTCCGCCAAGTCGAGCAATGCTGGCGTGCGATCAATGAAGCGGGCCTGGATCGGCATTCTTATGTCTTCGTGATCGGCGGCGGTGCGGTGCTTGATCTCGTGTGTTTCGCCTCAGCAACTGCGCATCGTGGCATTCGTCATGTCCGCTTCCCCACCACCACGCTGAGCCAAGGCGATGGCGGTGTGGGCGTGAAGAACGGAGTGAACTACGTGGGCAAGAAGAACTGGGTCGGCTCCTTCGCGGTGCCGTATGCGGTGATCAATGACTTCGCCTTTCTCGACACGCTCCCCGAGCGCGAGAGGCGCAACGGCATCATTGAAGCCATCAAGGTCGCCTTGATCCGTGACGCGGCGTTTTACCATGAGCTGGAAAGCATGGCCGATGCCCTGGCCAAGCTCGAATCACCCGCACTGGAGCGCACAGTGCAACGCAGTGCCGAGCTGCATGTGGAGCACATCTGCACGGGCGGCGACCCGTTTGAAATGGGCAGCGCGCGGCCGCTGGACTTCGGCCACTGGGTCGCGCACAAGCTGGAACAGGTGTCGCAATTCGCCATCGCGCACGGTGAAGCCGTCGCCATCGGCATGGCGGTTGACCTGCTCTACAGCGTGAAGCGCGGCATGTTGGATGCGGCCACGGCCGAGCGTATCATCACCCTAGTCGAGCGCATCGGCTTTGCTACGTATGCGCCCCAATTGCTGGAGAAGAATGCCAGCGGCGAGTTAACGATTCTGGCCGGACTCGAAGAGTTCCGCGAGCATTTGGGCGGCGAATTGACGATCACCCTGGTGCCCGAGATCGGCCGCAAGATCGAGGTGCACGAGATGGACCGCGCGTTGATCATCGAGGCCGTGCAAGACCTGCGCGAGCGAGCCAAAGGCAAGCCAGCGAGCTTCACGCAGCCGTTGATCGCAGCGAAAGCTTGACCTCCAGGGCCAAAATTTGCGACGCCTGCGGGGCGTGAGAGGTCGAACACTCTCGAACTTCGGCGTGTTGGTCTTCAGCAGTGAGCCGGACAAAAAGCTCTACACGCGAGACGACGTGGTGAGCTGGCGGTAATCTACTTCTTCTCTGGAGCCACCACTTGCCCGCCGGAGAGCTTGGACTTCAGGCGTGACCAGAAATCACCACTGGGGCTGGGCGTGTTGACTTCGGCCTGGGCGCGGGCACGGGCTTCTTCGTTGATGCGGGCCACGGGGTCTTTGGGCTTGTCCTTGTCGCGCGGGGCGACGGCGATGGGGCCAGTCTTGCTACCGTGATAGACGGGGATACTGAATCCGCGCGGTGTGCGGGCCACGGGGGAGCTGTCGGCCTCGGCGAGGCTCTGGCCATAGGCAGCAAATGTTTTCACTGGGATGTCCACGCGTGCAAACCCGGCAGGCAGCGCGCGGTGGGCGTTGATGAACTGTGTGGGGCTGTAGTAGTTCGAGTAGTCGCGTCCAAAGCTGGAGCGGTTCATGCCGATTTGCAGGTTCTTGCGGATCTCTAGGTGCAGATGCACGGCATACATGCCGTTGTTGCCGCCCATAGTGCCGACGAGTTGGCCGCGCTCGACCACCTGATTGACCTTCACTTTTCGCTCATGCAGGTGGCCATAGAGAGAATCCACCATGCTGATGCGGCCTGATTCATCGCGGAAGGCATGGCGCACGATCACGACATTCCCCCACCCCACGCGGACATCTTCTGACAAGACTACCACACCGCGCCCAATGGAGTAAATGGGGTCGCCCAGATCGCTATCGCCGCCGCCGCGGCCATTCCAGTCCTCGCCCAGATGACCGTAGGGGGTGAAGCCGCGGAACTTGTAATAGTTGTCGCCGTCGGGCTTGCCCACGGGGAAATCAAAACCATCCGCCAGCTGCGAGCGCACCGTGCTGGCGGCTTCGACCTTCAGCGCGCCCCCGACAGACAGCCAAACTACCGCTACCGTGACATGGCAGAGGGATCGGAAAGCAGCGACGCAGAGGGTGGACATGGGTGGAGGGGCCAGCACACTAGGCGAAGCATCGCCATTTGCCACTCTGAAATCATCGCCGGTCAGCGAGTCGAGACGCTGGAGAAACTGTCACTCGATCTCGCTGAACAACCCCTGATTTTTAGATTGAGCCGAAAGATGAAGGTGGTTGCAAACCACCAGCCCAACCGCGAACGTCCACTTTTATTCATGCACCCCTGGCTCATCGCTGCCATTCTGGGCCTCGTCGAAGGCCTCACCGAATTCATCCCTGTGTCGTCAACAGGCCACCTGCTCATCGCCGAGCACTGGCTGGGGCATCAATCCCAGCTCTTCAACGTGGTGATCCAGCCAGCGGCGGCATTGGCCCTCATTCCGATTTTCTGGACCAAGCTGACGCGCATCTTCTTTGGCCTGGATGACAAAGCGAACCGTGATCTGCTGCTGAAGCTGGCCACCGCATTCTTGATCACCGTTGGCGGCGGTATCGTGATGAAAAAGCTGAATGTGGCCTTGCCCAAGGAACTGGCTCCCATCGCTTGGGCCACACTGATCGGTGGCTTGGTGATCTTCGCCGTGGAGGCGCTGAACCACGGCTCGCACAAGAGTTCGAACGTCACCTGGACCATCGCCATCGCCTTTGGCATCGCGCAGTTGATCGCCATCGCCTTCCCTGGGGCCTCGCGTTCCGGCACGACCATCATGCTTGCCATGGTGCTCGGATTGGCGCGGCCTGCGGCGACGGAGTTCTCCTTTCTGCTCGGCATTCCCACGCTGTTCGCTGCGGGTAGCAAGGAGCTACTGGATGTGTGGAAAGACAATGCCGCCGCCCATGTGGACTGGGCGGCCATCGGCATCGGCGCACTCGCCTCCTTCGTGTCTGCCTTCATCGTGGTAAACTGGCTGATCCGGTTTGTGCAAACGCATAGTTTCAACGGATTTGCCATCTATCGCGTATTGCTGGGAGCGGGCTTGCTCATCTTTGCTGCGCAGGCATAGTCCCTCCCCCAACAAACCCCGAATGATCAATCTGGCCCAGGGCTACTTCCGCAAAACCGTCTTCAAGACCTACCGCTGGTTCAAGCACCCGCGAAAGCTGAAGAAAAGCCCGGTCATGCGCTGGTTCGCCACGCACTTCCTCAGCAAGCAGGTTTGGAAGCCCACGCAGCACACCATGGCGGGCGGCATGGCCATTGGCATGTGCATCATGATTCAGTTGCTGCCGGGGCAGATGTTCGTCGCCGCTGTCATCGCTGCTGTTTTTCGGGTCAACATTCCCATCGCCGTCATTGCCTGCTGGATTTCCAATCCCTTCACCTTCGTCCCCTTCAGCTGGACTCAAATCAAGGTGGGCGACTGGATTCTGCCCTACCTGCCTAGCTTCGTAGAGGCCGGCATCGGCAGCATCATGCGCTGGCTGGTGCGAAACCTGGAGCGTCTGCCTACCTTCATGCAGGAGGCCATCCCGAGGCACATCGTCGAGAAGGGCGTCGAATACCTCACGTCCATGTATATCGGCGGTGTTTTCATCGGCCTCGCGCTGATTCCGATCAGTTACGTGCTCAGCTGGGTGATCTGGGAGGGCTTCCACCAGATGGCGGAGCGGAGACGTGCACGCCTCGCCTTGGAAGGGCTAAAGTCGGAGAGCTGAGCTGGGTTGAAGGTGAATGGCTGAGAATTGAGCGCCGTCACCGGCGTCAGAAGTGTTTAGTGATTGGTTGTTAGTTCCCTTGTTCGACCTCTAAATACCAAGCACTAAAGATTGCGCTCTTCGCCCTCATGCCCGCCAACCGCTTCTACTCCGCCTTCGATACCGAAACGCTGGTCCCGCGCCGCACGGCGGAGGGTGAGTATCGAAATGCGTTTCAGATCGACCGCGACCGAATCATCCACAGCTCTGCCTTTCGCCGCTTGCAGAACAAGACGCAGGTCTTTCTCTCCGGCGAGTATGATTTCTACCGAACGCGCCTGACGCACAGCATCGAGGTCGCGCAGATCGGCCGCAGTCTGTGCGCCTACTTGCAGCAGAGCGAATTGCTCGATGACGCCACCTTCATCGACGCCGATCTGGTCGAAAGCGCCTGCCTTGCGCATGACCTTGGCCATCCGCCTTTCGGCCACACGGGCGAGCGCACGCTGCACACGCTGATGCAGCCGTATGGCGGCTTTGAGGGCAATGCGCAGACGCTGCGCATCCTCACGCAGACCATCTTCAGCGAGGGCCGCGAGGGCATGAACCCAACGCGCGCCTTCATCGACAGCGTGCTGAAATACAAGACGCTGCAAGCCGAGACCCCCACCGCGCCCAACCACTATCTCTACAACGACCAGGAGCGCTGGCTCGACTTCGCGCTGGGCGGTCAGGCCTTCCCGGTGGAACTCACGCCCGGCAAGGTGCGCAATAACTTCCGCAGCATCGAATGCCAGATCATGGACTGGGCGGACGACACCGCGTATTCGCTCAATGACGTGGCCGACGGCATCCGCGCTGGGTTCATCAATCTCGAACGCCTGGAGCGCTGGGCCTCCGCCCAGTCCCTGGACAGCGACAGCAGCGCGCACATCGACTTCCTTTGCAAAGCCATCCGCGAGCGCCGGGTCGAAGCGCGGCTGAATCGCATGATCGGCGACTGCATCCGCGCTGTTAAACTGCGCCTCGCTAGCAACTTCCTCAGCCACGACTCCAAACGCCACGCCTTCACCCTGGAGATCGATCCTGCGATCCAGCAACGCGTGAAGCTGAACAAGCGCATTGCCCTTGACCTCGTCTTCCGCAGCCCTACGCTGCAACAGCTCGACTACAAGGCCGACTTCATCCTGCGCCGCCTCTTCAGCCTGCTGCAAGAGCGCTACATCGAGCCCAGCGGCAAGAGCCTGCACCTGCTGCCGCCCGAGGTGGAGCAAAGCATCGCCCTATGCGAGGATCGCAGCTCCCGCGCCCGGCTCGTGTGCGACTGGATCGCCAACATGACCGACCACTTCGCCTTCCGCACCTATCGCCGCCTGTTCGACGCCGAGTTCGGATCGATCACGGATTTGGTGTGAGAAAGCCTCGGAGAGGCCTAGACACAAGACCACGGAAGGGGTGCATTTCTGAGTCACTTCCGCGTGCTCCGTGTTTTCCGTGGTTAAAAAGGAAACCCTCGCCATAATCGCCGCTCCCTTTTCCCTGCCATGATGACGTCCGCCCAGATCCGCCAATCCTTCCTCGACTTCTTCAAATCGAAGGACCACACCATCGTCCCCAGTGACAACGTCGGCTATACAAGCCGCGACGGCGCGCGCATCTTCACCAACGCCGGCATGAACCAGTTCGTGCCCATCTTCCTCGGCGAGCGCAGCGCTGATGTGGATACCTGGCCTGGCGTGCTGCACAAAGGCCTGCCCACTCGCGCAGCGGACACGCAGAAGTGCATCCGCGCTGGCGGCAAGCACAACGACCTCGAAGATGTGGGCCTCGACACCTACCACCACACGCTCTTCGAGATGCTCGGCAACTGGTCCTTTGGCGACTACTTCAAAAAAGAAGCCATCTCCTGGGCCTGGGAACTCATCATCGAGAAGTGGAAGTTCCCGCCGACCCGCGTGTTCGCCACGATCTATCAACCAGGCGCTGGTGACCCCGCTGATCGCGACCAGGAAGCCTGGGACATCTGGGCCGAGAAGTTCCGCAGCATCGGCCTCGATCCCGACATCCACATCGTCAACGGCAACAAGAAGGACAACTTCTGGATGATGGGCGACACCGGCCCCTGCGGCCCCTGCACCGAAATCCACATCGACCTCACGCCCGGTGCCCCAAACCTCGACGAAGACCGCCAGCGCGCCGGTGCCAAGCTCGTCAACGGTAGCGACGCGAGCTGCATCGAGATCTGGAACAACGTCTTCATTCAATACAACGCGAACCCCGATGGCTCGTTCGTCCCGCTGCCCGCCAAGCACGTGGACACCGGCATGGGCTTCGAGCGCGTGTGCTCCATCATCCAGGGCACGAAGAACTTCACCGACTTCGAGAACGCGAAGATCAGCAACTACGACACCGACGTCTTCAAACCCATCTTCGACGAGCTGACGAAGATGTGCGGCAAGCACTACCAGAGCACGCTGCCCAAGGCCAACGCCCAAGGCCACGTCGTGCCCGTGACCGAGCAGGAAAAGATCGACGTCGCCTTCCGCGTCATCGCCGACCACCTGCGCACGCTCAGCTTCGCCATCGCCGACGGCATCCAGCCCGGCAACTCCGACCGCAACTACACCCTCCGCCGCATCCTCCGCCGCGCGGTCAAGTATGGCCGCACGCTCGAGTTCAAAGAGCCCTTCTTCTACAAGCTCGTCGATGTCCTCGCCCAGCACATGGGCGATGTGTTCCCCGAACTGCGCACCAAGAAAGAGCAAGTCAAAGCTGTGCTCAAGCTGGAGGAGGAGGCGTTCAATCGGACGTTGGATCGTGGGTTGATTCGCCTCGATCAACTAATCGCAGCGCAAAACCAAGACGAACAAGATGCCGAGGCGGCCGGAAATCTGGTAGCTGCCTCAGGCTTTTCGGGCCCTCTTCTCGGAGCTTATGCATTCGAACTCTACGACACGTATGGGTTTCCGATCGACCTGACGCAGCTCATTTGTCGTGAGCGTGAAATTGGTGTCGATATGGACGGATATGAGCGCGAGCTGGAACTTCAGCGGGCTCGCGCTCGCGAGGCTGGCAAGAAGAACAAGCAAGTCGTCTCCGTCAGCGAAATCGAAACCAAGGACGCCACCAAGTTCATTGGCTACGACGCGCTCGAAGCCGATGCCAAGGTGCTCGAAGTCGTGGCGATGAAGGACAAGACCGCCGTCGTGCTCGACACCTCCACTTGCTACGCCGAGATGGGCGGCCAGATCGGCGACAGCGGCCAGCTCATCCTCGGAGCCAACACCTTCCCGATCATCAGCACCACGAAGGTCGGCAACACTTGGCTGCACTTCCTGGATGGCGAAGACGCCCCCGCCGTCGGAGCCACCGTGCGCCTTGCCGTCGATGCCGCGCGTCGTCACGCCATCGAGCGTCATCACACCGTCACGCATTTGCTGCATTGGGCGCTGCATGAAGTCGTCTCCAAAGACGCCACACAGAAAGGCTCCAGCGTCACGCCGGACAAGCTCACCTTCGACTTCAACAGCGCCGCGCTCACGCCACAGCAGTTGAGCGACATCGAGCAACTCGTGAACGAGCGCATCGTCGAGAACGCCAGCGTTTCCTGGAAAGAGATCCCCTACACCGAGGCGAAGGCGAACAGCGGCATCATGCAGCTCTTCGGCGAGAAGTATCCCGAGAACGTCCGTGTCGTGCAGATCGGCGGCAAGCCCCATGCGATGGATGGCTACAGCATGGAACTCTGCGGCGGCACCCACACCCGTAGCACCGGTGAGATCGGCCTCTTCCGCCTCGTCGGTGAAGCCGCCGTCGCCGCCGGTGTGCGCCGTATCGAAGCCATCGCCGGCCTTGAAGCCTACAACGCCGCCCGCGCCGATGCTGATTTGCTGAAGCTGCTCTGCGGCAAGGTCAGCGCGCAAGGCGCTGCCGATCTGGAGAAGAAGCTCGACGCCCTGCTCGCCCAACAGAAGGAACTAGAGAAGGCCCTGAAAGCCGCGCAGCAACGCGAAGCCTCCGGCCGCGCCAAGGACCTGCTCAGCAAAGCTGAGAACAACGCCATCATCGTGAACCTCGGCGATGTCGATGCCGACTACGCCGTCGCCGTGAGCGACGCCTTGAAAGGCACCTTCAACGGCATCGTCGTCCTCGCCACCACCGGCGGCGGCAACGTGGCCTTGATCGCCAGCGTCGCGAAAGACCACCAAGCCAAGGCGCAAGCCGGCAAGATCATCCAAACCATCGCCCCCATCGTCGGCGGCAAAGGCGGCGGCAAGCCGGACTTCGCTCGCGGCGGCGGCAAGGAGGTGAGCAAGGTGGACGCCGCTCTCGCGGAAGCCCGCAAGCTGGTAGGCTAACCAGCTGCGGCTGCTCATCTCTTCTTTCCTCATGGCTGGTTCCCCATCTGGCGCAGAGCCCGGGTTTCGCCCTGGCCCTGTAGGCACGCCGACAGCGCTTCAGCTGATCGGCGGTGGCAAGGCCGATGGCCAAGTGCTGACGAAGGAGCAGAAGCGCTTCAACCAGCTGGTGAAGAAAATCAAAGCGGCCCGGCAGCAGATCGAGCGGTTCAAGGAAGCGGATCAGGAGCTGCGCAGTCTCGGCCAGGAGAAGATTCTTCCCATGGAGGAAAAGTGGCTGCGCGCCACACGGGACCTCGTGCTGGCCCTGCATGCTTCGCCGCACCAGTCCAGCTTGACCCGACGGCACAAGCAGAAGTTCCGCGTGATGATGAACGCGGAGATCACTCTGCTACTCAACACGTCGTTCTTCGTTGAGGACACGAAGTTGCAAGACCTGTTCGTCATCTACACCGAGTCCGGCTTGTCATTTGGGGAGATGGCCGCAGCCAACGCCGAGCAGGAGCGCACGGCTGCGGCGGAGATGTTTGGGATGGACCTTGATCCCGAGGACATGGCCGATCCGGCAACGCTGAAAGAGCGGCTGGATGCCAGGGCTGAGGAACTGCGCCAACAAGGAGCCGCAGAGCCAGCCGCCCGAAAGCAGACGAAGGCGCAGCTCGCGTCGGAATCGAAGCGCCAGGCCGCCGAGAGCGCGGTGAAGAAGACCACCCGGCAAATCTATGTGGACCTGGTCAAGCACTGCCACCCCGACCGCGAGCAGGATGAACTGAAGCGTATCGAGAAGACGGAGTGGATGAAGCAGATCACGGCCGCCTATGAGGTGGACGATCACCTGCGGCTCCTGGAAATGCAGATGACCCTGCTGGCCGAACGCGAGAACGCTTTTGCTGACTTCAATGAGAGCGAGCTGCGCTACTTCAATCAGTCGCTGCAACGCCAGCTCACCGAACTCGAGAACGAGGTGATGATGGCCCACCCGATGCACACGGGGAACCTGTTCGGCAGCCTCTACCACCCGAACCGCAATGTGATGATGCGTGAGCTGGAGATGGAGAGAAACAGCCTCAAGCACCGCCTCCAAGCCGTGGGGCACATCACCAAGCTGATCGCCAGCGAGCAGGGGTTCAAGCAATACCTAGTCGATTATGTGGAGCCGCGAGCCATCGACCGCGATTTTGACGATGCCGACGGCTTCCGCTGGGCCTAGCGATGCCGATTTGCTGAAGTTGAGCTGCGGAAAGGAGCGACGGCATCTTGCCGTCGGCAACGGGATTGACGAGACGGCAAGATGCCGTCACTCCTTTCCCATGACCATCGACGAGCGTCTTCGGTTCTTCAATCCGCTCGAAGACATCGAAAAACACCGGACCAATCTGCCGCACTGGCAGCAGCCTGGAGCCTCGTATTTCGTCACCTTTCGACTGGCCGATGCCTTATACCATCCTGACTATTTAATCGGAGTTTAGCCCGGATACGAAACGTTTGCTTGATCCCGCAGCCAGGGGCGGCCAACCAATCTCAGCACGGCGTCTGCAT